>OKRY01000020.1_pt1 | contig 82011 bp, 58 predicted proteins | sample 1601121 | NCBI WGS metagenome assembly OKRY01 (sample SAMEA3541546, study PRJEB24748) | human gut metagenome | biome: human gut; feature: human-associated habitat; material: faeces | place: China | collected 2012
TGCTGGGACATTGCATCGGAAACCTGCTGTGTTACTCTGAATAGTTCAGTAATTAGGGGGAATATAGGTCTCCTCCGCCTGTTCCGGACGCTCTTGCAGCAAGCGTTCAAGACGTGCGGCTTCCGCGATTACAGCCTGCGCCGTCTCGCGCGGATATGGGTCATAAGATTGGGGAGTGTGCAGTTTATAAAATGAAATCACTTCTTTTAATTCTTTCAACTGCTCTGAGTTTTTCAACAACCCATAGCGTGCATCCAAACTGGGAATCGAATAGAATGAATAGCCTTCTTCCACTTTTGCCTGTTCCAAAAATTCCTCGCTGGGAACATATTCTTCCTCCGCCAGTTCCGGGTGGGCTTCCATCAATTTTATCAAGCGGCAGGTTTCATCAATCACAGCACATGTATACGGTGTATCCTCAAAGTCATCGATTGTTGTGATCCAATATTTAAATTTTTCGTCATAATACTCTATTTGTTTTTGATTTGTCATTTCCTACCCTCCTAACAATCCCCTTATTTCATTTTTAGTATACCCTATCCTTTCCAGCGTTTCAACAATGCGCTGGGATTCAACGCTTTTGTCCAGCACGTTGCCCGCCACGTCCGGCCATGTTTTTTCACGCTGGTCTTTGGTGTAATACCAGCGCTTTGCCGTTTGCCGCGCCATTTTTTCGCCGCCGAGGTTTACATATCCGTTGGTGGCCGCTGTTTCTATATCGGGCGCGCCCGCCTGTTTCGCCGCCGCTTCTTCCAGATAATGCAGCCTTTCTTCTTTTGTTTGCAGGCTTTGGAACTCCGGCGTATCCTTTACCGCTTCATATGCGTCGCTCACCAGCGCCGCATATGCCAGCTTTCGGCTTCCGCCCGCTGCAAGCTCCTCCTCATTTTGAATGGCGTGCTGTACCTCGTGCATTATGTCCGACATGCTTTTATTTTTAAACGTGTCTTCAGTAAAACGCAGCGTTCGTTCCTGCGGAGAATATTTTCCCTTTTCGCTTTCCGACAGCGTTCCCAGTTCCACGTTTATGTCCGCTATACCCGGCTCCGCCTCATACAGCTCCGGGTGCTCCAGATAGTCCGCAAGGCGGCTGCCCTTTTCGCCCCGCGCGTTGCCGTTCGGGTACAGCTTTGCGCCGCGGTCGTTTATCTCCCGCACCCACGCGCCGCCGCCGTCCCTTGTCAGGTGCGTTTCGCTCCATATCGTCTTCGCGTTCTCTCCCTGGGCTTCCAGCTCCTGCGCACGCGCGATCTGCTCCGCGTCCGTGGCGCGCACAAAGCTGTATTTCTCCCCCGCAACGCTTCCCGCCTCGCCACGCAGCAGGTTCACCAGCGTGCGCTCCGCTTCGTCCAGCATGGCCCGCTCGCTGCCGCTCAGACGGATGGCAATGCGGTTTTTCAGCCCGCGCACAAAGTCCAGAAAGGTTTCCATCAACCCCCGGTCGCGCTCCACCGCGCGCACCAGCTTTTCCGGGTCCGCCACAAGCTCCTGCGCAAGCCGCAGGCTTATTTCCTCGTTCAGCGCCGCCGTCGTTTTGTCCGCGCTGATGGCGGAAATCGTCGGCGCAGGTTCGGTCGGTTCGCTCGTGTCGCGGCGCGGCGGGTTCGTCGCGTCCACAAAAGACGCTGCCGGAGCAGTTGCCGCGATGGTGGTTTCCCCCTTCGTCACGCTGATGGTTCCCGCTGCCAAACCGTTCGCCGTCGCCGTAATCTTCATTGCGCCGGAAGCCCCGTCGTGCTTCACCACGCAAAGGCACTTCCCGCTGAACGCGGCGTGCGTGCTGCCGGAGAGCTTCTCCACATTCGCGCCGTGTCCGTTGTCCGTGCCGACGATGCTGCCGCCCGTGACCGCAAAGGTTACGCTGTTGTCAGCCGTCGGGCAGAGCGTGCCGTTCTTGTCCAGCACGTCGCAGGTGATGTAAACCAAATCATCCGACGCGGTATTGACCGCCGTCTTGTCGCTGGAAAGCGCCAGTTTCGCGGGCGTTCCCGCCGTGTATTGCACGTCCTGCGCAATCAGGTTGCCGGAAGCGTCGTAACCGTTCGCGACGATGGTTCCCGCCGCGTATGCCACCGTGTAGGCGTACTGATTCTTCGTTCCGCGCTGCGAAAGCGCCTTCTTGCCCAGCGACGTTCCGTTCAGGAAGAGTTCGACGGACGCGCAGTTCGAGTACAGCCATACGTCGATATTGCCGGATTCGTGCGTCCAGTGCGGCAAGATGTGAACCATCGGGCGGCTGTTCCACATGGACTGGTACATGAAGTAAATGTCCTTCGGGAAACCGCAGGTATCGACGATGCCGAAATAGCTGCTCTTCGCCGGATACTTGTTCCATTCGGTCGGTTCGCCGAGGTAGTCAAAGCCCGTCCAGACGAAATGCCCGCAGGAACGCGCGCTGTTCAAGTAGGCGTTGACCGTTTCTGCCGCCGTGTTGCCCCACGAAACCGCCTTGTTGTCGTAGGACGGATACGCCATGTTCGCGCTGTCCAACGCGTATACGCCGCGGCTGGATAGCGCCGAGGTCGTTTCGCTGCCGTAAATCGGGCGGTCGGTCTGGCAGGTCTGGTTGTTGCCGTTGTAGTTGATGCCAACGACATCCACGATAGCCATCAGCGCCGCCAGATTGCCGCCGGGCGCGTTGTTGCCCATCGTCGTCGGGCGCGTTGCGTCGAGGGCTTTCACCGCGCTGTTCACCATCGTGCAGACGCTGGTAATTTCGCTGGATGAATAGTCGCCGAGCGTCAAATCCGTGCGAACTTCGTTGCCAAGCGACCACATAATGACCGCCGGATTGTTCCAGTCGCGGCGAATCGTGCTGGTCACGACTTCGCTGTAATGGTCGGTGAAGTATCGCCCGAAATCCTTCTGTTTCTTGCTCTTCGTCCACCCGTCGAATAGCTCTTCCACCAGCAGCACGCCCTTGCGCTGGCAAACGTCCAGATACGCCGCGCCGAATGGGTTGTGCGTCAGGCGAATTGCGTTGCAGCCCATCGCGGTCAGAATGTCCACCTGCCGCTCAATGGCGCTGCGGTTCTCCGCCGCGCCGATGCACCCGCCGTCGTGGTGGACGCACACGCCTTTGAGCTTCGTGTGGATGCCGTTGAGATAGAAGCCCGTGTCCTTGTCAAAGCGGATGCTGCGGTATCCGTAGGTCACGCGCTTTGACCGCTGAACCCGATTGCCGACCTTCGCGCTGATTTGGGCTTCGTAGAGGTTCGCCGGGGAAGCCGTCAAAAGCGCAGTCGGCGCATTGCTGGGCAGAATGCTCTGCTGATAGCTTGCAGCCAGTCCCGCCACGCCGCTTGCGCTGATGGCGGTCGTCGGGGCGTAGGTGGTCAGCGCCTTGTACGCGGCGAGTTCAGCGGATGAAAGGGCAGCTTCGACGGGTGTTGCAAGCGGTACATAGATATATACCTCGTTCGCATCGAGGAATGCTTTGAAGTCGGAAACGGTCGTCGTGCCCCTTTCCGCGTAAGCGAAACCGATGATATTGCTGCTGCTGGTAGCAATGCCGCCTACGGTTTCACTGTTGATGGTAGCGCTGAAATGCGTGCAGAATATTCCTGCTGCTTTGATACCGTCAAACGCCGCGAAATAGCGGTCAACTTTGTTTCCAATCTTCGCCCAGTTCATCGAAGATGTCAGCTTGATTTTGGTGATGCGCTGCACGCGCACCCCGCGCGTCAAATCCACTTCATCGCACACCCAATGCTGCCCGCTTTCATCCGTGTAATTGCCGCTGGATGCAACCGGGATGCCCGGCAGTGCGTTCGGCGTTTGCAGCGTCAGCGTCTGCGAATTGTTCGCGCCGTCCGACACCGTGACCGCCACCGTTCCGCCGTCACCCGCGCTGACAATCGGCACGGGCGCAGTCGGGAGCGGCACGCCGCTCTGCGTGCTTTTGCCATACACATGCAGCGCCCCCAGCGGTTTCCCCGCCAGCGCGTTCTCGCACGTCAGCGGATTGCCCGATACCGATGCGCTTTTCCCGTTCGCGATTGAATCCCGCTGCTGCGCGTCGCTGATGTGCCATAGCTTCGGGCTGCGGTACGCCACCGTCGCGCTGACGTTCTGCGTTTCTCCTGCCGCAATCACCGCCGACGCATCCGCCGTGCCGACTTTTGCGCCGTCCGGGTCGTACAAATCCACCGTGAACGTTGCGGACGCTTCCGCACCCGTTTTGTTCACCGCGTCGAACGCAACAACCGTTTCGCCGTTGGTCAGGTCACTGTCCAGCTTCGGGGTCGTTACGCGAATGTTCTCCATGCGAATCTGGTCATCCAGCAGCGTTACCAGCTCCACCGGGCGAATCATTCCGCTGCCGGAGTACCAGCGCGACGACGGCTGCTCATTGCGCACGAAAACCGCAATCGTATTCACGCCGCTGACCATCTGTTCCGTCGCATCCACCGCGAACGGGTTGTAGCCGTAATAGTTCTTGTGTACCTGCTGCCCGTTGACGTACACCGTCGATTCCATGTACACACCGTCAAAGCACAGCACATACCGCCGCCCGTTCTGCTTGTCCACGCTGACGGTCGTGCGATACCACGCGTCGCCGCCATCCAGATACCCGCCCTCATACGTCGCGGGGCTGGACGCATTGAACTCCAGCGCAATAGACCAGTCGTGCGGCACGCTGACCGTCCGCCAGCTTGCGTCGTCATAGGACGCTGCCGCTTCCGCCGTCGAGGAATACCCCGTATTCGCCGTCGCAGAAATCAGGTTGAACTTCCACGCATCAAGCGTGACAGCAGAAACAAGCTGGTCGGCGGTCGTAACGGGGATGCCGATTTCCTCCAGCGCGCGAAGGCGCGCATCCAGCGACGAAAACTGCTCCTGCAGCGCCGCAAGCGAATAAAAACCGGGAACATCCGCCACGCGGTCGGTGGAAGAGGGGAAAACGCAGCCCGTTGCGGCGAAAATGCAGTTCTGCACGTCGCCGCTGGTCAGGGTGACATAGATTTCGATGTCGCCGGGCTGGGCGTAGGCGGCGGGCGGCAGGGTGACGGACGCAATGCTGCCCTGCGCGCTGCCGCTAAGAGGAATGGTTGTGCCGGTGCGCAGGTGCTTGACCGTGCCGGAGACGGCAGCGCCGCCAAGGTCAACAGGATTTCCCGCGCGGAGAACCGTGACGGTGATTCGGTGCGCCCGGCGCGCATCGGTGATGAACAGCGCGGGGATGTTCATGCGGCGCAGGGGACGGGTGAGGTCAGCGGTATAAGTGAGAGTAGTGGTAATGTCAGTCAATTTCGCTCCTCCTTGTGTGATAGGTACGGCGGCGCGGGCAGGTATGCCGCGAAATATAGGAACTTGCGTTCGCTATATGCGCATGATAGCACGGATGCCCGCAATTGGCAAGAAAATTTGATTTCATTTGAATTGGCTTGATTTCATTTGATTTCGCTTGATTTTGCTTGAGATGGGGGATAGAAAGCCGCACCCATCTGGCGCGATGGAGTTGTTCGCTTTTCCCTTGCCCCTTCTGCGTGTTTATCCACATTCCTCCCGCCCTAATTTCGCCTCTCCCTCTTTCCTTTTCCCCCTCCCTATGGTATAATCATACTGGAATCCTATTTCCGAGGAGCAGAAGGCGTATGATGAAGGATCTGGTAGTCATCGGCGGCGGACACGCGGGTTGTGAAGCCGCCCTCGCAGGGGCGCGCATGGGGCTTGATACTCTCCTGCTGACGCTGAATATGGATGGGATTGCCCTCATGGCGTGCAATCCGGTCATCGGCGGCAGCGCAAAGGGGCATCTTGTGCGGGAACTGGACGCAATGGGCGGCGAAATGGGGCGCGCCATCGACGATACGTTCCTCCAAAGCCGAATGCTCAATATGTCCAAAGGCCCGGCGGTTCACGCCCTGCGCGCACAGGCGGACAAGCAGCAGTACCAGAACCGGATGCGTACCGCGCTGATGACGCAGGACAACCTGACCGTCCGGCAGGGGGAAGTTGCCGCGATTGACGTCGAGAACGGGCATGTCACCGGCGTAACGACAACGACGGGGCAGCATATCTCCTGCAAGGTCGCGGTGGTCGCGTGCGGCGTGTACCTCCGCAGCCAGATTATCATTGGGGAGAGCATCACGCCGGGCGGGCCGCAGGGGCTGATGAGCGCGCCGAACCTCAGCGGCAGCTTGACGCGCATCGGCTTTCCGCTCCGGCGGTTCAAGACGGGGACGCCCGCGCGCATCGACGTGCGGACGATTGATTTCGACGAAATGACGCCGCAGCCCGGTGACGAGCCAGTGACGCCGTTCTCGTTTATGACCGACCGCGCACTGCACAATACCTACGCATGCTATTTGACATGGACTACGCCGGAAACGCACGACATCATCCGCCGAAATCTCCACCGCGCGCCGCTGTATTCCGGCAAAATCCACGGCATCGGGCCGCGCTACTGTCCGTCGATTGAGGATAAAATCGTCAAGTTTGCCGACAAGGAGCGCCATCAGGTGTTCCTTGAGCCGGAAGGAATGCAAAGCCGCGAATGGTATGTGCAGGGCATGTCCACATCGCTGCCGGAGGATGTACAGTGGGAGATGTACCGCTCCGTGCCGGGCTTGCGTCGGTGCGAGCTGACGCGGCTGGCGTATGCGATTGAGTATGACTGCATCGACAGCCGGCAATTGCGCCCGACGCTGGAAAGTCTGGATGTGCGGGGGCTGTTTTTTGCGGGGCAGATTAACGGCACATCCGGGTACGAGGAAGCCGCCGCGCAGGGCTTGCTGGCGGGCATGAATGCCGCTTTGACGGCGCAGGGCAAGCCGCCGATTGTGCTCACGCGCGATCAGGCGTACATCGGCGTGCTGACCGACGACCTGACGACGAAAGGCACGGACGAGCCGTATCGCATGATGACGAGCCGCGCCGAGCACCGCTTATCCCTGCGGCAGGACAATGCGGATTTGCGCCTGACGCGCATTGCCTACGAGGCGGGTCTGGCGACGCGGGAGCGCATGGAGCGCACGGAACGCAAGGCATCGGAAACCGCGCAGCTGCTGGGCGAACTCCGCAAGGCGAAGTACACACCCGGCATCACGCTGAACGACTGGCTGGAGAAGCATCATCAGCCGGAAGCGCAGAACGGGCTAAGCGCAGTGGAACTGCTGAAGCGCCCGGAAATCACGCTGTCAGCGCTGGCGGAGCTTTCGCCGGAGATTAGGCAATTCGGCAAGCCTGCGCAGGAGCAGGCGGAAATCTCGGTGAAGTATGAGGGCTATTTGGAGCGACAGGAGACGCTGATTCGCCACGCGCGGCAGATGGAAGAGACGCTGCTGCCGGAGGATTTGCCCTACGAGGAAGTGACCGGGCTTCGGATTGAAGCGCGCCAGAAGCTGATGAAGCAGCGTCCGCGGTCGCTTGCGGCGGCGAGCCGGATTCCGGGAGTGTCGCCCGCGGATGTGGCGGTGCTGATGGTGTTCTTGGAGAAGCATAAGGGCAATGCTTAAGTGCCTTTGGGCGGGCGGCATTACTGGATGCTTATTTGCAGCTGAATTCTCTTGTTGCAGGGGATTTCGCCTCTGCGGAGGCGACCAAAGGACTTTCCGATCGCCCTTTGGAAACCTTCGGCGCGGACACCCCCCATGTTTCTTGATCTGTATTGTTGCTTGGTATTTTACTGCTCTGAGTATTGCTTCCAAAGAAGCAAAAGGACACCAACTAAAAGCAGTTTCAATAAAGCCCAATAAACTTAGATGGGGATGCGAAGCAGTCCAGAGGGCGACCGCAAAGCCCTCTGGTCGCCTCCGCAGAGGCGAAACCCCTGCTAAATATGCGAAAAAGTATGAAGACGCGCACAACTCAATCGCGCGAAAGGGTCAAGGGGCAGTGCCCCTTAGAAAGAAGGAATGACGATGGGACTGTTCGCAAAACTGCGTGAAGGATTGACCAAGACGCGTGATTCGCTGATGGGGCGCGTCGATACGCTGGTGAAGGAAACAAGGAAGATTGACGAGGATTTCTATGAGGAACTCGAAGATATCCTGCTCATGTCCGACTGCGGCATGAAGGCGACAACCGCCATGATGGATGAACTGCGCCGCCGCGTGAGCGAAAACAAGGTCAAGGACGCCGATACCGCCAAGCAGATGCTCAAAGACATCATGATTGAGCAGATGGACATCCCGCGTCCGCCGCTGCGCTGGCCGATGGTCATGCTCGTTGTCGGCGTGAACGGCGCGGGAAAAACGACCACCATCGGCAAGCTCGCCCTGCGCTTCCAGAACATTGGCCGCCGGATTATCCTCTGCGCGGCGGATACTTTCCGTGCGGCGGCGGCTGACCAGCTGACCGTCTGGGCGGAACGCGCGCGTGTGCCGATTGTCAAGCACGCCGAGGGCGCTGACCCCGCGGCGGTCGTCTATGACGGCATCCAGTCCGCCAAGGCGCAGGGCGCGGATCTGCTGATTGTCGATACCGCCGGCCGCCTGCACAACAAGAAGAACCTGATGGATGAGCTGAACAAGATGCGCCGCGTGATTGACCGCGAGTTCCCGGAAGCGGATGTGCGCTGTATGCTCGTGCTGGATGCAACGACGGGGCAGAACGGTCTGGCGCAGGCGCGCGCGTTCAAGGAAGTCTGCGAAATCGGCGGCATCATCCTGACCAAACTCGACGGCACGGCGAAGGGCGGCATTGCGCTTGCCATCCGGCAGGAGCTGGAAGTGCCGGTGTGGTACATCGGCGTAGGCGAGGGCATCGACGACTTGCAGCCCTTCAATGCCAAGGACTTTGTGGAAGCGCTATTCTAATGATTGTTGGATAAAGATATTCAAACGAATACTACGGCTGCTGACAACATGGGTTACCCCCAAAAGTGTCGGCGCCGAAGGGGTGGAGGGGGCGATCGGAAAGCCCCCTCCTCGCCTCCGCAGAGGCGAAACCCCTGCTGCAAACAAAATCCATTGCAATAGGAAGAAAACCTTCCGGCAGAACGGGGGGCAGCCTCCCCGGCGGTGACTGCCTTACTTCACCGCCGCCGCTTCCACATGCACAACCATCTTCGCGGAGATGTCCTTGTACAGGCGCACCTCAATCTCCACATCGCCGACGGCGCGGATGTTCTCGCACTTGATGTCGCGCTTGTCCACCGCAACGCCGTGCTGCGCCTTCAGCTGCTCGGCAACTTCCGCGCTCGTAATCGAGCCGTACAGCCGCCCCTGCGCGCCGCACTTCACCGACATGCTGATGACCTTGCCGCGCAGGGTGTCCGCCTGTGCCGTCGCGTCGGCACGGCGCTGGGCTTCGCGTTCGGCTTCCGCCTTGCGCATCTTCTCAACGCCCTTCATCGCGCCGGGGGTCGCTTCCACCGCCAGCTTCTTGGGGAACAGGAAGTTGCGCGCGTAGCCATCCGCCGCATTCACAATCTGATCCTTCTTGCCGACACCCTTCACATCTTCCAGCAAAATAACCTTCATAATCTGTATCCTCCTTAAATCTTAAAAATCAGAAAAATCATCGTCTTTTCGATGGCGGTCGTCGCGCAGTCCGCGCGGGTCGCGGATTTGGTCGACGCAGCCCGCGAACATCGGCAGAATCGGCACGAACAGCACCATCAGGATGGTTAGAAACCAGCGGCGGCCGCGCGTTGCACCCGCGCGTAGCATAGCGAAATTCTGCGCCGAAACGCCCTGCACCGCGAAGCTCCAGAATGCCACACTGCCCAGCAGCGAAGCCGCCAGCGCAACCGTCGCGTTCGTTGTAAACAGCTGCGCCGCGCTCAGAAGCAGCAGCACCGCCATGCTGATGCCCAGCGGGGTGGGCATGAACCAGCGGTCGGTGGTCGGCGTGTCCTCCGCATCGGGAAATTTGCGCCAGCACAGCAGCATCCCCAGCGAGAACGCCATGATTCCTTTGACCAGCAGGTCAGGCATGATGGATGGCAGCGTTATCTCAATCGTTGCGCGCAGGCTCCATTCCAGCTGCTGCAGCACATCCTCGGAAAGCCACGGCAGCACGTTTCCGCCCGTCAGCGCCGCGAGACTTTCCAGCGCCGCCGTGCGTTTTGCATCAAGCGCCGCCAGCCCGGACACATACGCGGAATACAGCACCTGCGGGCGCGTCCGCGCGTTCATCATGACACGCAGAATGTCATAGGACAAGCCCTCATACAGGTCGCCGTACGCCTGATAGCGCTGAAGGAGCATTATCAGCAGCGCGACGACGGCGGCGAAGCAAATCACCGCCCAATACATCGCCATGCGTGATTTGCGGAAGGCGCCGGGCGGCAGGAACAGCATCAGCGCGCCGCCGAAGAGCCAGACGCAGGCGGACGGAATGAGCAGCTTCGGCAGGAGGAGCAGCAGAGAGGAAAACGCGCCGATGACGAGCAGCGGGATGCTGATGCAGAGCAATGTCTGGAAGATTGGGGCGTTGCGGGTCGGCAGGGGCAGTTCCCCCGTGAGGGAGAGCAGCGAAAAGGGCATGAACAGCAGCAGAAGCACTGCCAGCGGCACGCTGCGCAGGCTGAATGTCAAAGCGAATACGATACAAGCGCCCATCATGTACCAATCGGGCCTGCCGACTTTGGCTTTGCCGTACATGCTGTCCTCACCTCCTTGTGTAGGCTCATCCATCTTCCTATTGTACAGCACAATCGCCAAAAAAGCAAGCCGGGGAGGCGCGGATGCACGAAAAAAGGAAGCGCCCGTCGCAGTCGCTTCCTTTATATATGCTGATTTTTTATTCGCCGCGCACCAGCCGCTCGCGCTTTGCCAGCTCAGCCGCCAGCGCTGCCGGCAGCAGATCCCGATGCGGCTCTTCCTGCGGTACAGCCCCGCGATAGACCGCCAGCGTCCGCTGCGTCACCGTGTCCCAGTTGTGCAAATGGCAGATGTAATCCGGCGCTTCCGCCTTGTACTTTGCCACCTTCGCCGGATTCGCCAGCAAATCCGCCAGCTTTGCGCGCAAATCGTCGATATCGCCGCGGCGGAAGGTCACGCCGTGCTCCTGAACGACGGAGGCGCACTCGTTGATGTCGCTTGTCAGCACGCAGCAGCCGTAGCTCATCGCTTCCATCAGCGAAAGAGGCATCCCCTCGACGTCGCTGGGCAGGACGTAGGTGTAAGCGTTGCTGTACAATTCCGCCAGCAGCTGCCCCTGCACAAAGCCGAGGAAGATTACGCGGTCGTCGTCCTTTGCCATTTCGCGCAGCTCGTCGAAATATTCCTGCGAGTCGGACGCGCCGCCCGCAATGACCAGCTTCTTGTCCGTCGGCAGATGCTTGTACGCCTCAATCAGGTAGTGTTCGCCCTTTTCCGGCACGATGCGCCCCAGATAGAGGATGTAGTTGTCCTTTTCCAGCCCGTACTGGCGAATCAGCTCCGGCGCGCACGGCTGGTAGCTCGGCACGCCGTTGGGAATCAGCAGCGTCTCGCGCCCATAGGCGTCCGCAAAATACTGCTTCATGCCGTGGCTCAGCAAAATCAGCTCATCCGCGTGGCGCACCGCCATCTTTTCGCCCAGCCTGATGCACTTGGACGCAATGCCGTTTTGCCATTTCGCGCGCGTCCAGTCCAGCCCGTGTACCGTTACGATAACGCGCTTGCCCATCAGCTTCGGCAGCCAGCAGAACAGCGCCGGCCCTTCCGCGTGCACATGCACCACGTCATAATTGCCAAACGCCGCGCAAAGGCAGCCGAAGAAACTTGCGGAAACCGCCGCCAGCCCCTTCTTCTGGATGGTCGGCACATATTTCAGGCTGATGCCGTTGAAATTTTCGGGCTGCGGCTGCTGCTTGTCGGTTCGGTTATAGCACGTCACGGAATGCCCCTGCGCCACCATGCGCTTGGCCAGTTCGCCCACCACAACCTCGATGCCGCCATCATGGGACGGTACGCGCTTCTGTCCGACCATGGCAATTTTCATATACTTCCGAGCCATCCCTTGCAGCCTCCTTTGTTGCATGAAATTTCCCATTATGAGGGGGAGGGGAACCCCATCAGCAGCCCCGATGCGCTTTGATGTACGTTTCGGTGTCATCTGATGCACTAATCATACCACACACATGGGTTAATTGAAACGAAGTTACATCAGTTTTCCGAAATTCTTTCGGTATGCCGCGTGATCCCGAAAGTTTTCAGGAAATTTCAGGAAAGACGGCGGCAGCTTTTCACAAAAGGCCCTGTCCATTCGCGTCTGTTTTTAGCCGAAAACGATATACTTGCGGTTCAAAAAAACAGCGTTATTTTATGTGTAAGAAAACCATGTAACAACGAAGAAAAACAGGTTACATAGTGCAATGGCATGACGCGCGAACGAAACCTGCCAATTTATCCGCTAAATTGCCATATTTATGCTGGTCACTCTTGACATGTTGATTTTTGTCAGGTATAATTTACATATGAACAGCATCGGTGCAGCGCCTCTGGTGGATGCTGTCCGCAGCAATGGGTGTAGCCGGACGAATAGGGGAGGAGAGAGACCATGAAAACGAGTTGGCTCAATGGAAGCAAACGAATCCTGTCAGCACTGCTGATTGCGGCGGCGCTGATGTTTGGCTGGACGCCGCTGGGGGAGGGGAAGGCGCTGGCGGCGACGGATAAGGGGAAACAGTTCGCACAGGCGGCGATGCTGTTTGCGAAGTCTGATACGGACTTTGCGCAGGATATGTACGGCGCAAAAGGAACAGACAACAACCAAATCTTTCAAGGCGGCGCATGGTGCGCGGCTTTCATTTCTGTGGTTGCGCGCCAGATAGGTATTCCGACGAGCGTAATTCCGAATACGGTAAAGGCGTATAAGGAATACTGCCCCAGCACGGGGGAAACACACGCTGATTGGTTCCACTGCGTGATTGATCCAAATAGCTTTTCGGATTACAAAAAGTATGCTAAACAGTATGATCCGAACTATGTGCCGCAGCCGGGTGATATTATCACTTTGAATGCTTACACGTCGTCTGCTGCAACGAAACTGTCATCAAGCTTGGCGCACGTTGGCATTGTTACAGGTTACGACGGGAAAACGGTAAAATTTGTCAGTGGCAACTGGAGCGATAGACGGGTCAGCTATGCTGAAAGCTACGATACAACGAAAAAAGTGAATCAGGGTTATTATGGTATTGTAGGCTACTATCATCCTGATTGGAGCCAGGTGGGTACTTTACGCGCACCGCAGGCGGTGACGGGGATTACGCTGAAAAACGGAAGCAGTGTTTTAAGCGAAAACACGACAATTACAATGAACGTGGATACGACGCTGAAAATTACTTCCAGCGTCTCGCCGAGCAATGCGTTTTACCCGAACCCCAGCAGCGGCGTATACCGCTACTTCTATTCTTCGCCGAATGTACAAATTGCATCGGGGTATACAGGTTTGTTCTGGCAGAGCAGCAATGAGAATGTTGCTATTGTGAACCCGGATACTGGTTTGGTTACGGCGGTTGGCGCTGGTACTGCAACCATTACGGCTTATGCGATTGCTGATGGAAAGAGAACCAGATCGACTGCTGTTAAAAAGAGCTTTCAGGTTCAGGTGACGGGGTATCCGTCGCACGAATGGTATACTTATGAAGCCTACCACAATAGCGTTTCTATTTACAGCACGCCTTCGCTGCGAAGCGCGAATGTAATTAAAACAATAGCGGTTGGAACGGAATTTCGCGTTGATTTAAGCCATGTGTACGCAATGCGCGCGCGAAACGGCTGGGGATGGCTTTCGCCGGTGCAGCTGAATGATGGAACCACCGGCTATTGTGACCTGAACGCACACTACTACGTCTCAAGTGCAAAGAAAGACTATCCAACCGTGCGACCAATGAGCGAACAGGAAAACGCAGAATGGTGGAACTACAAGGTTGTCTGGGCAAGTGGCTTAAATTTGCGTTCCTTTGCGGATTCTAATGCTTCGGGAACTGTGATCATGAAAATCCCGAAGGCTGCAACGGTTGAACTTGACCTCAATCACACAATGCGCGAGCCGAAATACGGCGATACATGGGCATATGCGCGCTACAAGCAGTCCGATGGTTCGTACGTTTACGGCTGGTGCATCGAGAGCGACAGCAACTACATGCAGAAACAGGATAAAATCGGAAACTCTGCCCACTATTCCGACTACATCATTGACGAAAATGGTGGAATCGTCGTGTATGCTGCGCCGCATTATGAGAATAAAATCGACGAGCTTACCAGTGCCGACGGCGTGTTCCAGATAGATGTTGCCAACATGGTGTTTTACGATGCTTCGGGCGTTAACAGCTATTGGGCGCCTTGCCGATATACAAAGAATGGAAAGACAATAGAAGGATATATCGAGGTGCTTGCGGACCCGCCTACTCCCTGCGGCATTGACCGCGAAGGCGACTGGGAACGCTACGAAGTGACGAATGCAGCGGGGGCAAAGTCGATTCACTATCCTGCCACGTTTGAATTGCCAGAACTCAGCAGCTACGACCAAGGCGAAGTCATCTGGCTGGACAGGAACGAACGCGTCACCATCACCGAAAACGGCAAGCAGTACACCTTCATGCGCGGGCATGGGGATGATTTCGTTGCAGGCTGGTTTGATGTGACGAATGCCAACGAGCCGCTGACGCAGGTTGACGACAGCATTGAGGAAGTCGTCTCTGTGCGCAGCGGAGCCAGCGTCTACACGTTCTGCCGCGGCAATGTCTCGTGGGCGCAGGCGGCGCAGTACGCGGCGTCTATGGGCGGACACCTCGTCGTGATTGACAATGCGCAGGAAGATGCCATGCTGCATTCGACCATCATGAGCGCATACGGCGGCACGGCGTGGACGGGCGGCCACGCGAATGGCGCAGGCAATGGCTGGACGTGGCTGAATAACAACCCGATGAGCTATCAGAATTGGGGCTCGTCGAGCGCGACGCCGACCAGCAGCCATACCGCGCTGGCAATCAAGGGCGATTATGAGGGATGGTTCACCTACCGCGACTGCGCGAACACATACGTTGACAGCTTCATCGTCGAGGTGGAGGAAACGCCGCGCGCGTGGTTCACCTACCGCACGAAGGCGAAGCTCAACATTCGCAAGTCGCAGAGCATTTCCGGCGCTGTCGCGACCACGACGGCGGTGGGCGATTACCTGACCATTGACCTGCTGAACGTCGCAATGGACAGCAATAAGAAGTACTTCTTTGCGCCTGTGCTGATGGCGGACGGCTCGATTCTCTACTGCAACATCGGCGATAAGACCGCTATCGTCCCCGACCTTGAACCCGATGAACCCGCGTGGACGCAGTACAAAGCACTCAGCAGCCTCTACGTCCGCACCTTCCCGAACACTTGGTGCGATACGGGCGTGCTGAAAACGCTGAGCAAGGGCACCATTCTGGAGCTGGACGTCAGCCACAAGCTGCGCGACCCGCGCTTCGGCAACGACTGGGCATACGCGCGCTACAAGCAGTCCGACGGCACCTATCTCTACGGCTGGGTGATTGCCGCGGACAGCTACGTCGAGCAGGTGAAGCAGACCCCCGCTTGGTACGACTACTTTGCGAATCCGGGCAGCACGGTGTATGTCTACAAGACGCAGAATGTGGATGACACGATTGTCAAAACGTACACCTCCGGCAGCAGCTTCCAGGTGGACGTGAACAACACGCGTCAAGACCAGAATGGCTACTTCTGGGCGCCTGTGGCGGATAGCACGGGCAAAGAAATGGGCTATATCGACCTTTCCGCGGTGCACGCAGGGAGCAAATCAGCGGCGATTCCGCTTGTCTACTGCCAGTCGGGCTGGATGCCCGCCTATGTGATGGCGGAAGATGGCGTGGATGTGCTGGCAGCACCGAATGACGCGGCTGCCCTCGTCAAGCACATGGATCGCGATGCGTACTTCTGGTTTGGCGCGGATGAAACCTATACCGATGCGAAAGGCAAGATCTGGACGCGCATTTACGCCGCAAAGGACTACGAGGAAATGGCGGATGGCGGCTGGGTCAGGCTGGAAAATGGCGTGAACTACAACACCGTCTATGCGCAGTGGTACGACACGGGGTGCAGCATTTCCCGCAACGGCATCACCTACACGCTTTACGGCGGCTACAACAGCTGGAGCAGCGCACAGGAAATGTGCGCCAACATGGGCGGCGATGGCGGCACAGCCGTCAGAAAGCGCCTTGCCATCGTCCACAACGACGCGGAACAGAAGATTATTGAGCAGCTGCTGAATGCCACCTCGACCGTCGACAAGGCGTGGATTGGCGCAAGCAACACAAGCGGCTCGTGGAAGTGGCTGGACGGCACAAATGTCCAGTACAGCCAGTGGGGCTACAATGAACCGTCGGGCACTGGCACGGGGCTTGGCGTGGCTGCGTCTTTCGACGGCAGCTGGTATGCGCATGATGACTATCTGGACATCCGCGTTCAGGGCTTCATCACCGAGCAGTTCACGGGCATCGGGCTGCCGCAGGTGAAGCTGCCCGCGTCGACGTTCTATGTGGATGACGAGGCGTTCGTGGGCAACAGCACGATTCAGGCAGTCGTTGCGCCGGATGGACTGCAAGTCATTGGCACGCGCGCCTTTGCGGACTGCGCGAACCTGAAGTGCATCACTCTGCCGGACTCCGTGTCCCACATCGCGGAGGATGCGTTCGAGAACACGCCGGATGTCGTCATCTTTGCCAGCGTCGGCAGCTACGCGTGGCAGTGGGCGGAGAAGCAGGGCATCCCGCACGGCACGCCGTACACCGAGTAAAATCAGTGGGCGCAGACTTCCCCAGCGGGCGGTCTGCGCCTCTTTTCGTGGAAAAAACTCCGGCTTCACGCAAAAAATCCGCCCAATCCCCCTTGACAAACCGCTTTTCCTGTGCTACAATATCCCTGTTTGAAGCAGAGGCTTGCCCGTCTCTCACCTTGCGCGGCGTATGCTGCCGGGTTCACAGGCTTTTTCCCTTTCAGGCGGATTGACCGCCGAAAAAGGCGCAAACTGCATGTCAGCGACGGGTGGAGTCACCCGCCGCTTTTTCTGTGGTATGGAGCAGAAAACGCTGGCTTCAACGAAAATTGGGAGGTGTATGGACATAGCACTCGATCTGATGATCAATGAGGAAATCCGCGACCGGGAAGTCCGCCTGATTGACGAAAACGGCGAACAGCTCGGCGTCATGCCAACAGCCAAGGCGATGGAGCTGGCGGAAGAGCGCGGCCTCGACCTCGCCAAAATCCAGCCCACGGCAAAACCGCCGGTGTGCAAACTGCTGGACTATGACAAGTACCGCTACGAACAGTCGCGGCGCGAACGCGAAAACCGGAAGAATCAGCGGGTCGTCGAAACCAAGGAGGTTCAGCTGTCCGCCACCATCGAGGAGAACGACGTTCTCACGAAGGCGAAAATGGCGCAGAAGTTCCTTCAGGGTGGCGATAAGGTGAAGGTGTCCATCCGTTTCCGTGGCCGCCAGATCACCCATAGCGAAATCGGCATGCAGGTCATGCAGGACTTCGCGGCCCGCTGCGCCGAGGTCAGCTCGGTGGAGCGCCGTCCCATGATGGACGGCCGTCATATGATTATGATCCTGGCCCCCAAGGCGGCAAAGGCTTCCTTCGCTGAAAAGAAGGCTGCCCGCGAAAACGCCAAGGGGAATCAAGAACAGGAATAAAACGGCTATCGCAGCTTGCCTGCGCCCCGTTTTATCAGCATTGGAAGGAGGACTACACCATGCCTAAGCAGAAGTCTCACCGTGGTGCTGCCAAGCGCTTTTCCTTTACCAAGACCGGTATCGTGAAGCATAAGCAGATGAACGCCAACCATCAGGTTCGCCTCAAGACCACCAAGCGCACCCGTCACCTGCGCGCTGACGGCATTGTGGACAACGCGGCGGAAGCCAAGACCATCCACAAGCTGCTGCCCTACAAGTAATTAAGCCCATTCGCTGGCAAGGAGGATACTCACAATGGCACGTATTAAGAGATCTGTGAACGCTCTGAAGAAGCGCCGCAAGGTCATGAAGCTGGCTAAGGGCTACTGGGGTGCAAAGTCCAAGCAGTACCGCGCCGCGTCCGAACAGGTTGCTCGTTCCCTGCGCTATGCCTTCAAGGGCCGCAAGCTGCGTAAGCGTGATTTCCGCTCCCTGTGGATCACCCGTATCAACGCCGCTGCTCGCCTGAACGGCATGAGCTATTCCACGTTCATCAATGGCCTGAAGAAGCACAACATCACCGTCAACCGCAAGATTCTCGCGGATCTGGCTGTGAACGATGCAGCTGCTTTCACCAAGCTCGTGGAAATCGCCAAGGCGTAATTGTCGCCCAAGCGTTTCATAGCACAAACTCGTCCGATGTTGAAACCGTGTTTCAGCGCCGGACGTTTTTTTGCCCTTTTTTCCGCAAAAGGGCGTTTGTGGATTGCCTGATTGCAAAGGTGACTTTCCTTCCAAACAGGACATCGCCATGCTTCCAGAGGGCAATGAAAACGGACGAAGTCCGCGGTCGCCCTCTGGACTCCTTCGGTGCCCTCCTTCGTAGCAGTGCGGTGGCGCTGCTTGGGGGTACGAATGGTTCACAAACTATAACTACTTTCGGTACAAATCAAGTAACATGGGAGTGACCGCGCCGAAGGTTTCCAAAGGGCGAGCGGAAAGCCCTTTGGTCGCGTCCGCAGACGCGAAATCCTCTGCGGCAATGGTGGAGAAAATCAGGGAATTAGGGGATTAGAGGAAATAACATCATGCTCAAAAAGTACATTACCGACCTGAAACATGAATTTTCCGGCTACAACGCCGGCAAACTCCTCAAGGACATCCTGAGCGGCATCACAGTGGCGGCGGTGGCGCTGCCGCTTGCCCTCGCATTCGGCGTGTCCTCCGGCGCGGACGCCGCCGCGGGGCTTGTTACCGCCATCATCGGCGGACTTGTCATCGGGCTGCTTGGCGGCGCGTCCTTCCAAATCAGCGGCCCGACCGGGGCCATGAGCGCCATCCTTATCGGCATCGTCGCCCAGTACGGCTTGCAGGGCGTGTTCGCCGCGTCGCTTGCGGCGGGCGTGATTATCCTGCTGGCGGGCATCCTCCGCCTCGGCAAGCTCGTCAACTTCATCCCGACCAGCGTCGTCATGGGCTTCACCAGCGGCATCGCGATTATCATCGCCTTGGGGCAGGTGGACAACTTCTTCGGCACGCACTCCGTCGGCACAAGCGCGCTGGAAAAGCTGTGGAGCTACACCAGCGTCGGATTTTCCCCCAACTGGCAGGCGGTCGCCATCGGTCTGCTGGTTGTGCTGTTCATGGTCTTCTGGCCGAAAAAGCTGAACGCGAAGGTGCCGGGGTCGCTGCTGGCGATTATTCTGGCGACCATCGTGACCGAAATCGCGGGTTTCGATTCGCTGGCGAAGGTGGGGGACATCCCGAAAAGCCTGATGCTGGACAACCGCCTGAACCTCGGCGCGGTCAACCTCGACATGCTCCAAAACCTCATCAGCCCGATTGTCTCCATCGCCATGCTGGGCATGATTGAGTCGCTGCTGTGCGGCGCGAGCGCATCCCGGATGAAGGACGAAGCCTTCGACGCGGATCGTGAGCTGATTGCGCAGGGCGTGGGCAACATCCTGCTGCCGTTTTTCGGCGGCGTGCCCGCAACGGCGGCGATTGCCCGCACGTCCGTCGCCATCAAGTCCGGCGAACAGACCCGCGTGACCGGCGTTGTGCATTCGCTGGTACTGCTGCTGGCGATGGTGCTGCTGGGCGGCGTGATGAGCCGCCTGCCGCTGAGCGCGCTGGCGGGTGTGCTGATGGTGACGGCGTGGCGCATGAACGAGTGGCACGGCATCAAGACGATTTTCAGCCGCAAGGTGTGGACGGGCGTGGCGCAGTTCCTGATTACGATGGTGTCCACCGTCGTCTTTGACCTGACCGTCGCCATCGTCATCGGCATTGTGACCGCGCTGATGATGTTTGTCTGGAACGCCGCGCGCCTGACCATCGAAACCGAGCCGGTGGACAAGGTGCGTCTGGAGCGCCTGCACCGCATGGGCAAGCCGGTGGATGAATCCCGCGCGAAAAGCATCCTCGTCAGCTATTTGAACGGTTCGCTGTTCTTCGCGAACTGCGCGGATTTGAAGCGGAAGTCGCCTGTGAGAAAGGCAATCTCGTTTTCCTTGGAGGTGATTTGCCTTTCAAGATCGGGCAATAGTGTGGCAGTCTTTGAGAGTTCCACCTGCGCCTGTCTGTATGTAACCTCCGAGGTGAGCCCGCCCTCATAGCGTATGCGGGCAAGGTGCTCGCTCTCCCGTCGTGCCGTCACAGTCTGCCTTACGATGGACAGTTCGTTGTCGAGTGCCACGAGTTCATAATATGCCTGAGCCACCTGCGCGATGAGACTCATCTGAAGTGCACGGCGGTTTTCTATAGAAGCCATGAACTCAGCCGTGCTTGCCTCGTGGTTCCAACGGAGCTTTCCCCACAGGTCAACCTCCCATGCTATGTTGGCTTTCAGGTCGAACTGGTTGTCGTCCGACGGATTGTCACCGCCGTAATTGTCCTGTTCTTTCTCGCCATAGACACGCAAGTCGAGCGAAGGAAACATCTTGGCGTAATCGATGCGCTTCATTGCCGCAAGCTCTTTAATACGCGCGGCTGCCATAAGCATGTCCTTATTGTATGTCAGTGCCTTATTAATGAGATTCTGCAGAATGGAGTCTGTGTAGATTTCAGTCCATGAACGGTCGGCAAAAGAAGCCGAATCCGCACTCTCCTCTTCAGTCAGCGACACGGGCAACTCCACGTCTGGGCGTGTGTAATGATGACCTATCTTACACGATACGACAATAACCGCCGATGCGATTATCACGAGAGCATGCAATATGTATTTCCGTTTATGAGTCATAATGTTTGTTTATATTGTAATGCCTTTGGCTTGTTCTCTTTACGTGACCTTATCTTTCCTCTGTATATTGTTATGAAGAAGAACGGTATGAGCAATATTCCGATGGTCACGGCAGCTATCATACCGAAGAAGACTCCGGTACCGATGGCTCTCCGGCTGGCAGCTCCGGGTCCGGAGGCAATCACCATCGGAAGTATGCCAAGTATGAAAGCGAACGATGTCATGAGGATAGGACGGAAACGAAGACGCGCGGCATGCAGTGCAGCCTTGAAGAGATTGACTCCCGAGTCAGCCTCATCCTTTGCGAACTCTACTATAAGTATGGCGTTCTTCGCGGCGAGTCCCATCAACATAACGAGCCCTATCTGGAAATAAGTGTCATTTTCAAGTCCACACATAATGATACCGATATAAGCCCCTAAGGCTGCTATCGGCAACGAAAGCAATACTGCCACGGGGACGCTCCAGCTTTCATAGAGAGCCGCAAGGAAAAGAAACACGAACAAAAACACAAGTGCGAGTACCATTCCGGTCTGTCCTCCAGCCTGCTTCTCCTGATAAGACAGACCGCTCCACTCCAATCCTATATTATCAGGCAAGTGCTTGCGGACAAGCTCTTCCATCACTTCCATAGCCTGACCTGAACTGTATCCCTGGGCAGCGGTGCCGCGTATGACGGCTGTGTTGAACATGTTGAAACGCTTTATACTGCCCGGTCCGGTGGTATATTCGGTCGTACCAAGAGCCGTAAGGGGAATCATGTCACCGTCGTCACCACGGACAAAGTACAGGCTGATGTCGTCGCGGTGCTCACGGTAAGGAGCTTCCGCCTGAATGTAGACACGGTATATACGGTTGAACATGTTGAAATCGTTGACGTATACAGACCCTGTGTATGCCTTCATTGTAGAGAACACGTCTGCCATAGGGACACCGAGCATTTTCACTTTGTCACGGTCGACATCGAAATAAAGCTGTGGAATCTCCGCCTGCAACGATGAGGAGAGACCTGACAGTTCCTTGCGCATTGAGGCATAATGCATCAACGTGTCGGCAGCTTGCACCAAGTCGTCATATGTAGCGTCCCCGTGAGCCTCGAGTTGCATCTCGAATCCGCCGGAGGAACCGAGTCCCGGAATCACCGGAGGGGTTGAAAGATAGAACTTGCATTCCGGATATTCCTTCAGTTCACGGCTCACTCCAGCCATGATATCGCCTATTGTAGTGTTGTCGCGTTCCTTCCATTCTTTCAGAATAACCGTGAGTTGGGCTCTCGTCTGGCTTGTTCCGACACGCGGACTGGTACCTGTTACATTCTGAACGTATTCCACTGACGGGTCTTTCATAAGATAGTCAATAGCCCGATTGGTGACAGTGCGCGTGCGTTCGAGCGTAGTTCCCTCCGGCATTTCAAGCTCCACGGTGAAATATCCCTGGTCTTCGGCAGGCAGAAAGCTTGTCGGTGTAAGGCGGTATAGTATGAAAATCATTATTATAACCATACAGAAGCCTATGCCGCAACGCTTGGGATGCTTTATAATATTTGTGATTCCGGAAAGGTATTTGGTGTTGCCGAAGTCCAGCCAACGGTTTATGGCAGTGAAAAACCGGTTTTTCGGCTTGCTCTTATCTGCCGGTTTAAGTATCAGTGAACACATTACCGGGCTCAGCGTAAGAGCAACGACCGTGGAGATAAGCACAGATATGACTATTGTAACGCTGAACTGACGGTACAGCTGTCCTGTTATGCCGGACAGAAAACTTACAGGCACAAACACGGCGGCAAGCACCATGGAAGTTGCGACAAGCGCACCGGTAAGTCCGTTCATGGCTTTCTTTGTCGCTTCATACGGACTCAGGTGTTCTTCTTCCATAATACGCTCAACATTCTCTACTACCACTATGGCGTCATCCACAACAAGACCGATAGCCAGAACAAGCCCCAACAGGGTCAGCATATTGAGAGAGAAGCCGAATATAAGCATGAATCCGAACGTTCCAATCAAAGAAATCGGAACGGCGACAAGCGGTATTACGGTGGCGCGCCAGCTTTGAAGGAACAGGAAAACGACAACTATTACAAGAAAAAGAGCCTCGAACAGCGTCTTGTACACTTCATTGATAGACTCTGATATGTAAGTCGTCATGTCGAACGGAATCTCATATTCCATTCCCTCAGGGAACATTTTACTTATGTTCTCCATTGTCTCCTTCACCCTCTCAGCCACTTCCATGGCATTGGCTCCAGGCAACATGTAGACTCCAAGTACGGCAGCATTGCCTCCGTTTATGCCGCTCTCGGTATTGTATGATTGAGCTTCAAGCGACACACGCGCCACATCTCTCAATCTGATAAACGACCCGTCAGCGTTGGCTCGGAGCACTATCTCCTCGAATTGTGCCGATGACGACAGTCGTCCTTGTGCCGTTATGGGAATCGTAAAGTCAAGTCCCTTCACCGGCTGTTGCCCGAAAACGCCTGCGGCAGACTCTCTGTTCTGGTCCTTCAGAGCGTTCTGTACATCCTGCACAGTGAGTCCGAAACTCGCCAAACGCGCAGGGTCGACCCATATCTGCATGGCGTAATAGCGGCTTCCGATATTAGACACGCGCCCCACTCCGGGTATTCGGCGCAACAGATCGAGCACGTTCAATGTGGCAAAGTTACTGAGATATATCTCATCAAACTTCGGATCGTCCGATGTAAGGCAGATAGTGAGCAACTGACTCGCTGCCTGCTTCTCTATCTCTATACCGTTCTGCACCACTTCCGCAGGCAAACGGGACTCTGCAAGCTTAATTCTGTTCTGTATCTCTACTGCCGCAAGGTCGGGATCTGACGATATATCAAATGTTACAGTAGCCGAAAACGCGCCCGAGTTTGAGCTGTTCGATTCCATGTAAAGCATTCCCGGAGTACCGTTCAGTTCCTGTTCGATAGGCGTTGCCACTGCCTGCGACACCGTAAGTGCGCTTGCTCCGGGATAAGAAGCACTTATTTTCACCACCGGAGGAGTTATCTGCGGATACTGGTCAATTGGCAGCATCGTGAGTCCGATAAGTCCGACAATGACAATAAGTACAGATATGACGATTGAGAATACGGGTCGGTCTATGAAGAAATTTACTTTCATTGGCTATATATGCTTTGGTTATTTGGCTTTCGTGCGCTGTTTTTTCATCTGCCTGGAAGCCACACGCACCTTCATGCCTGGCGTGAGTTTATGATATCCTTCGCTTATTATGCGTTCTCCGGGTGCAAGCCCGCGCTCCACCACAACCTTATTGTCGAACTCCGGTCCAAGCTCTATGAAACGGCGTTCTGCCGTAGAATCGCGCCTCATCACATAGATGAAAGCCCCACCTTTCTCTATTATGAGTGCCTTCTGGGGCACAACGGTGGCATTTTCACGTACATCAAGGAGGGCGTGAACCTTTGTAAACTGACCCGGAAGAAGCACATGGTCCGGATTAGGCATTTCCGCACGCACCGAGAACGTGCCTGTCTTTGGGCTTACCTGAGGCTCTGCAAAATCCACCAAACCCTTATACGGATATGTGCTGTTGTCCGCCAGCGTAATCGTGACATACGGTTGCCACGACCTCAAAGAGTCACGCTGTCCCAATATGATGTTACGTTCCTTGCTTTTAAGATAGTCAAGCGCAGTCATACTGAAGTCAACAAGCACCGTGTCGCTCTTTACAATGGTAGCCAGGAGAGACTTTCCGCCCGTGCCGACAAGCGTGCCGAGGTCGACAAGACGTTCGCTGATGTAACCTGATATAGGCGAACGTACATAGGTGTAACTGAGTTCCTGCTCAGCCTGATCGAGGTCGGCGCGGCTCATACCCATGCTTGCCACAGCTGTCTCATAGGCTGCCGTGGCATTGTCGAGGTCAAGACGGCTGGCTGCGTTCTGCTCGAACAGCGGACGTATACGGTCAAGATCGCGCTTTGTCTTGCGCACCAAAGCCGAGTCCTTACGCAGCTGGGCACGCGCCTTATCAGCCTTTGCCTTATACTGCCGTTGGTCTATGACAAACAAAACCTGATTCTTCTTGACATAAGTACCTTCTTCGAATGCCATGCGTTCAAGGAATCCCTCAACACGAGCACGCACCTCTACAAACTGCTGGGCACGCACACGGCCTACGTAGTCGCCATATATCTCGACATCCTCCACGCCCACCGGCTCTACAGAAACCATCGGAGCATCAGGTGTCTTCTTCTCCGGCCATGTGAGAATGACGTACGCTACGATTATAACTGCAATACTGCCAATCATCGCAATGATACGTTTCTTTCGCAGTCTAAGTTCTTTTATCTCCAGAATTTTCCTTATTTTCATACATTTATCCTTTTACCTTAAACTGTAAAACGATAAAATCCGAATTTTATTTTATATTATATCACACATTTACCAAATAAAAATGAAAAATCCGGTCGTACCACATTACGACCGGACTCCTGCTTTTACGTATTTCACTACTTCTTCAACAGCACATAGCCTACCACTCCGCCGACAATAGAAGCTGCGAAAATGCCAAGCTTGGCATGTATGAGATAAGCCTCGTCTACAAAAGCGAGAGTGGATATGAACATAGACATTGTGAAGCCGATAGACGCAAGAAAGCCCACACCTAAAAGCCTTCTGACGGTCACCGAAGACGGCATGCGTGCTATTCCAATACGTGTCAGCAGCAATACGGAGGCTGATATACCCAACGGTTTTCCTATAAGCAGACCGAGCATCACTCCCACCGCCACATTGTCTGAAAACACATCAGCCGGATTAATACCCTCAAACGATATGCCTGCGTTGGCAAGTGCGAATACAGGCATTATGATAAAAGACACCAGCGGATGCAGAGAATGCTCAAGACGCTGCAACGGCGGGATGGCGTCACGTGAATCACCAATCATCCGTCCTATTATCTCCACCTGCTCAGGCTCGAGGGTCGACACACTGTTGGGTTCAGCATTGCGGAAGCGTTTTATGAGTTTCTCAGCCCTTGCCATATAGGCAGGCTCACTTATGCGGGCGTCGGCAGGTATCATAAAAGCCGCGAGCACAGCGGCGATGGTAGCATGTATGCCCGACATAAGAAAGGCTGTCCACACTCCGCAAATGCCTACGACCCCGTAAAATATGACGTTCTTCACTCCCAGTCTGTTGGCAACATACATCACCATAAGGAACGCCACACCCACACCGATGCTGAGCAGGGATATGTCCGAAGTATAGAAAAACGCTATCACGAGCACCGCGCCGAGGTCGTCTACAATGGCAAGAGTGGTAAGAAAAACCTTTATCGACAGCGGGACACGGTCGCCAAGCACATAAAGTATGGCAAGCGAGAACGCGATGTCCGTAGCCATAGGTATTCCCCACCCTCCCGACACGTCGCCGTGAGGATTGAACAGATAATAGACGAGTGCAGGCACAATCATCCCGAACACCGCCGCCCCTATCGGAAGTATCGTGTTGCGCACATCGGCAAGCTCCCCTCCGATGAACTCTCGTTTAAGTTCCAGACCTACAACAAAGAAAAACATCGACATCAGACCGTCGTTTATCCAATGGTGCAAATCGAAATTGAAATAACCGGCACCGTTGAACAGAAAGCCGAACTCCTGCTCAAAGAAGTGAAAATAACTGTCGCTCAACGGAGAGTTAGCCAATACAAGCGCAATGACAATGCTTATGCCGAGCACTATGCCGCCCGACTTCTCCTGATTCATAAAATGCTGCAACGGCATGATAAGCCTGTAACTTAATTTCTCCTGATAATTTCTCATCATATCGTTTTTTGTGTTTTCCGCCACGTACTCTGTCATAATAAAATGCAGAATTACTGTATGGCTGCGTTATCCATGCGCACAAAATTAAGTAAAAAGTTTCATTTCCACAACCCATTTACCCACAGCGTGCTACGGAATACATATTTAATAATGGCGGGTCGCGGCGCGCTAAACATTTATTTGTTTATATTTCAGAATATTCAGAAAAATGTATGACAGCTATAAAGCATCCATCCGGAATGCCCTGACCGCGTTTCAGCCGAACCCATTCCGGTAAAAGCATAAAAGTTTCCGCACGGTGTAGGCATATAAACATAGTGAAACGTGAATGTAAATTTATGACTGACAGACAACAGTATATGCCACGACTCTCTTATAATTCACTCTCTCCGGCATCCCGTTGCGGCTTATTTGTCTGCAAGACACAACCGTCCTGCCGTATCGCAGCCATGATATGAAAACAAGATAAATACGGTAGTGAGAAAAAAACGAAACCCGTCTTAATAAAGCGGAAATAAAGAACCGCGTTTCAAAAAAAAATCATAACTTTGCAATCAGCGTTCAGGCTTACACCCGTAAGCGGAAAGCCACTCTTCTGAAAGCGTACGGAGTATTTCCCGGACGATTTCGCACACACTGCATAAAAGACAACAAGACAACACTTATTACATAAAACAGACATTATGGCAACAACACCAGAATTCAAGTACGCGCCCATGTTCCAGATGGGCAAGGACGACACTGAATACTATCTTCTTTCAAAAGAAGGTGTGAGTGTCGGCGAATTTGAGGGCAACAAAATCCTCAAGGTAAGTCCGGAAGCACTGACCATGCTTGCAAACCAGGCATTCCGCGACGTCAACTTCCTGTTGCGCCGCTCACACAACGAACAGGTTGCTAAGATACTGAGCGACCCCGAGGCAAGCGACAACGACAAATATGTGGCTCTGACATTCCTCCGCAACGCCGAGGTGGCATGCAAGGGAAAGCTTCCCTTCTGCCAGGACACGGGCACAGCCATAATCCATGGCGAGAAGGGACAGCACGTATGGACTGGCTTCTGCGACGAGGAAGCACTGTCGAAAGGTGTATACAAGACATACACCGAGGAAAACCTGCGCTACTCACAGAACGCTCCTCTCTCAATGTATGAGGAGATAAACACACGCTGCAACCTCCCCGCACAAATCGACATCGAGGCTACTGAGGGCTGCGAATACAAGTTCCTGTGTGTCGTAAAAGGCGGAGGCTCGGCAAACAAGACTTATTTCTATCAGGAGACAAAGGCACGCATACAGAACCCGGGCACTCTCGTACCGTTCCTCGTTGAGAAGATGAAGACCCTCGGAACGGCAGCCTGCCCTCCCTACCACATCGCATTCGTCATCGGCGGAACGTCTGCCGAGAAGAATCTCCTCACTGTCAAGCTCGCCTCAACCCACTATTACGACAACCTGCCCACCACCGGTGACGAGACTGGACGCGCCTTCCGCGACGTGGAACTGGAGAAACAGCTCCTCGACGAAGCCCACAAGATTGGACTGGGAGCGCAGTTCGGAGGAAAATATTTCGCACACGACATACGTGTGATACGCCTTCCGCGCCACGGAGCGTCATGCCCGATAGGTCTCGGAGTGAGCTGTTCAGCCGACCGCAACATAAAGGCTAAGATAAACGAGGACGGAATATGGATTGAGAAACTGGACGACAATCCAGGCGAACTCATACCTGAGGAGCTGCGCAAGGCAGGAGAAGGCAACGCCGTGAAGATAGACCTCAACCGTCCGATGAGCGAAGTGTGCAAGGAACTGAGCAAGTATCCGGTATCCACACGCCTCAGCCTCAACGGCACAATCATCGTGGCACGCGACATAGCACACGCCAAACTGAAGGCTCGTCTGGACGCAGGAGAAGACCTGCCGCAGTATTTCAAGGACCATCCAGTGCTCTACGCAGGTCCTGCCAAGACTCCGGAGGGAATGCCGTGCGGCTCGATGGGACCGACAACGGCAAACCGCATGGATCCATATGTTGACGAGTTCCAGGACCACGGAGGCTCGATGGTGATGATAGCAAAGGGCAACCGCACACAGGTTGTCACCGACGCATGCAAGAAGCACGGCGGATTCTATCTGGGAAGCATCGGCGGACCGGCTGCCGTCCTGTCCATGAACAGCATCAAGAGCATCGAGTGCGTGGAATATCCCGAACTCGGAATGGAAGCCGTATGGAAGATACACGTTGAGGACTTCCCCGCTTTCATCCTTGTGGACGACAAAGGCAACGACTTCTTCAAGCAACTGAAGCCGTGGACTCCAAGCTGTAAATAAACTACAGAGACATACATCGCGACGGATGGTCACGGCATGGGCGCATCATGCTGTACCATCCGTTTTTTATCAACACTAAAACAACCGCAACATGAAAAAGATGATGTTTGCCGCCATGATGGCAGTATTGTCATCATGCGCAACCGCACAAAGCGACAAGGACATAACGCTTCTGCCGCCAGACACAGACAAGGGGGCAAGCATAATGAAATCGCTCGCACAGAGACAGTCGCACCGTGAGTGCGCCGACAAAGACCTTGGCAAGGAGGACCTGTCCAACCTTCTCTGGGCTGCCAACGGCATAAACCGCACCTCGGACAACAAGCGCACGGCTCCGTCGGCACTCAACCGTCAGGACATCGACGTGTATGTGATAAGCCGGAAAGGCGCATACAAATATGTAGCCGCCGAGAACCGTCTGCAACTCATCACCGAAGGCGACCACCGCGGCGCGGTTGCGGGAGGTCAGGACTTTGTCAACGGTTTCCCCGTGTCGCTCGTGCTCGTGTCCGAACTGTCGAGACTGGGCGACGCGAAGAACGAACGCACACGCATGACAGCCGCCATGGACGCCGGTTATGTGTCGCAGAACATATGCCTGTTCTGTGCAGGCAACGGACTCGTCACGGTGCCGAGGGCTACCATGGACACCGCCGCGCTGAAGAAGATACTGCGGCTCGGCGACACGGCTCTGCCGCTTCTCAACAATCCTGTGGGCTATCCCAAAGGCAAGTAGATGCTCACACGGCCGCACGCAAAATGCCTTACGAGGCACAAATGGGCGCAGGCATGTCATGGACAATATGCAAAAGAGGTTGCAGACCACATCCGGCTGCAACCTCCTTTCATTATGTCTTGTCAGGAGAAAACGCTTTTCACCCCTACAAAGTGCCGTCTTCCATTATGAGAAGCCTCACATCCGGCTTGACGTGTTTCTCCTGTTCGATGTTGAAATAGTTCACCGCAGGCGTCTCCATTTCATAATATCAGCCTTTGGTTTAATTGTCGATGTCTATCACCTGAAACTTTTTGTTGAACGTGATCTCCAATCCTGTGCTAAGCTTCACGTCATACTCGCTGCGGTCTCTCTCCATCTCTATGACCTTTGCAGACGGATAATTCTCGTTCACATACTTTTTTATTGCCTGCGGGATGAGCCTTACCGGAACCTGCGAGTATTTGCATTTCAGTTCTGTCCAGTTGCCTTTGCCGTCGAACTCCACCTTGTCGCCGTTGGTGAATATGATGTCATAGCTTGTGTCGAAGAGTCCCGACTCCATCTTCGCCAGCGCAACCTTCATCTTGCCGAAGTCCTTTTTCAGAATCTGCTGAGCCGCCTGGGGAAGCTGCGACACCTCTATAGGCTTGTCGTTTGAAGCCACTGCGCTTACACTCACTACAAACAGGCAGAGCAATGCTGCGATGCCGACTTTCATAAATCTTTTCATATTCATTTCTTTTTAAGGGTTATTATTTCGTCTGTTGTCCTCTCTTCGGATCAGAAACCGTATTGCCGCATTGTCTGACGACCGCTTCCTGCCGTTCTGACTTCCGTACCGCAAAGTTGGGAAGTGAATCTGAAATGAATCTGAAATAACGGGATTTTACCTCGATATTAACTTTTATTAAGAACAAGAGTCTGCCCCTTCCGCCGCCGTCACCGCATCAAGGCGTCTCCGGACAGATGTTCATCCGCGCCTGTCTGTCACCTCGAACCTATGCATACCATTCTCATAACGGTAGTCTATGCCGAAGGAGTAAAGCCCGCACACGGCACTCACCAGCGACAGACCGATGCCCGTGGAGCTTTTCATGCCCCTCGTGTGATAGAAACGGGTGAATATCTTTGTCCTGTCAAGGGCTCCGCCGCTGCCTGTGTTTGCCACCGTCATGCCATGGCCGTTTATGCTCACCTCCACACGTCCGCCGTCCACATTGTGCACAAAGGCGTTTTTCAGAAGATTGCCCACAAGCACCGATGCGAGCATGGGGTTCATCCTCACATGCCAGTGCGCCTCTCTCACGACGCTCACCTCAATGTTGCGCGTCTTCAGCACACTTCCGTAGTCGCCCATGAGCTGCTCCGCAAGCGTGTCCATGTCCACCTCCTCCACATCAGTGAACTGCCCGTTTTCTATCTTGCAGAGCAGAAGGAGCGACTTGTTGAGCCTCGACAGCTGACCGAGAGTGCCGAGCGTCTTCACCAGCTCGCCCATCTGCTGCTCGGTGAGGTTGCCGTCGTCGAGCAGCATCTCAATGCGGTTCTGGCACACGGCGAGCGGAGTCTGCATCTCGTGAGAGGCGTTGCCTATGAACATTTTCTGCTGTTCGTACTGTTGTTCGCTGCGTTTCATGGAGCGCACCACAGCCTCGTTCAGTTTTCTGAACTCCGTAACGTAAGTCGGATTGTCTAGTCTGCGGTTCTCACGACCCAGCCGGTAGTCGTCCACCCACTTCAGCAGCACAGCCAGCGGACGCATGCTGCGCTTCACGGCAACAAGGTTGAGCACCACAAAACCGAGCAGAATGGCTACGTAAAGGAACAGAAGCCAATAGAATATGGCTTCCTTCAGGTCGTCCTTGTCTATTGTCGGGACCGACACCTCCACCTCGAAGAAGCGTCCGCTGTCACCGGTATATATATAGGTGATGACCCGCGCGGGCTCAAACTCGCGCTTTTCCCTGATATAAACCGTGCGGTCCTCATAGCGCACGTGCTGATGGCTGCCGGCATACTCAGCCGACACCTCGCGCAGGTAATACTGGTTGTTGGAGCCGCTTGAGGCGGTGGGAAGCGGTTCTCCGGCAAGAGCGCGGCGTATGACGAGCTCGGCGTAGTCCTCCAGAGAGTCGTCCACCTCGTCGTTTATCTCGTCTATGATGGCAAAATAGAAGAACACCGACCAGAAGCCCAGCACCACGGCGGCTATCAGCGAGAGGCGAAGCGATATGTAGTTTATAAGTCTCATATCTCCACAAGCTTGTAACCGAAACCGTAGACTGTCTTTATCTCCAAGCCCGCACCGGCTGCCCTGAGACGCTTGCGCAGGTTCTTCATCTGGGCATATACAAAGTCGAAGTTGTCTGCCACGTCGATATAGTCGCCCCACACTGCCTCCGCGAGCATCTGCTTCTCTATGAGTCTGCCGGGTCGGTTCATGAAGTAGGTCAGTATGTCATACTCTTTTCTGCCCAACTCCATGGGCATTCCGTCCACCTCCACCATGAAACTGTCGGTGTGCACACACACGTTTGCCATCCTCATGACGTTATCCCCGTCGTTGCGGCTGCGCCTCATGACGCTTTTCAGGCGCGCGTGCAGTTCTGCGAGATGAAATGGCTTGGCAAGATAGTCGTCCGCTCCGAGGTCAAGACCCGTAACCTTGTCCTCTATCGAATCCTTGGCGGAGAGTATTATGACGTTGCACTTCCGTCCCCGCGCCGACATCTCGCGCAGGATGTCAAGACCGCTGCCGTCAGGCAGCATTATGTCGAGCAGCAGGCAGTCATACTCATACACGAACACCTTCATGCGTGCCGTGGCGCAGTCGGCGGCAGTCTCCACCACATAACGCTCTTTCTCCAGCGACCTCACGATTATCTCGCGAAGGTCAGCATCATCCTCTATCACAAGCAGTTTCATTCTGTATGTCCTCCTTATTTTTAATGTATACAAATAAGACTTACACATTACAAAGATAATGCAAACGAGTGGAAAGAGAGCTTGCTCTTACTTTCCCGAGTGCAGCTTATCTTATACAAAGATAGCCCAAAGCCCCGTATTGTCAGCGTGCCAGACTCTGAAAACATCCGTCGGACGCTATTTTTTTAACTTGCATTAATGAAAACCCGACTCAAAATTAACAATTCCGGAACACATCGGAAATATTCCCAAAACACCGTTTTTGCACTTCGGCACACTCCTCCGGTGTGTCTTCCGTGTCTCCGAAAAGGCTTCTGAATTGCCAAAGAGGCTTTATCGCACTGCCGGAAAGCCTCTCCTGATGCATGAAAGAGGCTTTACCGGAAACCCGAAAGCACCGTTTCGCAATGCCGGAAAGCCTCTTCCGCATCATCGGCAATACCATATCCATAAGCAATAACAGCACAATCGGCTGACACACAAGCAATTGACAAAATTCCGAAAAATCGCCTTTTTCACGCCATAATCGCACATAAAGAAAACTAAGGACATTTTCCGGCATTTTGAAAGGTGTTTTTTTAACATTTGCCTGCGCAGTATTATTACAACATCTCTCTCTTTTTCAAGGTACGTAAAAGTCACAATTAGAGTCATGAGGCGTATTTTTACGGCTATTATATGTTAAATTATATTGGCAGAATATACAGTTTGTATGCTTTTTTCTTATCTTTGTATAAGATAAGCTGCACTCGGGAAAGTAAGAGCAAGCTCTCTTTCCACTCGTTTGCATTATCTTTGTAAAAGATAAGCTTCGGCTCGGCAGTGTCAAGACTGGTAAAACTCCGTTTTCCCGTATTGCCGTTGCACTCGCCTTGCATTATCTTTGTAATAATAATAGACATAAACAGTCTGCAAGCTGCGGGGATGCCTGCGGCAAATACGAATGGCACATACTACTGAACCACAAGCATAAAGGGAGGGAATGATATGAAACGTACAATGACATTGTTGCTATGCCTCGCGCTCACATTGACGGCGGCGGCACAGACGCAGATACCGCCTGCCGGAACTGATACGCTGAAACATCTCGAGTTTATGGAGACACCAATAACAGGCACACTCAACTCTTTTGTGAACAAGATGATAAAAAAAGGCCTCACCTTCTCTAAGGTGACAGAAGAAGGGGTCGCCATTTTCAAAGGCGACTTCGGAGGATACAAGGATTGCGAGATATATGTCTATTCTGTCAACATGGGCAAAAGGGTGACAAGCGTAGCCGTGTCGCTGCCGTTCAGAGACACATGGCCGGAACTGTCGGGCGACTATGAGGACATGAAAAAACTGCTCACCAAAAAGATGGGACAGCCATACGCGTCGATAGAGGTGTTCGAGAATCCGGTGCCATACGACAACCGCATGCTATACGTCACTACCGACAGGTGCGACTACAAGACCACATGGAGAAGAGATCACGGCGTGATTGCGGTCGCGATAAACAACGCCGAGTACGACCATAAGGACTACAGCAACGTGAGAATAATATTCATGGACTTCCCCGACATGGGCAAACTGCCCGACCAGTCGCTCATCGGGATAAACTGACACACACCGCCTGACAACGCGCAAAGCATGCTTACAACACATCATATGCAACAGAACAGATTCATCCCGTCACTCGAGTTCACCGACGCTCTGGGCGAGTCGATGAGCAAGCCGATGCAGTTCAGCGGACGTTCGCGCCGCTCCGAATACTGGTGGACAATGTTGGCAATCTGCGTTGTGGAGTCGTTCGTGGTTCCGTTCGTATTCATCTTCATTCCTACGCGCTTCATCGTAACACCCATAATATTCTTGCTGTTTGAGTTCTCAAAGGTTCCGCTCACCTTCAGAAGGCTTCACGACACCGGCAGAAGCGGCTGGTGGTACGGCACATTCCTGCTGCTGCCCGTGTTGTTCCTGATGCTTATATTGTTTCAGTCATGCTATTCCTGTGTGGCTGATGCCGTATACGGTGCGGCAGGCTCCATGCACGCGCACGACAGTCTGCACTCAAGCCTGAGTAACGGAAGTGTCTTCATTACTGTCACAGTCGGGATTCTACTTTTCTACATTGTCGCTCCCGTCTACACGATAGTACTTATCGTAATGTTATGTCAGGACAGCCAGCCGTTCTGCAACAGGTATGGTCCTTCTCCGAAATACATAGAACAGGAAGAGATGCGTCAGTGACAGCCGTCCGTATCGTCCCCTCCAGGCTTTCCGGTGACACAAGACAGCGGTGCCTCCGTTTCTTGTCCGACGAAAAAAACGGTTTTTCTTTGCCGTTAAGATTATTTACATTAACTTTGCGTCCGACTTACAGAGAGTAAGTTAAGGGGTGCCGGAGATTTCCGGCTGAGATTAAACCCTCTGACCAGATCCGGTTAGTACCGGCGTTGGAATAAGACAACACATGAAAAGCACCCCTTTTTGTGTATTTTTAAAATCATACTATTTAATGGAAAAAACAGTTTTACTGATTGCCGCACTCGCTTGTGCCGCAACAATAAACGCATCCTCGCCGACAGGCGAACGGCTCGACACACTGAGGACATACGAGCTTCAGAACGTGCAGGTGGTGTCTACACTTGCCGGGGAAAAGACTCCCGTGGCTCACTCTGACATGGGTAAAGAGCAGATAAGGATACTTAACAAGGGGAAGGACATGCCGTGGATACTCAATTTCACTCCCTCCGTCACCACATCGTCTGATGCGGGAACGGGCATCGGATACACCGCCATACATGTACGAGGCACCGATCCCACGCGCATAAACATAACCGCGAACGGCATACCTGTGAACGATGCGGAGAGCAGCCAGCTCTATTGGGTCAACATGGCTGACTTCGCCTCCAACCTCGAATCAATACAGATACAGCGCGGCGTGGGCACTTCCACCAACGGCGCGGGAGCGTTCGGGGCTACCGTCAACATGCAGACGGAGAACATCAGCGGCAAGGCGTACGGACGGCTCGACCTTTCCGGAGGCTCATACGGCACACACAAGGAGACGCTCAGTTTCTCCACCGGACTGCTCGGAGGGCACTGGGGCTTTCAGGGACGACTGTCACACATAGGCAGCGACGGCTTCATTGACAGGGCGTCGTCAAGACTCAACTCCTACTTCATGCAAGGCGGATACTTCGCCGACAACACTGTGGTGAAGCTCATCACATTCAACGGCACTGAAAAGACATACATGGCATGGGACTATGCGTCAAAAGCCGACATGGAGAAGTATGGCAGAAGCTACAACCCGAGCGGCATGTACACCGACAAGGACGGCAACACGGCTTTCTATAAAAACCAGACCGACAACTATCATCAGCAGAACTACCAGCTTCTGTGGAACCAGAGATGGTCGCCGGAATGGAACACCAACGTCGCACTGCACTACACACGGGGTGACGGATACTACGAGCAGATGAAGGAAGACCAGAAACTCTACAAGTATCTAATGACCGAAGCGTCAGACCTGAGGGCAAATATCGTGAGACAGAAAAAGATGCTCAACGACTTCTACGGATTCATTGCCTCAGCCAACTACAACAACCACAACGGTCTGTCTGCCGTCATCGGAGGCGGATGGAACAGGTATGACGGCGACCACTTCGGCAAAGTGCTGTGGGCAGGAAGTCCCTACATATGGACGGAGGACGACAGGAAGGACTATCATGACGGCGGAGTGATACTCAGTCCCGACCACGAATACTACCGCAACAACGCCGTAAAGACCGACGGAAACATATACGGAAAGGTAATCTACGAGTTCGTTCCGGGACTGAGCGCATACGCCGACATGCAGTACAGACACATAAGCTACACCATGGACGGCACATCGCAGGAGTTCGACGACAGCCATAAGCAGAGACCGCTCGTGCTCGACCGCGACTACAGTTTCTTCAATCCTAAGTTCGGACTTGTGTATGACATCACCCCCGGACACACCGTATACGCCTCTTACGCCATCGCCCACAAAGAGCCTACACGCAACGATTTTGAGGACATGATGGCTGAGACGGATGCCGTGGACCCTAAAGCCGAGCGGCTGAACGACCTTGAGGTGGGTTACAGATACACCTCCGCGATATTCAACGCAGGCGTCAACTTCTACTACATGGACTACGACAACCAGTTCGTTCTCACCGGAGCGCAGGACTCAAACGGCGAGATGGTGGCGCGCAACATAAAGGACAGCTACCGCATGGGCGTCGAGCTGACAGCCGGACTGCGTCCTTTCAAGGGCTTCGCATGGGACATCAACGCCACACTGAGCAGGAACCGGGCAAAGAACATGAGCGTAACGGTGATAAACGAAGACTGGAGCCAGTCATACGCTAACGTAGGAACGACAAAGCTCGCATACTCTCCCGATGTCATCATCAACAACATATTCGCCTACGAATACAAGGGACTGCGCGCGTCGCTCATGAGCAAATACGTAAGCGAACAGAACATGACGAACTCCGGTTTTAAGAAGTATCTGAACCGGGACGGCAAGACCTACACCTCCGCAGTAATCGACGCGATGTTCGTAAGCGACCTCGACCTGTCCTATACGTTCAATGTCAAAGGGCTGAAAAGCGCGACCGTGGGCGTGACAGTGTACAATCTGTTCAACGAGGAGTACGAGAGCAACGGAAGCTGTTCGATGAACTTCAGGAACGAAAAGGGAAAGATAGTGGCGTACGACGGCGGTTGGGCATGGTCGACATACTCCGCCCAGGCTCCCGTTCACTTCCTCGCGCATCTTTCAGTCACATTCTAAGCAACGCGAAAATGAACAGTATAATGGACTGCATAGCCGACAACCGGCTCATGATGCTCGACATCCTGAGCACGGTTGTAGGCATTGTGTACATCGTTCTGGAGTATAGGGCGAGCATATGGCTGTGGTTTGCGAGCATCATAATGCCTCTCATAGACATCGTGCTCTATCTTGAGGCGGGACTGTACGCCGACTTCGGCATGGCTATATACTACGCCGTGGCGGCTGTCTATGGCTTCATCGTGTGGAGATACGGCAGGAAACGCGGACAGGAAACGGCAGGAGAGATGCCCGTAACACACTACAAGCGGAAGCTGATAATACCCTCCGCCGCCGTTTTCGCGCTGGCATGGATTGGCATCTACGGCATTCTCGTAAGATTCACAGACAGTGACGTGCCGCTGACAGACAGCTTTGTGAACGCTCTGAGCATCATCGGGCTGTGGGCACTTGCGCGCAAATATGTGGAGCAATGGCTCATATGGATTGTCGTAGACGTGGTGTGCAGCGTGCTTTATGCGTACAAGGACATCCCGTTCAAAGCCATGCTGTACGGAGCTTATGCCGTCATTGCGGTGTTCGGATACGTCAGATGGAAGAGGATGATGACCGCGCCAGAGGCTTGAAAAGGCTCTTCCGCCGCGCCATACTGACGGAGACGGCAAGCCATAGAGCCCTTACGGACATGAGGAATGATTGTAAAACCACAAAAGAACACAAGATATGAACTATCCGCTCATTGACGGACGGTCGGCATTCGATGCCGTGATATTGTGCGACGGAGACTTTCCCGTCCACCGCATACCGCTTTCCGTGCTGCGCGCAAGCACTTTTCTGTGCTGCTGCGACAACGCCGGAATGACAGCGTTGAGCCACGGTCTGACACCCGACGCCATTGTCGGGGACGGCGACTCAATGCCCTCCGGTTTCATAGAAAGCCACCGCGACATCATACACATCATAGAAGAACAGGACGACAACGACCAGACAAAGGCGACCCGCTACTGCATCGGCAAGGGATTCCGGCACATTGCGTACCTCGGCTCTACCGGAAAGCGTGAGGACCACATGCTCGGCAACATATCGCTTTTGGCAAGATACATGCGTGACTTCGGCGTCATGCCTGTCATGATAACCGACAACGGATACTTCATACCGGCAAAAGGCGTGAACACCTTCGCCACATTCAGACGCCAGCAGGTGAGCATCTTCAACCTGTCATGCTCCCGTCTGACCGGTGAAGGACTGAAATGGCAGCCCTACGCATACACCGCCATGTGGCAGGGAACGCTCAACGAGGCTGCCGGAAGCAGCATAACGCTCGACGGAGACGGCGACTACATGGTGTATCTCACCCACGACGGCAAGAAGACAGAGCCTGCACACACGGCTGGAAGAAGCTTTCCTACAGGTTGACGGAGACGGTGCTCCGTTGCCGTTTCAAGGATTTTTTATTACCTTTACACCGTTTTTTTAATATCAACATTTATGTACAGACCAATTTTCAACACGCGCACAGCTCTTATCTTCACGCATTTCACGCGCAAGAGCTACGCCTTGTTCAATTGTCTGGGTAAGGAAGTGCTCATCGGAACACTTAGCGTCGCAACGCTGACTCATGCCAAAGCGGACGGCATAGCCAAGCGCGGCGTTATCGAGAAAGACTCACTCAGACAAAAGGAGGTGAAGCTCGGCGAGGTTGTTGTGAACGGAGCGTGGGCTCCGCTGGCTGAACAGAAGCCGGCAATGATTGTCTCTGTCACGACAGCCGACGACATTCAACGGGCTGCGGCAGAAAGTATCAACGATGTATTAAAATCAGCCACGGGCGTGGATGTCCGTCAGCGCGGTGGCTTTGGAGTTCAGACGGACATCTCGATAAACGGTGGCACATTCGACCAGACGGTCATCCTGCTCAACGGCATCAACATATCCAACCCGCAGACCGGGCACAACGCCGCCGACTTTCCCGTTTCTTTATCAGACATACAGCGCATTGAGGTGCTCGAGGGGGCATCGGCTCGCGTGTTCGGCAACCCTGCGTTCAGCGGTGCCATAAACATCGTGACCAAAAGCAAGGAGCGCAGCAACGCCTTCGCGACAGTAGAAGGAGGCTCGTTCGGCACTGTAAGCGGCGAGGCGGGGGTTACCCTCAACAGCCGCACCACGAACAACCGGCTGGGCGGAGGCATAAGCCGCAGCGACGGAGGAACGAAGAACAGCGGCTTCATAAAACGCAGACTGTTCTATCAGGGCAACCTCTCCACCCGCCATGCAGACATGATGTGGCAGACAGGAGTGACGTCGCAGGACTACGGGGCGTCGACGTTCTACAGCGCAAAGTTCGACAACCAGTATGAGGAGACGCGCCGATACTTAGCCTCAGTAAACGCTGATATAAAGCCGTTCGGTGACAGACGTTTTGTGTTAAGTCCTGCTATATACGGCCACAGAAGCTACGACCACTTCCAGCTGACCCGTGGTAAGACCGGAGCAGACAACGGAGAGAACTATCACCGCATGGATGTCTACGGCGCGACCCTCAATGCAAGGTTGTCGTGGGCGGCTGGACAGACCACAGCCGGAGCCGGTATCAGAAGAGAACACATACTAAGCACCGCATACGGAGACCTGCTTGACGGAGACCGTCAGCACGGCATCAGCGGTTCAACACGCTCATACGACCATGAAGGCAAGCGCACATGCACCGACTTATTTATAGAACACTACATCAGCTTAGGCTGTTTCAGACTGTCGGCAGGAGTGACGGCAGACAGGAACACCGGGCTTGACAACAGCTTCAGACTGTATCCCGGGGTGGACGCGAGCTACAGACCGGACAAGCACTGGACAATATTCGCATCGTGGAACAAGGCAATGCGCATACCCACATACACCGAGCTGTATGCCAACAGCGCGGCGCAAAAGGGCAGCATCGCACTTAAACCGGAGAGAAACACCACCATGAAAGCCGGCGTGAGATACACCAGACCGGAATGGAAAGCCACGGCTTACGTGACGCGCAACCACGGACGGGAACTCATTGACTGGGTATACGAAAGCAAGGAAAGCACAAAATATGAGGCGATGAACATAGGCAAGGTGGACAACACCGGAGTGGCGTGCGACCTGACCGTGCGCCCCGACCTGCTGACAGGATGCCCGATATTCACCCGACTGAAAGTGGGCTATGGCTACATAAGCCAGAAACACACCTCCGAACGCGACATATACAGGTCGCTCTACGCCCTCGACTATCTGCGCCACAAGCTCAGCGTGCAGCTCGACCACCGCATATGGAGCAGACTGACCGCACACTGGAGCATGAGATGGCAGCAGCGCATGAACGGCTATCATCCGTATGCCAAGCTCGACGCGAAGCTTTCGTGGACAGCCGAAAAGTATGACATATATCTGAAAGCAGACAACATCACAAACCACAGATACTACGACATAGGCAGCGTATTGCAACCCGGGATATGGGTTATGGCAGGAGCGAAGGTGAAGATGGAATTTTAACCCGAATCGGTCATTATAACGCTGATTATACATTTAAGGTTTATTATCAGCTCTTCATCCTTCTTCCGCACTGCTGCCGTCATCTTGTATCCTGCTTTTTCTTGATGTAGCCCGCTACATCTTCGATAAAGCAGGGTACAATCTGACTGACAGCAGCACGAAATAAGAATGGAAGTCTAATGACCGATTCGGGTTTAGCGCAGATGCACCATAAACACAAAGACAAAGGACAAAGACGTCATGGCAGACTGTCTTTGTCCTTATTTATATTTGATTACGTCCCGTGCGTTTTTTCATCGGTCGCCTTATGCGGTGTCAGACATGCGGTGCCGCCATCTGCGACATGGATTCCCGCAAACATCAGGACACCCCATCCGGACATCATTCAGCCGGAGCCATGCCGCAAGAAGCACATTATAATAATGTAATGCAATGGAAAAGGAAAGCCGCTTCAGCGTTTGAGCTTGAACGAAGCCTCTATGCTGCCCACGTCATCGGCGAATGTCGGGTCTACCTTCATGCGCTGCTCCACCTGCGAACAGCTGTAAATCACGGTTGAATGGTCGCGTCCTCCGATGAGACGTCCTATTCGGCTGGATGGCATCTTGGTGTATTTCTGCGCGAGATATACTGACACCTGCCTCGCCGTAACAATGTCGCGCTTGCGGCTGCGACCCATTATCGCCGCCTGAGTCACGTCATAGTGCGAGCACACACTCTCGAGAATGTCGTCCACAGTAAGCGGTTCGTCGTCCACCTTTACAGCCCTTTTGATGACACGTTCAGCCAGACGCATGTTTATGTTGCAGTTGTACACCACGCTATATGCCATGAGCGAGTTTATCACTCCGTGCAGGTCTCTCACGCTTCCGTTCGCAGTCTGCGCCACAAAGGCTATCACGTCGTCTGGGATGCTGAGTCCGTCGCGGCGTATCTTGTTCTTAAGTATGTCCACGCAAAGCTGCGCGTTGGGCTTCTCCAACTCCGCTATGAGTCCGCACGAGAACCGTGTGAGCAGTCGGTCTGTCACCCCTTTGAGTTCCACAGGCGGTCTGTCGCTTGCCAGGATGATGCGTTTTCCGTTACGGAAAAGATGGTTGAAGATATGGAAAAACGTATTCTGCGTGCCCTTCTTGTCCTCCCACTCCTGTATGTCGTCCACAATGAGGAGGTCGATGGTCTGATAGAAGTTTATGAAATCGTTTATCTTGTTCTGCAGAACGGCGTTGGTATACTGCACCTCAAACAGTCTCGCGCTCACGCACAGCACCCTCTTCTGCGGATAAAGCTGAAGTGTGCGCACTCCGATGGCGTTGACGAGATGGGTCTTGCCGCATCCCGACGGTCCGTAAACGAAGAAAGGGTTGAACTGCATGTTGTGGGGATGCTCGGCGATGGACAGTCCCACCGAGCGCGGAAGCTTGTTGCTCTCACCCTCTATGTAGTTCTTGAAGGTGAGATGCATGTCGAGCTGGGGGTTGAGCTGCGGTGTCTTGGGCTGCCCCTGCCTGCCGGTCTCGCGCGCCCTTGCGTCGGGCAGCGGTTTCTCAGGCATGTCGGAGGGTATCTCCGTGCCCTTTCTTCCGCTGTCGGTGACACGGTAGGTGAGCTTCACATCGTTGCAGAATACCTGTGTGAGCACACGGGTGAGCAGCTCTACATGGTTCTGCTCGAGCACTTCATATACAAACCGGTCCACCTGCACCAGAACAGTCTTGGTGCCGGAATCGAACGATTTGAACACGATAGGCTCAAACCAGGCTTTATATTGTTGCTCCGTAACGCTTCCTCTGATGAGCGCAAGGCACTCGTCCCAAAGAGCATCAGGACTTGAATTCGTCATAAATAAAATGTTTACAGGTATCTTGCGATGTCGTATCTTTTGCTTATGCCATGCAAAATTAAGAAATAATTTGTAATATACAAATCGTTTCTTTCAATTTATATAATAAATATTTCAACCGTCTTACGGCTAAATTCGCACTCTGCCATATGCCCGCGAAAGTGCTGAAAACACAGTCAGACGACAGCGGGGAATGACGAACAAACACGCATATCGGTAGAACGTCAACCCGGAAATACCGGCGTTTTCACGCAAGGAAGAAAAGACGGGAGCAAATACGCGGATTTTGAGCGACACGCGGATGTGTCTGACATACAGCCACTTGCACGGATACGGCAGACAAGACAGCCATTTCCGCCGTCCCGAAGAGGCTCTTTCGCAGTGCCGAAGAGCCTTTTTCACCCTGCGGGAAAGCACGTTTCATGCCACAAAAAAGCCTTTGCGGCGATGCGGAAAAGCCTCTTCCGAACATCAAGAGGCGCACTCCGACGTTGCGGCATGCGCAAAACTGGCGTTTCGCAGGGGCATGACGGCATCGGGAGAAGCTATTTCACGATTTTTAATTGTCAAAATTTTTTACTGCCGGAAAGCCATAAATATACATCCTTACATACATGGCTGATATAGCGGACAGGCGGTGCGCTACGCAACCAGGGCTTTTCCTGACAGGGCGCGGACTCTGCCCCATCCTCTCCGCAGCGCAGGCTCATGGCAGCACAGACGCAGGGGAGCGTGGCGGGGCGCAGGAATCAGAGCGGCGCAAGAATGAGAGCGACAAAACAGATACAGCCCGGTGCCATATCCGCACATACAATAAAAAACATGCCGCAGAGTGCTCCGGCATTCTGCGGCATGCGATACATCCGGCGGACTGACCGTCCGTCAGACTGTAAAATGTCATTTGCCTGTTATTTGTCCTTTCTTCCGAAAATGGAGAAATGCACATAACGCTTCGGGTGCTCGCGCAGATTCACCACAAGCGAGTCGGCATGCATCATCGTAGAGTTGAGATTGTTGTAGAGCGACGGGTCGTTCATGAGCAGTCCGAGCGTGCCCTCGTTGCTGTTAAGCTTGTCGGTGAGAGAGCGCACATTGGCAAGCGTGGCGTTCACTTCGGTCATGGTCCGGTTGATGTCTATTGCCGCGAGCTTTGCCGTGAGAGTGTCGGTGTTGTTCAGAATGCCGTCAGCCTTCGCCATCATTCCCGGCATGTTGCGGTTCAGAGTGCGCATGAGCGTGTTGAGCTCGCGTGTGGATGTGTTGAGATTAGAGGTTATGTCCTGCACGTTGTGAAGCGATGCGGCTATCGCCGGATCGGCAAGCAGCGTGTTCAGACTGCCCATGATGCTGTCGAGCTTGGGCAGCATCTTCTCTATGGCGGGAATCATTGCGGACAGCTGTCCCATGGCTCCGTTGTCTATTCCTCCCTTTATGACACCTCCCGGCGGCACCATCTGCGATGACTTGCCGTTGATGTCGAGGTTTATCTTTACGTTTCCGAGCATGTCGCTCACAATCTTCGCCTGGCTGCCCTGCGGGATACGCATTTCCTTGTCCACGCAAATCACCACCTTGGTAGGCGTTCTGTTGGTGTAGTCATATATGATGCTTTTGACCGTTCCTACCTGATATCCGCCCACATATACGGGGCTTGACGAAGACAGACCGCTTATGTCCTCGAACTCGACATAATAATCTGTCGACGAAGAAAACAGGTTCAGCCCTTTCAGAAAGTTCATTCCGAAAAAGAGCAATACCACTCCGGTTATCGCAACAAGCGCGATCTTGACCTCTTTAGTAAAAAATTTCATATTGCACTTTATTTATTTTCTGTTTCTCTTGAATTCCTTTATCGCCTGATTGACATCCGTCTTGCGTCCGTCCTTGAACGCGATGATGAACGCTTCGGGGAACTTGTCGAGTATCTGCTTGCGCAGACGGTATATCTCGTTGTAGTTTTCTGACGCCCCGTATGTGTATTTCTGCATTCCGTTCTCCTCATATCGCTCACAGCCGGTGAGCCCTTTCAGGTGCGCGTCACCGTCCTTCAGATTGAGACTTGAGACAAGAATCTGTATCTTGAACACCGGACGTCCGTCGGCTGATGCGGCAGGCTGAGGCTCGGGCTGCGGCGCGACGGTCTGCTGTTCCTGCTGCTGCGGTGTGGTTTCAGCCACCGTCCGCTGCTCAGGCTGTTGGCGCACGGAGGCATCGTCCTGCGTATCCGAGGTGTTGGCAGGCTCCTGTGCGGGTGTCTCGGGCAGCATGGGGCTGTCTGTCCTGTAAGGAACCGATATGCCGTTATAGTTCTTGTTCTTGTATTCCACAAACGCGTTGTATATGCCGACAGCCATCTGGTCGAGCCTGTTTCTGTCGTTGAGAAGAGCCTCCTCGTCGGCAGTTGTGATGAAACCCAGCTCCACCAGACACGCAGGCATGGACGTGAGCCTCAGCACGGCAAGGTTGCTTTGGTGCACACCCTTGTCGGGCCGGCTTGCGGCACGGCACACGTTCTTCTGCAACATCTTGGCGAACTCGATGCTCTTCGTAAGGTTCCGGTCCTGCACAAACTCGAACATGATGTTGCTTTCGGGCGAATTGGGGTCGTAGCCCACATAGTGCTGCTCGTAGTTTTCCTCAAGCAGAATGACGGAGTTCTCACGTTTGGCAACCTCGAGGTTTGTCTTTGTGGCGTTGGAGCGTCCGTCTCCGAGCGTGTAAGTCTCAAAACCGCGCGCTATCCTTCCGCGTTCCAGGGCGTTGGTGTGTATTGATATGAAAAGATCGGCCTTGTTCCGGTTGGCTATCTCGGCACGTTCGTACAGCGGCACAAATACGTCTGTCTTGCGTGTATACACCACCTTGACGTCAGGATTGTTCCTTTCCACATATTTTCCGAATGCAAGCGCCACATTAAGATTGATGTTCTTTTCCTTTGAATATTTGCCCAATGCGCCCGCGTCACGACCGCCATGACCGGCATCTATGACAAGAACGAACTTGCGGTCAGCTCCTCTGACCGATATGAAACACGCGGCAAACAATGCCAATATTACAAATAATCTGTTAATCATCAGTCTTGTATGGTGTGGCAAAGGTAAGCAATAATAAGAAAAACCCCAAAGAATCATTTAGTTTTATTATTTGTTAAATGAATTTCAACGCCCGCTCCCGTGCAGTCGGAACCCATAGGCGGGTTGTGTTTCATTATTCTTATGTCGAGCGACTGTATGAGCGGGAAACGCTCGAAAAGGCGTTCTGCCATCCTGCCGGCGACATGCTCGATGAGACGGGACGGGACAGCCATCTCACGGCTCACCACCTCGTACACATCAGCATAATTGAGCGTATGGCTCACGTCGTCGGTGCGCATCGCCCGGGTGACGTCGTATCCGGCGCGCACCGACACCGTATAGTCGTTGCCGGTGAGCCTCTCCTGCTCTATCACTCCGTGGTAGGAATGAAACCTCATGCCGTCGATGAAGACATATCCACACTTGTATCCGTACATAAAAAAGTGAAAATCAAGGTTTGAATAAAACGAAAGGGTGCACCGGACCCATTCTCCACCCCACAGTGGACAGACTCCGGAACACCCCGTATATAAAGATTATATTTTCTGAAGAATACTATCCGCAACGCGATGCACCGCAGTTCTTGCATATGAGGCAGCCTTCCTGATAGACAAGTATTCCGCCGCATACGGGACAGGTCTGTCCTTTCGCCTCAGTGCCGTCCACAATATACTTCTTCAAAGCACGCTCAACGCCGTTCTTCCAGGTGTTTATGCTCTCGCTCTTCAACTGTAGGGAGCCGACGAGTTTGATTACGTTGCCGATGGGCATACGGTAGCGCAGCACGCCGGAAATGAGCTTAGCGTAGTTCCAGTATTCAGGATTGAACTTCTCGCTCAGGCCCTCCACCGTTGTCTTATATCCGCGCTTGTTCTCAAACTGGAAGTCGTAACGGCTGTGTCCGTCATCATTCTTCTGCTTGATAATCTTTCCCTTGGTGACTGTCTTGGGCAGAACGATGCCTTCCTCGTCGTCCTGCAGACCGGTGAATATCTCGTAAGGATAGCCGTTGAGAAGCCCGACGAAAGCCACCCACTTCTCCTTGTTGTTCTGGAAACGCACCACATCGCACTCCAGCTCCTTGGGTCTCACCTCCGTAACCTCGGGATGTGCGCACGGACAATCGTCCTTGGCGTCGTCTTTCTTGTCTTTCTTCGAGACGGAAATCATGACTCCCGAGCGGCTGCCGTCGCGATAGATGGTGCATCCCTTGCACCCCGAACGCCATGCCTCGACATAAAGCCGGTTGACAAGAGCCTCATCCACATCGTTCGGGAGGTTCACCGTGACACTGATGCTGTGGTCCACCCATTTCTGAATCTCGCCCTGCATCTTCACCTTCATCAGCCAGTCCACGTCGTTGGCGGTAGCTTTATAATAAGGTGATTTGACCACAAGGTCGTCTATCTCTTCCTGTGTGTACCTCTTCTCCGTATCATATCCGTTCACCTTCATCCACTCGAGGAACTTCTTGTGATACACTATGTATTCCTCGAACGAGTCGCCCACCTCGTCGACAAAGTCCACATGCACCTCCGTGTCGTTGGGATTCACCTTGCGGCGACGCTTGTATACAGGCATGAACACAGGCTCTATGCCGCTTGTGGTCTGCGTCATCAGACTTGTCGTACCGGTCGGGGCGATTGTCAGGCAGGCGATGTTGCGGCGTCCGTATTTCATTATGTCTTCATACAACTGTGCGTCGGCGTCCTTTATGCGCAGCAGGAACGGGTTGTCGGACTCACGTGAGGCGTCGAACACTTCGAACGCTCCACGCTCGCGTGCCATCTCCATTGAACTGCGGTATGCGCTCAGCGCGAGTGTCTTATGCACCCTCACGCTGAAGTCGGTGGCTTCCTGAGTGCCGTAGCGCAACCCCATCGCGGCAAGCATGTCGCCTTCCGCCGTGATGCCAACGCCCGTACGGCGTCCTTTCCCGCTCTTGTCCTTTATCTTTTCCCATAAATGATACTCCGCACCTTTCACCTCCATGCTCTGCGGGTCGATGCTTATCTTCTCCATGATCTTGTCGATTTTCTCAAGCTCAAGGTCAACGATGTCGTCCATCATGCGCTGAGCCAGCCGCACATGAGCCTTGAACTTGTCGAAGTCGAAGTACGCCTCAGGGGTGAACGGATTCACTACGTATGAATAAAGATTGATGGACAGCAGACGGCAGGAGTCGTATGGACACAACGGTATCTCACCGCACGGATTGGTGGAAACCGTGCGGAAGCCAAGGTCGGCGTAACAATCGGGTATGCTCTCACGCAATATGGTGTCCCAGAAAAGCACTCCCGGCTCGGCACTCTTCCATGCATTGTGCACTATCTTGTCCCAAAGCAGCTTTGCGGATATCTCCTTTTTCACCATAGGGTTGTCCGAATCAATAGGGAACTGCTGCGTGTAAGGCCTGTCGTTTATCGCTGCTTCCATGAAGTCGTCGTCTATCTTGACAGACACATTGGCTCCTGTCACCTTGCCTTCTGTCATCTTCGCGTCTATGAAAGCCTCGCTGTCGGGATGCTTGATGCTTACAGACAGCATGAGCGCACCGCGCCGTCCGTCCTGCGCCACCTCACGTGTGGAGTTGCTGTACCGTTCCATAAACGGCACAAGTCCGGTGGAAGTAAGCGCGGAGTTGTTCACCGGAGAACCCTTTGGACGTATGTGCGACATGTCATGCCCCACTCCTCCGCGACGTTTCATCAGCTGCACCTGCTCTTCGTCTATGCGCATTATAGCTCCGTAAGAGTCGGCGTCGCCGTCAAGACCTATAACGAAACAGTTGCTAAGAGAAGCCACCTGATGGTCGTTTCCTATTCCTGTCATAGGACTTCCGGCAGGAACTATATATCTGAAATGGTCGAGAAGGTCGAACACTTCCTGCGCCGTCATAGGGTTCTTATACTTGTTCTCAATTCTTGCAATCTCGTTTGCAATACGCCAGTGCATGTCTTCGGGCGACTTTTCATATATGTGTCCGAAGCTGTCCTTCATCGCATACTTGTTTACCCACACTCTTGCCGCAAGCTCATCTCCGTCGAAATACTTAAGGGACTCGCCGAAAGCCTCATCGTATGAGTACGTATTTAAATCTTCCATAAGTAAAATATATCGATTATTCAATAAAAATCAAGAACTCAATGTCAATCAGCCGGTTTCTTATCAAAGCGAAAACGGCAACACCTGCCGTGGATATTTGCACTTGCAAAACTACAATATTATTTTCATATTAAGAAATCATTAGAGGAATATTTAGTCAATTATGCCAACTAAAATTTTACGAAAAAGAAAATTTCAGTACCTTTGTAATGGAACAAAATTTACAAAAAAATGAATTCATTAGATACAAGACGAAGCATCAGAAAGTACTCCAAGCGCGACGTGTCAGACGACATGCTGCAAAGAATGCTTGCCAGCGCAGAGCACACACAGACTATGGGAAACCTTCAACTCTACAGTGTCGTGGTGACAAGAAGCGAGGAATTGAAACGGAGGATGGCTCCGGCTCACTTCAACCAGCCCATGGTGACAGAGGCACCTGTGGTGCTCACCTTCTGCGCAGACTTCAGACGGACCACCGTATGGGCAGAGAACCGCAAGGCAACACCGGGATACGACAATTTCCTTTCGTTCATAAACGCCGCCACGGATGCGCTTCTCTTCTGTCAGACATTCTGCAACATTGCCGACGAACAGGGTCTCGGCTACTGCTTTCTGGGCACGACGATATACGACCCGCAGGCAATCATAGACATTCTAAAGCTGCCGCAGCTCGTCATGCCGGTGGCAACGATAACCCTCGGATGGCCCGACGAGAATCCGCCCGTATCCGACAGGCTGCCCCTAAAAGCCATTCTTCACAAGGAGACATTCCATGACTATACTCCGGAAGACATCGATGAATATTATAAGGAAAAGGAGTCACTGCCGGAGAACCGGCATTTTGTCGAGATAAACAACAAGGAGACGCTCGCCCAGGTGTTCACTGACTGCCGCTACACCAAACACGACAACGAGGTGATGTCGGCAGGAATGATGGAGGCTCTAAGGCGGCAGGGATTCCTGAAATGACACTGTCATGAATCCGTACATAATCATGCGGAGGACGGAAAAGGCTTTATCGCTTCACGACATGCCTCATCCGGTCCGCCGGAAATGAAAGAGAAAGAGAGGCATGTCACGCATCCCGCCGGACATGCCTCTCTTTCTCATATCATAGTCACAGTATTCCAAACTCCTGACGGAGCACAAACTATGCCGCCATCACACGCATACCGATCCATTGCCACCGGTGTATCGGTGTGCGCGGTAAAACGTGTCAGTCCTGAAAATACACTTTCTTGACGCGGTTGCTTATCCCGGTCAGCACCTCATAAGGTATTGTGTCGAGCGCGTCAGACAACACCGTGACAGGCAGACCGTCACCGAATATCTCCACCCTGTCGCCCTCCTTGCAGTCAATACCGGTGACATCGATCATCGCCACATCCATGCAGATGTTGCCGACATAATCTGCTTTCTTACCGTTAACAAGGCAATAGCAATGCCGGTTGCCCAGATGTCGGTTGAGTCCGTCGGCATATCCTATAGGAATCGCGGCTATGACACTGTCGCGCTCAATCTTTCCCTTGCGGCTGTATCCCACAGTCTCGCCCGCACTTACATGTCTCATCTGCAATATTGTGGTGCGAAGCGTGCTCACATTGTTTATCACCGAATTGTCGATAGGATTGATTCCATAAAGTCCCAATCCCAGACGGCACATGTCGAGCTGACGCTCCGGGAAATGCTCAATGCCCGCAGAGTTGTCAATATGTCTCAGTATCTTATGCTGAAAAGCTGCCTGCAACCTGCGGCTTCCCTTGTCGAAGAGCTCGAACTGACGCTTGGAGAACTCGTCGAAGGCATCGGAGTCGCTGCCGACAAAGTGCGAGAACACCGACCGCGGTATTATGGCGTTCTGTCTGTGAAGCCTGTCTATCAGCTCGTCCATATCCTTCTCCGGATCGAATCCGAGCCGGTGCATACCCGTGTCGAGCTTTATGTGTACAGGAAAGTTGGTTATACCTTCCTTCCGCGCCGCCGTGACGAGAGCGTCGAGAAGCCTGAAACTGTATACCTCAGGTTCAAGATCGTAGTCGAACATGGTCTTGAACGCCGTCATCTCCGGATTCATTATCATTATGTTCTGCGTGATTCCGTTCTTGCGCAGCGTCACTCCCTCGTCCGCCACAGCCACCGCGAGATAGTCCACACGATGTTCCTGCAGTGTCTTGGCTATCTCCACGGAACCCGCTCCGTAAGCGTCAGCCTTTATCATACATACCATCTTTGTGTCAGGATGGAGGAAAGAACGGTAGTAGTTCAGGTTTTTCACCACAGCGTTCAGATTGACCTCAAGTATCGTTTCGTGCACTTTCTCCACCAGCAGTTCGGTAAGATTGTCGAAACCGAAGCGTCGCGCGCCCTTGATAAGTATCACCTCATCGTGCAGATTGTCGAAAGCCGCGCTGCGGATGAACGACGCACAGTCAGGGAAAAAGTGTTTCTCGGGCACCTCTATCACGTCAGCCTGCGACGCGATCTGCGGACCTATGCCAATAATCTTCTCCACCCCACGCTTGCACGCCATAGCCGACACGTCGGCATAGAGTTCGTCCAGCGGTCTACCGCTCTGATAAATGTCGCTCAGAATGAGTGTCCGCCTGCGCCCCTTATGGTCAGGCCGTCTGTTCATGAAGTCGAGAGCGATGTCAAGAGAGTTGACATCAGAGTTGTAAGAGTCGTTTATCAGTGTGCATCCCCGCTGTCCTTTCTTCACCTCCAGACGCATCGCCACAGGCTCGAGTCGCCTCATGCGCCCGTCAAGAACCTCAGGAGAAAGTCCCAGATGCAATGCCACGACCGCGCACGATACGGAGTTTCTCACCGAAGCCTCGTCTATGAAAGGCAGCGTGTAGACACCTTCCTTACCTTTATATATATAATGTACTGTCGTGGAGGTATCCTTCTTTTCCACCGATTTTATGAAGAACGGCGCGTCAGGGTTCTTTTCCGACCATGCCAGACGCTCACCATTGTAGTCTGAAGCATTCATAGTGTCGTTCACAACTGCCTCGTCCGAGCAGTAGACCGCTGTGCCGGCGTCGTGAAAAAGCGTCATCTTCTCACGGCATTTTGCCTCCTGCGACTCGAAGTTTTCCTGATGGGCGGCACCCAGATTGGTAATGACGCTTATGGTGGGCTGTATTATGTTGCGCAGCGCGAGCATCTCTCCCGGCTTGCTTATACCAGCCTCAAACAGTCCCACCTGCGTCTTCTCGGTCATCAGCCAGACCGACAGAGGCACGCCTATCTGTGAGTTATAGCTGCGCGGCGAACGCACAATCATCATGTCGGGAGACAGTATCTGGTACAGCCACTCCTTCACAATCGTCTTACCGTTGCTGCCCGTTATGCCCACAACAGGTATGTCAAACTCCTCGCGGTGGCGTTCGGCAAGACGCTGCAACGCAATGAGCGGACTCTCCACCTTCAGGAAGTTGGCGTCAGGATATGCCGTCGCGTAATCGTCAGGAACAGCCGACACCACGAAGTTGCGCACTCCGCGGCGGTAAAGCTCGGGTATGTAGCGAAAGCCGTCATTGCGCTCCGATTTCAGTGCAAAGAACAAAGTTTCTTCCGGGAAACACAGCGACCGGCTGTCTGTGAGCAGGAACGCTATGTCTGAATCGGTGTTGCCATAACGGTGGGCACCGATAAGTGTGGTAACTCTTACGATACTATAAGTCATTTTTATTGTACTTTTGACGGTGCAAACTTAATATTTTTTTTTCACATACAATACAAGCACACACAAAAATAAAAGGCTCTTTTCCGCATTATATCCGACAGAAAAGAGCCTTCCATTCCCATACCGGCACCGCGCACAGGAGTGTCAGCCTACGGTGCTCTTTCCGTCCCACTCCATGTCAGGATATTTTCGGGCGAGCAGCTCAGCCTTCCGCATGGTTGCGGCAAGGAATTCCTTGTACTCGTCAGAGTCCGGACGGAACGGGCGGTGAGCCAAAGCCTCCTTTATCGGACGCCATTCCTCCAGAAACCTCCGCGTGTCCTCACTGAAAAAAGCCTCTGCGAAGCGTTCCCATATATATGCCACCGCCTGCTGCGAGGGATGCAGCATGTCCTCGGCATAGAAACGGTAGTCGCGCAGCTCGTCGTTCACTATCTCGTAGGCAGGAAAATATTCCACCACGTCAGGATAGGCGGCGACAAGCCTGTCGGCGGCAAGCAGGAGCACGGCTTTAGACAGCGCGCTGCCGTGAAAGCCATATTTGGCATAGCGTATGGGGCTCACCGTCACCACGACGCGCACATCCGGATTGCGTGAAAGCAGCGTCTCCACCGCGCGCGACAGATAATCGAGACACACGTCCACCGTAAGCAGCTCCTCGCGGAACAGCCTCTGCGGACGCTTGCGGCAGTTGTCCACAATCTCGCCAGTCTCCTTCAGTATGTAGACATGGTTTGTCCCGAGCGTGAGCACAGCCACCTCCGGAGGCTCTCCCTCATAGCGTTCCACGGTGTGGAGCACGCTTGCCGGATTGTACATCACTCCGAACGGATTGACCACCGCACGGAATTTGTCGTCCACAAAACGGCGTCCCATGCTGTCGGCGAAGCACGATCCCACGAAAAGCATCCTGCAACACGGGCGTATGCTGAACGGAGCGCGCCCCACACTCACCTTTGTCCTGAACTCCATACCGTGCCGGAATTATGCGTCGGACCTTCTTTTGCGCCACTCGAAGAACACTCCCAACGCCACAGCAATGAACAGAAGGGCATAAGCCACGTATGCCACCGTCTCGGTGTTGTCCACCGATTTTGGCTTGAAGGTAAGCACCACAGTGTGGCGTCCGGGCTTAACGTTGAGCGCACGCAGTATGTAGTCGGCACGTCCAAGTTCGGTCTCGGCGCCATCTACGGTAGCCGTCCAACCCGGATAGTAAATCTCAGAGAACACTATCACGCCGCCCTTGTCAGACTGCACCTCGTATGTCAGTTCGTTGGGCTCATATTTCTTCAGTGTGACAAGCGAGTTGCCCGTCTGCGCGACAGACTGTCCCACCTGTGTGCGGAAGCGTTCGTCCACTACCGCAGTGTGCCGGAGATTCACCTTCCCCACGGCGTCTATCTCCTCGTTCGCATTCCTCACATACCTCACATTGTCCACAAACCATGCGTTGCCGCAGGCATACGGATTCATCACAGGCACCGTCTGCCCGTCCTGAAGAGGCAGGATGAAGTATTTGGCATTGAGCATGTTGAGCACGGGCCAGATGGAGTCGCCCGGCACTTTGGTCATGTCTCCGCCTGCCTCCACCACCGCTTTCTGCAGCCTTATCATCTCCGGCGATATGTAATGTTCTATCATATCGTTGTAGCGTCCGAGCTTTGCGGCGTGGTATCCGCCTATGCTCTTGTGGTAGTATGACGTCTCGTTCTCGTTGAAAGTGTTGGTGGCGAGATTCAGCACACGGTAGTCGAGCGATTTGTCCTGAAGTATCAGCTTGTCGGTCTGGGTCATCTGCTGGGGTGTCTCCCTCACGCTCCGCTCCACGAACATGCCGTCGTTGAGATAGCGTTTGTTCACCTGCCACATGTCGATGAGGCACAGCACGGTTATGGCGGCTACCATATAGCCGGCACGGAGCTTCTTCGCCTTGAACAGCAGGAGAATGAGAGTGCCGAAGAGGATAATCCAGAACGAACGCCAGCAGTCTGCCGTGAACACCGCCTCACGCATCGACCTGAGGTTTGTGAGCAGCGGGTTGAGATATTCGGCTGGTATTCCCTTCATCGCCGCCATCTCTGAAGAGGAGATAAAGTCGGTGAAGAACGCTCCCGGCATGAGCGCGAAGAGCAGGCACACACCTGCGGTAAGGACAAAGCTAATGAGCACGAACCTGATCTTGCGGGTGAGGATGTCAGGCTCGTCCACAATCTTCTTGAGTGCCAGCATGGCAAGCAGCGGGATGGTGAACTCGGCTATGACGAGTATGGAAGCCACCGTCCTGAACTTGGAGTACATCGGCACATAGTCGAGGAACAGGTCGGTGAACCACATGAAATTGTGTCCCCACGACAGCAGTATTGACAGAACCGTCGCCGCAAGCAACGCCCACTTGATGCCTCCCTTCACTATGAAGAGTCCCAGAATGAAGAGCATCAGCACGAAAGCACCCACATACACTGGTCCGCTCGTGCCGGGCTGTTCGCCCCAGTACTGGCCGAGTTGCTGGTATATCTGCATGAACTGCGGGTCTGCCTTCTCCATAGCCGTCTGGTTCATCGACAGCGGAACTGACGCGCCTCCCTTGGTGTTGGGCACGAGCAGGGTCCATGTCTCGCCTATGCCGTAGCTCCACTGCGTGATGTAGTCGCGGTCGAGCCCGCTCCCTGTCTGGTTGGCGGAGTCCTCCTTCACAAGCTCGCTCTTGCCGCGCATCGACTCCTGGGTGTACTCCCAAGTGTGATACAGGTTGGAAAGATTGACGCACAGACCTATCGCCGCGCCTGCCAGACACACTCCCGTAGCCTTGAGGAATGGCACGTAGCTCTTCTTGCGTATGGCGTCGGCAAGCCACGCGACGAACATGAAGAGGATGATGAACATGTAGTAGTATGTCATCTGTATGTGGTTCGCCTGAATCTCAAGAGCCGAGAACAGTGCCGTCAGGATGAAGCCCCACAGATATTTCCCCCTGTAGGCAAGCACCACGCCCGCTATCATGGGCGGCAGATAGGCAAGGGCGACGACCTTCCATATATGGCCCGCGGCAATGATGATGAAGAAGTAGCTGCTGAACGCCCATATGATGGAGCCGAGAGCCGCAAGCGACTGGCGGAAATCGAAAGCCCGGAGAAGGATGTAGAAGCCGAGAAGATAGGCAAACACATACCAGACATTCTCAGGCAGCCACAGGTGGTAGAACTTTCCGACACCGTTGAGCACGTCGGCACTCTTGTACGACGGGGCCATCTGATAGGTGGGCATGCCGCTGAAGAGCGAGTTGGTCCAGCGCGTAGGCTCGCCCGTACGCTGGTAGTATTCGGTCAGCTCCACTCCCGAGCCGCGCCCGGCAGACGAGTCATGACGGTAAAGAATGCGCCCTTCGATGTCTGCCGGAAAGAAATAGGCAAACGAGATAAGCGCGAACATCAGCACTGCCAGCAAGTCGGGCAGGCACATTTTCAATGTCTTCATTGATTTATTATGTTTTTGTTCATATATACAAAAGCACGGCTGAGACCCGTCCGGAACACATGCACAGACTACAGCGCGGCATTGCGCCGACACAGACTTTAGGTAAAGCCGACGCAGGGCATTGAGACGGACCTCGCTAATCAGATGCAAACTTACTGAAAAAATCCGAAATATCGTGTACGACAGCGACATAAATGCAGGCGCGGAAACATTTTTACACAAAGCCGCAAGTGTGTTGCGGATTCTCCGTACGCATCATCTTCCCCGTCCGTCAGGCGCGCCGTGCAGGGGAAGAGCATTGGCGGAGGACGGCGACGCGGCTGACTCGGATTAACACTTTTAAGTTAACAGGGCGGCAACCCGGAACATAAAGCCATGCGGCATTACAGACAACGGCAAGCCGGAAACACTGCATGAAACGGTGGTTCGGACTCATCCGGAACGGAAAACTGACGCCATTATACTGCCGGAAAGTGCTTTTCGCGACACGGGAAAGCCCGTTCCGCCCCCTCAAACAGCACCTTCCACAATGCGGAAAAGGCTTTCCTGTAATGCAAGAAAGGCTCTTCCGCACTGCCGGAAGGATGGCTCAGACATCCACGGCGCGCGTAACAGTCTGTCATGCAAGACATTACAAAAGCACTTGGTTTTTCCGTTTTTCAGACACAAGAATCTCTTCTTCCATGGGAAACGCACTCCTGCGCGACTTGTTTTTAACATTCTCCCGTTTCTGTGTAAAATAAGTCATGCATGGTACATACGCATATGGCGTAAGGAAGAGCCACACCGGACATGACGGATAAGGCACATGGCGACGACTGTATATACCCGCGTAAATATCAGACCGACTGTAAAGCGCAACCGGCAATCCTACTGCCGAAACCTGTTTCTTAATCGGGAGCGGGCTCTTCATCACCGTTCCGCACCGCAACCGCAACCTTGCAGACCGCTTCTTATTTGTGCAGCCCGACACGCCTCCGGCAAAACCGGAGACCAATCTGTCTGTCAGCAGAACACAACAAAGACTGAGCCGGAAGAGCGGTTCGGGTTAAAAAAAGCGCGGCAGGCTTCGCCGGACAAAAAGATTGTGGTAAATTTGCAGCCGGAAACAGATTCTGTCATCAACAATGAAAATAGGAATAGTAATAGCGATGGACAAGGAGTTCATCCGCATTAAGTCGCTCCTGCACGACGTGAGAGAGACGTCGGAGCACGGCTTCACGTTTGTCACGGGCACGAGCGGCGCAAACACGGTGGTGATGATGCAGTGCGGCATAGGCAAGGTGAACGCCGCCATGGGCGCGGCAGAGCTGATAAGCCTGTTCGGACCTGACGCGGTGATATCCACAGGCGTTGCCGGAGGAGCGTCAGTACAGCTCGAGCGCATGGAGGTGGTGGTGTCGTCGCAGACGTGCTATCACGATGTATACTGCGGCAGCGAGCAAGCCTACGGTCAGATACCGGGCTTGCCGGCACGCTTCGACGCTGACAGCGGACTGCTGCGAAAGGCGTGCGACATTGACTGCGGCACGAAGATAACGCCCGGACTCATCGTCACCGGTGACTGGTTTGTGGACTCCCGCGAGAAGATGGCAGCCATTCTGGAGCGTTTTCCGGAGGCTATGGCGGTAGACATGGAGTCGGCTTCGATAGCGCAAGTGTGTCACCGGCGCGGCGTGAGGTTCATCAGCTTCCGCATAATAAGCGACATCCCGCTCAAGGATGACAAGGGACAGCAGTATTACGATTTCTGGGAGAGGATGGCGGAAGACTCGTTCGGCGTGACAAAGGCATTCATGGAATCAATCTGAAAACAAAATATGAGGAATATGGAAAAGATACCGAGTTTCACAATAGACCACAACCGGCTGCTGCGCGGCATTTATGTGTCGAGAAAAGACAAGGTGGGCGGCGACACGGTTACCACTTTCGACATAAGGATGAAAGAACCTAACCGCGAACCGGCATTGCATCCAGGCGCGCTGCACACGATAGAACATCTGGCTGCCACCTACCTGCGCAACGACAGCGAGTGGAAAGACAGCATAGTGTACTGGGGTCCGATGGGATGTCTCACGGGCAACTACCTGCTGATGAAGGGCGACCTGCAGCCTGCCGACATCGTGGAGCTGATGAAGCGCACGTTCGCTTTCGTGGCTGCGTTTGAGGGCGACGTGCCAGGAGCCGCGCCTCAAGACTGCGGCAACTGGCTGCTACACGACCTGCCGATGGCACGATGGGAGGCACGCAAATACTTGGAGGAGGTTCTCGAGAATATCAGGGAAGAGAACATGAACTATCCTGCAAGATAATGAAAATAGAGAAAACAGCAAGCGTATAAAAACAAAAGGAGATGCCGGAGCATCTCCTTTTGTTGTATCATATCAAAGATTGAAACGATAGCCCACAGTGACTGTAATTACCCGGTTCTTGGACTTAATAAGATCGTATTTGTAAATATTGGTCAGCCCCAGATTGTAACGTGCATCAAGTATGACGTTCATGTACTCATAGGACGCTCCGACAGGGATGGATAAGTCGAATGTGCTGCCGTAGAAGTCGGTTCTTACTTTCACCGGATCATCATATTCTTTCGAACCGTCTTCATTTACAACAAACGATGTTTCCTCATATTTTGTCCTACCGTCGAGCAGGAAACCCGCCTGCAAGCCCGCTTTAAGCGCGAAGCCGGGGGCAACGTAGCAATTGAGCATAAGCGGCACGTTGAGATAATGAAGGTCGGTAGCCCAATCGCGGATACCGGTGAATGAGTTCTCCTCTGAGCCGGCTGACTGATAGTCGGGAAAGGTGCTGCCTTGTAGAGAATACATCAGGCCGAGCGACACGGAGACCTGAGGCGTGGCCTGGTAGTCAACATCAAAGCCTGCGAGCAGTCCGGCCTTGCTGCGCGATTTCAGCTCATTTGAGTTGTCGTCTGCACCGGAAGCTACATAAACACTGTTGTTGCTCATGTTTGCAATGCTCACACCGAGACGCGGAATGATGGAGAACCGCCCCACTTCATTCTGCGCGAATGCAACGAATGCGGATGCCGCGAACGCCACAAATAGAATAACCCTCTTTTTCATATCATCAGTTTTGTTTTAGTTTCTTACCGTAAATATCCCTTTTCAAGTGTCTGCCGGACGTGACATCCAATGACAGCGTGCGGCCCGGATGACCGGAAAAAGAAAAGCGGGGAGTGCCAATGAGCTTGTCACTACCCCACTCTTTTTACATAAACGCAAGTGTCGCGTTTTTATTGTATGCCTCCGGCAGGTTCTATACGGAACGTGTAAGAATAGTCGGTGCCGCTCTTTATCTCATACTCTGGCAACGGCTGGGGACCGCAGCTCGCGTTTCCGATGCCCCGCTGTATGCAGTCGAGGTTGAGCACAACCTCAGCACGGCGCACCAGATCGATGTCGTGACCATACTTGATGCGCCACAGGTCGGGGTCGGTGTAGTGGAGGGCGGAGAAGTCGAACGTGCCGTCGGCAGTGATTCTGACACCCTTTCCGCTGTCGTCGGTGAGCGAGAGCCAGCGCGTGTCGGTGCGTCCGCCCATCGACTGTGCACGTACGTAGTATTCGCGCATGTCGCTTACGGTAGACTTATACAGTCCTACGAAAGAGGCGGCGTTGCGGTCGCGGTAGTTCTCTATCGGTCCTCTGCCATACCACTCCACGTTCTCGAGCGACGGACTGAACATTGTCTGCAATGCAAGACGCGGCAGACGGAAGTCCTCCGAGGCATGGAAGTCGGCATTGACATCTACGGCTCCGCCTGCATGGACGGTATATATCACGGTGTGGGGAACGACAGTATTGCCCACGTGCGCCTCAAGAACGGTGGTCACCTCTACCGAACGCTTGTCGGCGGACAGTGCATACTGGAAGCTCTTCAGGTTGATGACAGTATTCTGCCAGTCGCGCGGGTCGTTGTTGATGGAGCGATACCAGTTGAAACGGGGACCTTGCATCATGTGCAGAATCTCGCGTCCGCCGTAGCGCAACGATGTCATCTGACCGTTGTTCTGGTCGAACGACACTGCCACACGGTCGTTCACGATGCGTATAAAACCGTTCTGCTCCACGTTCACCTTCAGGTTGTGCGCGTCCTTATTGTCGCTGATGGCTTTCAGGCTGTTGTCCTTAGTGTTCAGGGCGAACTGGTCTGAAGCTATAACATAGCCTGCGTCTGCCCACAGCTCCGGCTTTCTCAGCCTTATCTCCACATTGAGGAAATATTCTGAAGAGGCGTCTGCGGTGTATTCGGAAACAGGTATGCTTATCTCGGCTTTCTGCCACGGAGCAGCCGAAGGCAGCGGCTGGTTTCCTGTCTTTACGCCTACACCGTCCTTATATATGGTATAGAAGAAGTCGAACTCGTCGAGATTGTATGATGTGTAGCGGTTCTCGAGGCTCAGTTTGCCTGTCTCCGGACTGAAGAACATCTTGATATACTGATATACTTTCTTCACTTCAAGCAGTTTGGGAGTGATTCGTCTGTCGCCCGTAGTGAGTCCGTTGCAGCAGAAGTCGTTGTCGTTCGGAACGTCGCCGAAGCTTCCTCCGAAGTAGAGATGGTCTTCAGGCTCGCCCTGTTTGTTTATCGACTGGTCTACAAAGTCCCAGATACAACCGCCTATCATGCGTTCGGAATGGTTCTCTATGTAGTCCCAGTACTCGCGTAGGTTGCCCACGGCGTTGCCCATGGCGTGAGCATACTCGCAGAGGAAGAACGGTTTCTGCGCTCCGTTGCGGTCGGTCTGCTTCATGCTTTCCACCGACGGATACATGCGCGAGTCCATATCGGCAATCTCGTTCTGTCCTTCGTAGTGTATCAGACGGCTGTCGCGGGCTCTCACGGCATCATATTCAGCCTTGATGTTGATGCCTCCGCCAGACTCGTTACCGAGCGACCAGAATATCACGGAAGGATGGTTCTTGTCGCGCTCGACCATCCGCACGGCTCTGTCGACATAAGCGCCGGTCCATTCGGGATTGTCTGTTATGGAGTGGTTGCCATGGCATTCCTGGTCAGCCTCGTCCATAACGTAGAGTCCGTAGTAGTCATACAGGGCGTACATCTTGGGATCGTTGGGGTAATGGCTGGTACGGATGATGTTCATGTTGTGGCGTTTGAAGAGCAGGATGTCGCCTATCATCGTCTCGACAGGAACGGCTTTGCCGTACTTGGGATGTATGTCATGACGGTTGGCTCCCTTGAAATAGGTGAGCACTCCGTTGATGTAAATCTTGTTGTTGCGCAGTTCTATCTTGCGGAAGCCGTACTGCTGTGCGGTGGCTTCGGTGACATTGCCGGCAGCGTCGAGCACTTCCACGTTGAGAGTATAAAGATACGGTTTCTCGGCACTCCACAGGTTGGGAGACGAAAGGTTTATCTTAGCGTTCTTTACTATTTCCTTTCCGGACGCTACTGCTGCGGCGTCAACCGTTGCGGAACCTACTTTGCGTCCGTCGGTATCGAGAAGAGTGAAACGCAAAGCGGCATTTGAGGATGACTTTCCGTCGTTCTCTATGTTGGCACGGATGTTGAGCGTGGCTGCGGAGAAGTCGGAGTTGAGGTCTGAAGTGAGGTAAAGATCACGCAGATGCACTTTCGGCATGGCTACGAGATAGACGTCACGGTGTATTCCGCTGAGGCGGAACATGTCCTGATCTTCAATATAGCTGCCGTCAGACCAGCGGTATACTTCCACCGAGACGTTGTTCTTGCCCTTGCGGACATATTTTGTTATGTCGAACTGAGCGTCGTTGTTGGCTCCCTGACTGTAGCCCACCTTCTTGCCGTTCACCCACAGATACATGGCACTGTACACACCGTCGAAATGAATATATACCTGTTTGTCGCTCCAGTCGGCTGGCAATGTGAACTCACGACGGTATGACCCGACAGCGTTGGGTTCGTTGTTGATGGTGTAGCCGGGCTGCGGCTGGATGAACGGAGGGTTGTTGAGGAACGGATAGGTTATGTTGGTGTAGATGGGAGTGCCGTATCCTTTCATCTCCCATGAGGACGGGACGTCTATGTTGTCCCACCCTGACACGTCGTAATTGTTCTTGAAGAAAGACACGGGACGGTCTTCCGGCTGTTTTGACCAACGGAACTTCCACTGTCCGTTGAGAAGCATATAGCGGCTTGAACGGGTGCGCAGCCATGGCTTGCGGTAAGCCGGGTCGTTCTGCATTTCGCTTACATTGGCGAAAGGAATGTATGTGGCATGTCCCGGTTCCTTGTTTATGCCGAACACACGCGGATTCTCCCAGTCGTTCTTGCTCGATGTCTTGGGCGTTATCATTGTCACCTTGACATTCGACTTGACAAGAGTCCATTGCTGGGTGGCTTTTGTATCGTCGGCTGCAACCTGCCATACAGGCTCACCGAACTGGGCTGCGTCGCGCATGCCGAGGTTCATTCCGCTCGCCTTGCATGTGAAAGTGAACTTGCCGTTGGCAAGACGTTTGGCAATCCACTGCTGGTTTGCGTTGCCGTAATCGGTTGTCCACTGCAGCGCGGGCTGCATCTTGTTGCCATTGCCATTGTCGAGAGAGCGCAACGAACTGGCGTTTACGATGTTGTAGACATTATCCGACACCTTGACAAGTTTCCACGCCTGGCTCTCCTTGCCTTCCACTCGTCTGGCGATAAAGACGCGGGCTCCGTTGCCGAAACTGCCCTGGTTGTCAAGCACAAGACCGTCGGCTATGTGTAGCTCATACACGGCATCCGTGTCTATGTTCTGCGAATGCCCCGTCAAAGACAGCATGAACATAAACAAAAAGGTTAAAAAACTTCTGATTTTCATGTTTGTTTGTTGTGATTGTTTATTTAATATGACAAATATGATGCAAGGTTAGTGCAACATCAAGGCGGGAAAACAGGGTCTTACCGGACTTGATATTGCCGGACCGAAGCTTATGTTTGGCAAAGATAACTGAATTTTCCGACAATACAAACATGTATTGGACAAATTATGGGAAACGGTTGTCACATTTGCATATAAAAGCAGTTTACAGCACACATATATCAAAAATCTTATACAATATGAATACAATTACCACTTCCAACGCAGTTTCAATGACAATCACATTCATTAAACGGCATGACAAAAACATTCTCCGGATTTGAATGAAAGTGATTTACGGATACGAGGCAAAGGCATCGTATCTTAAAGGAAAGTACGCATTCAAGAGACTATATGAAACAGACGGACCGGGAAAAAAGAAGGCGGCGGACATCATAAAGACATCCGCCGCCTGCATGTTATCGCATTAATCCTTGTTGGCACGCTTGCGTTCGTTGTGGTCGAGAATAGTCTTGCGGATACGGATGCTCTTGGGTGTCACCTCGACAAGCTCGTCACTCTTGATGTATTCGAGACATTCCTCAAGACTCATAAGCACCTTCGGTATGACGCGCGCCTTTTCATCAGAACCGCTCGCACGCACATTCGTGAGCTGCTTTGCCTTCGTCACGTTGATGACAAGGTCGTTGTCATGCACGTGCTCGCCCACCACCTGACCGGCATAGACCTCTTCTCCCGGGTCAATGAAGAACTTTCCGCGGTCCTGCAGTTTGTCTATACTGTATGCATATGCCGTTCCTGTCTCCATAGCTATCATCGAACCGTTTACCCGGCGCACGATATCTCCCTTGTAAGGCTGGTATTCCTTGAAGCGGTGAGACATGATCGCCTCACCCTGACTTGCCGTAAGCACGTTCGTACGGAGACCGATGATACCACGCGAAGGGATGTCGAACTCAATGTTGACACGGTCGCCCTGACTTTCCATTGCGACGACCTCACCCTTCCGACGGCTCACCATGTCGATCATCTTACTTGAGAATTCGTCCGGAACATTTATCGTAAGCTCTTCTATAGGCTCACATTTCACACCGTCGATTTCCTTATATATTACCTGCGGCTGTCCTACCTGAAGCTCGTAACCCTCACGTCGCATGGTCTCGATGAGCACAGAAAGATGGAGCACTCCGCGTCCGCTGACAATCCACTTGTCCGTAGTGTCCTCAAAAGGCTTCACTCTCAGGGCGAGGTTTTTCTCAAGTTCCTTCTGCAAACGGTCATTCACGTGGCGGCTTGTTACAAATTTGCCCTCACGACCGAAGAAAGGTGAGTCGTTGATGGTGAACAGCATGCTCATCGTGGGCTCGTCTATGGCAATGGGAGGAAGCGGTTCCGGATTCTCCAGATCGCAGATCGTGTCTCCTATTTCGAAGTTTTCGAGACCGATGACGGCACAGATGTCGCCGCTCTCAACATGGTCGGTCTTCTTGTGTCCCATACCTTCGAAAGTATGAAGTTCCTTTATCTTCGTACGCTCCTGCGTCCCGTCACGATGGCATATCGTAACGTTCATGCCGTCAAAGAGTGTTCCCCGATGCACACGACCCACAGCGATGCGTCCTGTGTAGTTGCTGTAATCAAGCGAGGTTATGAGCATCTGTGGCGTACCCTCGATTTGCTTGGGAGCCGGAATCACCTCAACTATCTTGTCAAGCAGATAATCTATATTGTCAGTAGGATGTTTGTAATCCGCCGACATCCATCCGTTTTTGGCTGAGCCGTAAACAATCGGGAAATCGAGTTGGTACTCGCTGGCATTCAAAGCGAACATAAGATCGAACACCATCTCATATACCGCCTCCGGACGACAGTTCTGTTTGTCTACCTTATTCACCACAACTATAGGCTTCAAACCTATCTGCAACGCCTTTTGAAGAACGAAACGAGTCTGTGGCATCGGACCTTCGAACGCATCGACAAGCAGTATGCATCCGTCTGCCATATTGAGGACACGCTCCACCTCGCCTCCGAAGTCGGAGTGTCCCGGAGTGTCTATAATATTGATTTTAACTCCTTTCCAGTTTATGGAAACGTTTTTGGAAAGGATAGTTATACCGCGTTCGCGTTCCAAATCATTCGAGTCGAGTATCTGTCCGCTGTTATCCTGACCCTCACGGAATAGTTTTCCCGCCAGCATCATCTTATCTACAAGCGTTGTCTTGCCGTGATCCACATGGGCAATAATTGCTATGTTCCTGATATCTTGCATAATTTACCTTAAAAAATCGGGTGCAAAGGTAATGATTTTAATCCATACTTCGCATACCATACATATATAAATTTAAGGCGGAAAACGTTTTATCTGACAACAGGAACAGGATTGCGGCGGTGCGGTGGAACGTCCGTCGCCACACGGAAAAGCCCATCCGGACGTGGCGAAAGCATGCGATTGCGTGCAAAAAAAAGTTAAACAACAGATTAATATGCACCATATGTACACGTTACCGGACAAAAAGCAGTAACTTTGCACCCGCGTTTAGCAAAATCATTAATTAACATTAACAAAAAGTTCTATGTACTTAGACAAAGCAAAAAAAGAAGAGATCTTTGGACAGTACGGAAAGTCTAACACTGATACTGGTTCAGCTGAGAGCCAGATAGCATTGTTCTCATACCGTATTTCCCATTTGACGGAGCATCTTAAGATGAACCGTAAAGATTATACTACAGCACGTTCGCTGACAAAACTTGTCGGCAAGCGTCGTGCGCTTCTGAACTATCTGTACGACCGCGATGTGAACCGCTACCGTGCGATAGTAAAGGCTCTCGGTTTACGTAAGTAATAAGAGAGCGACAAAAATTTTCTTTTCCAAAAACAGTAACGCCCGGAAGAAGCATCAGGTTTCTTCCGGGCGTTCTCTTTTAATGCGTGACATGAAAGACACCAAACCCAAATCGGGAAGCGGCAAAAAAACATCATAGGGCATGACACGGCACATATCATTTGACGACAGACACACCGACGGCGTTCACTCAAGAAACATACGGCGACCGTGCACACACATCCGCTCATGCCGAAAAGCGGATGGGAGTCACCCGTTACCGTCCATTATCTCCATAAGAGGGCGCATCACGAAATCACGCTCACGCATATGCGGATGGGGAACTGTGAGCTCAGGCGTACTGACGCTTATGTCATCGTAAAGCAGAATGTCTATATCGATGAGCCTGTCAGCGTATACCCCTCCTGCCGATTTGGTTTTTCTGCCCAGCCTGCGCTCAATGTCCTGTGTGGCGACAAGCAGCTGATGCGGCGAAAGATTCGTCTCCAAAGCCACACACATATTCAAGAACTTGTTTTCAGACTCAAAGCCCCATGGCTCGGTCTCAATTATTGAAGAGCGTCTCACCACCCTGCCCACAGTCTCGCCAAGCAGTTCCAGAGCCGCAGCAATGCCCGCATGCCTGTCGCCGATGTTTGCTCCGAGAGAAAGATAAACCTTATGCGTCATAATAAAACAATCCGTTCTGAAACATAAACGGGAGCGGGACTTGACGCCCGTTCCCGTTTTTATCCATATGAATGCCTGTCGGAAGGCGGTTCAGTCATTTACAATGAGAAGCGCGTCACCGTAGCATCCGAACATATATCCGTGCTTCACGGCGAGGCGGTATGCCTCCATCACGATGTCGTATCCTCCGAAAGCAGCTGTCTGCATCAGCAGTGTGGAATACGGATGGTAGAAGTTGGCTATCATAGAATCGGCAAGTCCGAAGTCGTAAGGAGGGAAAATGAACTTGTTTGTCCACCCGTCGTACTCCTTGAGGAGTCCGTCCGTGCCGACGGCAGTCTCCGTAGCCTTGACCACGCTCGTGCCCACAGCGCACACATGCCGTCCCTCCGTCTTGGTCTTATTCACAATCCTGCACGCCTCGGCGCCAACGAACATCTGCTCAGAATCCATCTTATGTTTTGTGAGATCCTCTACCTCAATGTCGTGGAAGTTGCCGAGTCCGCAGTGCAATGTTATGTATGCGAAGTTGATGCCCTTAATCTCCATGCGCTTCATCAGCTCGCGCGTGAAGTGAAGTCCTGTCGCCGGAACCGTGACAGCACCCTCGTTCTTGGCGAATACGCACTGGAAGTCGCGGAAGTCATCCTCCGTTCCGTGGTGATTCTCGCGACGGTCGATGATGTATCTGGGCAGCGGAGCCTCTCCGAGAGCGTAAAGCTCGCGCTTGAACTCGTCGTGAGGACAGTCGTAGAGAAACCGGAGCGTACGTCCGCGGCTCGTTGTATTGTCGATAACCTCAGCCACCATAGTACCGCTGTCGTCGAAGAACAGCTTGTTGCCTATACGTATCTTGCGCGCCGGCTCCACCAGAACGTCCCACAGCCTCATCTCCTCGTTGAGCTCGCGCAGCAGGAACACCTCTATCTTGGCGTCTGTTTTCTCCTTCGTACCGTACAGGCGTGCAGGGAAAACCTTTGTATCATTGAAGATGAAAGTATCGTGCTCGTCGAAATAGTCGAGCACGTTGCGGAAGTCGAGATACTCCCCTTCTATCGGCTTTCCGTCCGCATCCTTCCTGAACATGTCGATGGTCTGCGACTTGCGATGGATAACCATCAGCCTGCATTCGTCACTTCGTGTCACACGGAACGTCTCTGTCTTTCCTTCAGAGTTTGTAAACTCGCGCACGGCACTGTGAGGATAAAGTGCGATTTGTTCTTCCGGTAATTTGAATTTAAACTGTGATAACTTCATTATTGTTATTATTCGATATTTTCTATTTCCTGATTTTCGAGCCACTCCTCCACCTCGTCGAGGTCCAGACAACGGTCTATTGTAAACTCACCCACACGTGTACGACACAGCGTGGTGAGATAGGCGCCGCTGCCGAGAGCGCGTCCTATGTCGCGTGCGAGCGCACGTATGTACGTGCCTTTCCCGCAATTGACACATATGCCCATCCTCATGGTCTCCTCATCAAAGTCAGTCAGCTCAATGGAATCAATATGTATGTTTTTCGGAGTAAGCTCCACGTCCTTGCCCTTCCGCTTCAGCTCGTATGCCCTGTTGCCGTTTATCTTGCACGCGCTGTACGACGGAGGCACCTGCTCTATGTCACCGACAAACCGCGCAAGCACGTTCTCTATGCTCTCGCGCGTGATGTGCGATGTCGGAAACGTGGCGTCGACGGGATGCTCCATGTCGTAGCTCGGCGTCGTGGCACCCAGCTGCAGCGTGGCTGTGTATTCCTTTGAATGAGCCTGAAGCTCCTCTATGCGTTTTGTCGCCCTGCCGGTGCACAGTATCAGTACGCCTGTGGCGAGCGGATCGAGAGTCCCCGCATGTCCGGTCTTTACCCTTTTCACTCCCATACGGCGTGAAATAAGATAGCGCACCCTTGCCAGTGCGCCGAAGCTCGACATGCCGTAAGGCTTGTTCACAGCTATGATTTCTCCTTTCTGAAAATTCATGCAGGCAGACTAATCAACCATTTTCAACTCTATGCCGCACAAGGCGCAGGCTATGATTATGATTCCCACAATGATGCGATACCATCCGAATGCGGCAAAGCCGTACTTGGTGACATAATTTATGAAAAACTTTATGGCGAGTATAGCAACCACAAACGCCACCGCCGAACCGAGCAGGAGCGTCTCCAGATTGTTGCCCTGGGTGAGGAGCGAACCGCCTCCGTGGCTTATCAGCTTGTATGTCTCCAGACATGTGGCGCCGAACATTGTGGGCACCGCAAGGAAGAACGAGAACTCAGCGGCAGCCTTACGTGTGAGCCGCTGCGACATTCCGCCCACGATGGTAGCCATTGAACGCGACACACCGGGTATCATGGAGATGCACTGTATGAGTCCTACGGTGAAGGCACGCCTGTATGTCAGCCGTGTGTCCTCGCTGCCTTTGTTGAATATACGGTCGCAGAACAGCATGAACACTCCGCCGATGATGAGCATCACGGCGACGAGTGTGACGTTCCCGAGGTTTGACTCTATGAAATCGTTGAACGCCAGTCCGAGCACCACGGCAGGCAGGACACCCACTACAAGACGCGCATAGAAGTCGTACATCGCCCTCCAGTAGGAGACGCCCGAGCGTTCGGCGGTAGGATAAAAGAACTTTTTCCAATAGAGGCATATCACAGACAGGATGGCACCAAACTGTATTATGACTGTGAAAGCCTTGACAAACGGAGTGCTCTCCACCCCGAGCAGGCTCTGCGCTATTATCATGTGACCTGTGGACGACACGGGCAGAAACTCCGTCAGTCCCTCTACTATGGCTATGATGATTGTCTCTAACGTATTCATTCGGGCAGGTTTGCGTTATCGTCCTTGGGTTTGCGTATGATGCCGTAGATTATAGAGACAAATCCGATGAAGCATACAGCGGGAGCCACCTTTATGCGGCGCGCGCTGAAGAGGTCGTAGGAAAAGACGCTTTCGTCCGATCCGGCACCGCTCATCAGGATGAATCCGATGATGACTATCACCATCCCGACAGCCAGAATAATGAAATTGGTCTTGCCGAGTGCAAAATTTCTTCTGTCCATATAATATAATGTATGTGTTATGAATTGTTCAAATCTTGTAAAGGTCGCCTGCCTTCATCTTCAGGAACTTGTTTACCGACAGTATGGCACAGAACGCCGTGATGACTATACCCGATAAAAACACCGCCCCGGCGGTTATGGCGAGCACGTCCAATGTGAGCACACTGACAATCTCCGGCTCGTAATAATAAAGGGCATAGAAGCATCCTCCGAGCGCAGCGCATGCCAGAATGGACGCCAGAAGTCCGATAAGCACAGCCTGACGCAGGAACGGCCGGCGTATGAATCCCCACGACGCGCCCACAAGCTTCATGGTGTGTATGGAGAAGCGGCGCGCGTATATGCCGAGCTTCACGGTGTTGTTGATGAGCGAGAACGACACCACAGTGAGCAGGACGGCAAGCGCGAGCAGCACGATGCTTATCTTGGCGATGTTGGCATTGACCTTATCCACAAGGTCGCGCTGGTATTTCACCTCTCCCACATTGGGATAGCTCTTCAGCTCGCGCGTAATGTGCATGAGCGAATCGTTGTTCGCATAATCAGCCTTTAGCGTTATCTCGACGGACGAAAGAAACGGATTGATGTCGGTGAACTCGCGCGGATCGGTGCCGAGAGCCTTGATGCCGTCCTTCAGAGCCTGCTCCTTGCTGATGTACTCAAGATGGTTTATGTAGGGCTGTTTCCTCAGACGCGAGCAGAACATCTGCGCCTCGCTCGACGACATGTCGTCCTGAAGCACCATCGTAACGACGATGTTCTGCTTCACGTATGCCGAAAGATTACGGGCTGTAAGAACTGAAAACACCACCAGACCCAACAAAATAAGCACCAGTGCAGTGCTTATGCAAAGAGTGACAGCCTGCAACCCGTGACGGTCGCCAGACCTTTTCTGTTTCTTTCTCATTTCAGGATAGCGTATAATACTCCAAAAATCGCTGCAAAGTAACAAAAAAAAAAGCGCGCACGCAACAGTTTAACTACTATTAACAAAGACGGTGCCAATATTTTATATACCTTTGTCCGACCAATAAAAATAAATGTTTATGGCAACAATAATCTATCCATCACCCATATTCGGACCTGTGCACAGCCGCAGGCTCGGCACATCGCTGGGCATTAACCTGCAACCGGCAGACGGAAAGGTGTGCACTTTCGACTGCATATACTGCGAATGCGGATTCAACGCCGACCGCATTCCCGCTCTCCGCAGACCCTCACGCGAACAGGTGGCGGAGGCTCTCGAGAACAGGCTGAGGCGGATGAAAGAAGACGGGGAACGTCCCGACGTGCTCACATTCGCGGGAAACGGCGAGCCGACAGGGCATCCGCAGTTCGAGGAAATAATAGACGACACCGTGAGGCTGAGAGACCGCTACTTCCCCGACGCCAGAATATCAGTGCTCAGCAACTCCACGTTCATACACCGCGAAGGCGTGAGACGCGCGCTGATGAAGGTGGACAACAACATCCTGAAGCTCGACACCGTTGACCCGAAATACATCGCCATGACCGACAGACCGGCAAGCAGAAGCTACGACGTAAGGAAGATAATAGAGCTGATGAAACTCTTCCACGGACACGTTATAATACAGACGATGTTCATGAAAGGCACTGATGACAACGGAAACGATGTGGACAACACCGGCGACAGGTATGTCGCGCCATGGCTGGACGCCCTGAAGGAAATAGGTCCGGAAGAGGTCATGATATACACGATAGACCGCGAGACGCCCGAACGCGGACTGCTGAAGGCAGGAAAGGAAGAGCTGGACGCCATACGCATGCGGGTGGAGAGGCTCGGAATTGAATGTACGGCGTCGTACTGATGCCTGCCGCCAACGCGCATCATGGTGAATAATTATGCAAAAACAGCGTATGAATAATGCAAGGACATTCCCGTCAACCCGCAGGGAATGTCCTTTTTTTGAACGGAAAAGTATCAGGAGCGGAATAAGCCGGTATTCCGGACATAAGCCATAAGAGTCTGACAGTCAGCGCGAAACACCATTCCGACAGTCAGAATGTCCTTCCTTGTCATACAGGAAAGGCTCTTCGGCATGCCCGAAAAGGCTCTTCCGCCAAGCGAAAGAGCCCGTTCCGCGCAGTCAAACACACTGTTCCGCGCACCAGGAAAGGCAAAATGGAAGAACGGAAAAGCGCGGACGGTATGCGAACACGTATTATATACGTATAAAAACAGGCATTTCGCAGGATTCGGATGGTAAAACGACGACATCAGGAAACTTATCCGTGCTCATCCGGCACTGCCCGGACCGGCTCGCGATTCTGTTTCACTTATTTTATCTGTAAAAATATTTTACCGTCTTGAACGCATAAATATACACTTTCATATGCATATGCCGCCATGCGGACACACACAAGACCATCTTTATGAAGTGCGGCGGATGCGTGGCATGACATCAGTCCCACGAAGTGTGTTCTTCATGTCCGGGCTGTCAAACAAAACGGTGCGGCGGCTTGTTGCCGTCGCACCGTAGGAGTTATACGTATGACAATACGATGTCAGATCTTGCTGATGATGCCGAGCTTTGTTCCGTTCATGAACTCTATGATATGACGTACCTCGGGACCGTCGGGCACCTGCTGCTTCACCTGAATCACCGCATCGAACACCGATGTCTGTCCGTGGAATATCAGACGGTATGCGTTTGCTATGTGCGCCTGCACCTTCTGGGTCACATTGTGGTTGGTAAGTATGGTGGCGTTGATGCCTCCGTACTTCACAGGATTGTTGCCTGCGATTATGTATGGCGGCACATCACGGCTCAGACGGCTTCCGCCCTGTATCATCGAACCGCGTCCCACGCGCACTCCCGCATTGGCGATGACGTTGGACGAGAATATCACGTCGTTCTCTATCTCGCAGTCTCCGGCTATCTTCGTGCCGTATCCGAACACGCAATTGTCAGATATCTTGGTGTCGTGCGACACATGCACGCCCTCCATAAGGAAGTTATGATTGCCTATGACGGTCTTTCCGTAACTGAAGGTGGCACGGTTTATCACCACGTTCTCGCGTATGCAGTTATAGTCTCCGATAACCAGCACCGAGTCGTCTCCGCGGAAGTTGAAGTCCTGAGGCTCCGCTCCGAGCACCGTGTTCTGGAATATCTTGTTGCCACGTCCTATGCGTGTGCCCTTCATCACACTGACGTACGGATAGATAACGCAGTCGTCTCCAATCTCGACGTCGTCCTCTATGTAGGCGAAAGGATAAATGGTGACGTTCTTGCCGATTCTCGCCTTGGGGTTTATTTCTGCTTTTGGACTGATCATATTCTGTTTGTTTTTGTTTTCATATAAAACTTATGAACATTCTGACAGACCCGTGAGGCTCTCTGATACAGCCTGTTTTGATTGGTTGTCCGGGAAACCTCCGGTCTGTCCTATGCATGTTTAGTCACGCCCTCCGCCCAAAGCATAGTAGAGGTTGACCACAGCCTGCATCTTGTAGAAATCGTCCTGAACCTTCGCAAGCTCCGCATTGAGGAGCGACTGCTGTGCTGTTATCACCTCGAGATAGGTGCTTCCGGCACTCTGGAACAAGTCTTTAGTGTATTCAACGTTTTTCCTCAGACTCTCCACCTGTTTCGCCTCAAGCTTGCTCTTCTCGTCCGACGAGTTGTAGAGCACAAGCGCGTTGCTCACCTCAGAGCCAGCCGAGAGCACTGCGTTCTGCCATGTGTTGTAAGCCTGTTCCTGTTCTGCCTTCGCCACTTTGAGTCCTGCGATGAGCTGTCCGTTCTGGAATATTGGCTGCACGAGGCTTCCCACCGCGCTGAGGAGCCATTTGCCGGGATTCACGATGCCCGCTCCGGCACTGTTGGTGAACGCTCCCGAGCCGCTGATGGTTATGTTTGGATAGAACTTGGAGCGTGCCGCCTGCGTGTTGTAGAAGCACTGTGCGAGGGTCATCTCGGCATAGTGCACGTCAGGACGGTTGTTGAGCATCTGCAGACTTACTCCGGTGCTGAACTCCACAGGCAGGTTCTGGTCGTCTATCTTGCCGCGCTCTATGTACTGGGCGCGCTGTCCGAGCAGCAGCGACAGCGAGTTTTCGGTCTCGCGTATCTGGCGTTTCAAGTCGGCAGCCTGTGCGAGCACCGAGTAGTAGTTTGCCTCCGCGCTCTGCACGCTTGTCTCCTTGCCGCCCTTGAAGTCCTTCTGCAGCTTCATCATGTCCCATGTCTCCTTTGTCAGCCCCACCATGTTGTTGACTATCTCAAGCTGCTTGTCGAGCATGAGCAGTGTGTAGTAGGCGTTAGCCACATTGGCTATAAGGTTGGTCTTCACCACGAGCTGGTAGTCCTTAGTGGCGAGAAGAGCCATCTGCGCGCTGCGTTTCTGGTTCAGCAGATTGCCGAAGAGGTCTATGCTCCAGCTGGCGTTGACGGGCAGCGAATAGGTTTTCGTCGCCTTGTTGCCGTCCCATGAGGAGATGGTTCCCTGCGGTGAGAACGTGAACGAAGGCACGAACGCCAGTTTGGCAGCCATGAGCTGTGCCTCCACCATCTTGACGTTGAGTGCTGCGTTGAGCAGGTCGGTGTTGTTCTCCAGTCCCTTCTCTATGAGCGACTGCAACGCCGGGTCTGTGAACACGCTCTTCCATGGCAGGTTGCCGAAGCTTGTCGTGTCTGTCACGGCAAGTGTGTCGGTGTTGGATGTGACGTCGCGCACGATGCCGGCAGCGTCGACCTCCGGTCTCTCATACTTGCCGTAGATTCCGCAGCCGCTCAATAATGCGGCTGCAGAAACCATTATTATGATATTGAAACTTTTCATCTCTATATTCATTTTTCTTGTTTTTCTATCGGACGAGTGTACTGCAGCAGCTCCGTATCGACCGCAACGTTGTCGTCATCGAACTCAAGCGGCTTGATCTTCTCCTGCAAGTACTGGAACACATAGAACAGTGCCGGTACGGCAAGAAGCTGGCATATCATACCTATAAGCATACCGCCGATAGCTGCGGCGCCAAGAGTCATGTTACCGTTATAGCCCACTCCCATAGGTCTGAGCAACGGCATAAGACCGATAATCATAGCCAACGATGTCATGAGGATAGGACGCAGACGTGCCTGCGCGCCCAATACCGACGACCAGGACAGTGCCATACCCGTCCTGCGGCGTTCGAGGGCGAACTGCACGATAAGGATGGCGTTCTTGGCAAGAAGTCCGATAAGCATGATGAGCGCAATCTGCATGTAGATGTCGTTCTGCTTTCCGAACATGTTGGTGAAGAGGAACGCTCCGGCGACACCGAACGGAATGGACAATATTACAGACAGAGGCACAAGATAGCTTTCGTACTGCGCGCTCAGAATAAGATAGACGAACGTCAGACAGAGTGCGAAGATTATCATTGTGGAACTGCTCGACTCCTGCTCCGAACGTGTAAGACCGGAGAACTCGTAGCCGAAACCTGTCGGCAGAGTGTTGCTTGCAACCTCCTCAACGGCGCGTATGGCGTCACCCGAAGAATAGCCTTCCGCAGCGGTGGCGTTCACATCGATAGAGGTGAAAAGGTTGAAACGGGCTATCTCCTGCGGTCCGTACACTCTCTTCATCGATACGAACTCATTGATGGGAGCCATGCCGCTGGCTGTGCGCACATAGATATTGTTCATGCTCTTCAGGTCCTCACGCATCTTCGGGTCTGCCTGTATCATTACACGGTAGAGCTTACCGAAAGAGTTGAAGTTCGACGCATACAGACCGCCATAGTATCCCTGCATGGCTGTGAGAACCGTTCCCGGGTCGATGCCGCTCTGCTTGCACTTCGCCACATTGACGTCTATCATGTACTGCGGATACTCCGAGTTGTAGGAAGTCATGGCTGTCGCTATCTCCGGACGTTTGTTAAGCTCGGCAAGGAAGTTCTGTGTTATCTTGAAGAAGTTGTTCACATCGCCTCCCGTACGGTCGAGCATGGAGAACGTCAGACCGTTGGTGGCTGAGAATCCCTGCACCATAGGCGGCTGGAAAGCAAGTATCTGCGCGCCCTTTATGGCTGCCGTCTGCTTGTAGATCATGCCCAGCACCATCTTCGAACCCATCGTGTGAATGTCCATGAACTTAGCCAGTCCTTCTTCCTTATCGCGCTCTTCGAACGATTTGAGCTTTATGACGAACGTTCCCTGGTTGGTTCCCTGACCTGAGATGAAGTTGTAACCGGTGATGCGCAGACGCTTGTCTATCGCGGGATTGGTGGCAAGCATGGAGTCAACCTGGTCCATCACGAGGTTTGTCTTAGTAAGAGACGTGCCCGGAGGAGTTGATACCGTACAGAACACAGTACCCGTATCCTCGTCAGGAACAAGTCCGGTCTTGGTGGTCATTGCCGTGAACGCCATTGCGGCTACACCGACAATGACAGCCACGATGGCTATGACAGGCCTCTCGACAATCTTGCGCACACACTTGGTGTACTTGTCCTGAACCTTTCCGTAAGCCCCGTTGAACGCGGCGTTGAAGCGGTCGAGCCATGACATCTTGCGCACCGTGCCGTCCTCATTCTTCGGTTTCAGAAGCACCGCACAAAGTGCCGGTGAGAGCGTAAGGGCGTTGACGGCGGATATGATGATTGAGATTGCCATGGTGATACCGAACTCCTTATAGAACGTACCTGACGTTCCGCCTATGAACGACACCGGAATGAACACGGCTGACATCACAAGCGTGATGGAGATAATGGCTCCGGAGATTTCGCTCATGGCGTCTATCGACGCGAGACGGGCGGACTTGTAGCCGAGGTCAAGCTTGGCATGGACCGCCTCCACCACCACTATCGCGTCGTCGACGACTATCGCAATGGCAAGCACAAGAGCGGAAAGCGTAAGCAGGTTGAGCGAGAAGCCGAACACATAGAGGAAGAAGAACGTACCAACCAACGACACCGGAACCGCTATAAGCGGGATGAGCGTCGAGCGGAAGTCCTGCAAGAAGAAGTAAACAACGACGAAAACGAGTACGAAAGCCTCGAAAAGCGTATGGATAAGGTTATCCATTGAGGCATAGAGGAACTCCGTAACGTCCTGCATGTATTCTATCTCCACACCTGGAGGAAGCATCGTTTTCTGGTCTGCAATGACATCCTTGATGTCGCTCACAATCTGTGTGGCGTTGGAGCCTGCGGTCTGTGTGACCATCATCATCACAGCCGGACGACCGTTCACCTTGGAAGTCACACTGTAAAAGAGACCTCCCAACTCTACGCGGGCTACATCCTTCACACGCACTGTGTTTCCGTTCGCGTCGCTTGAGATAATCATGTTCTCAAACTCGGTAGGTGTCTGAAGACGTCCCTTGTAACGTATGGTGTATTCATACTGGTTGTCGCTCTGTTCTCCGAACTTACCCGGAGCAGCCTCGATGTTCTGTTCGGCAAGCACGGCGGATATGTCTGACGGCATAAGACCGTAGTTCTTCATCTTCGCCGGGTCAAGCCATATACGCATTGAATAGGTCTTGGCACCCATCACCTCACAGTCTCCCACACCGCTCACACGCTTTACAGCCGGAATGATGTTGATGTCGGCATAGTTCTGAAGGAACTTCTCGTCATATCGCTCCGGGTCTCCCATGATAGCCATAAGGAGCACTGTGGATGTCTGACGTTTCTGCACTGTCACACCGGCACGTGTCACTTCCGCCGGAAGGAGGGCTGAAGCCTGCGACACGCGGTTCTGTACGTTCACCTGACACATGTCGGCATTCATTCCCTGATTGAAGTAAACGGTGATTCGCGCAGAACCTTCGTTTGTGGCGGTAGAGGTCATATAGGTCATGCCCTCCACACCGTTGATCTGCTCCTCAAGCGGCACGATGACCGAGTTGAGCACAGTCTGGGCGTTTGCTCCCTGATAGTTGGCGCTCACGCTTACCGTAGGCGGCGCAACGTCAGGGTATTGTTCCATAGGCAACGACACCAGACCTATAAGTCCCAGTATGACGGTCAGGATGGAGATGACCGTCGAGAGCACCGGGCGTTTTATAAAGTTGTCTAATCTCATATTCTCTTTTGTTTATACTTTTCAGAAGTCCGGAATGCACAGCCGCGCATCGGAGTACAGGCGCATGACCTTCGCACATCCGCAGTCCGCGCATTCCGCGCGGTCACAGGCATGCGCGTGACGCTCCCTCTCCGACGGGACGGCACTGCCGTTCCCGACTTGTTATTTCGACATATCCTCCTTAAACTTCTTCAGGTCGTTCTGGTGAGAGCCCATCTCACTGGTCTTCTTCAGCTTCTCCTTATACTGGTCCTCGGTTATCGGAGTGATCTGCATACCGTCCTTCAGTGTCGTTATGCCACTGATAACGACGCGGTCGCCAGCCTTGAGTCCCGACTCTATGATATAGGTCTTGCCGTCGTTGTCCGGATTAATGGTGACGGGGCTGTATGAAACCTTGTTGTCCTTGCCCACGATATATACGAAATATCTGTCCTGCACCTGTGCCACAGCATCCTGCGGGAGCACTATCACAGACTGGCTCACATGAGGCACGATGATGTTTCCGGACCCTCCGCTCTTGAGAATGTTCTCAGGATTGGGGAAATCGGCGCGCATCGACACCGAGCCGGTAGCCTGATCGATCACTCCGCTCACCGCAGCCACCTTGCCGTCGTGCTCATATATGGTGCCGTCGGCAAGCTTCAGCTTCACTGCCGGATACTCGCTTATGGCGGCATGCATGCCTCCCTTGGTCTTCGACATGTCGAGCATGTCCTTCTCTGTCATTGAGAAATACACCTGCATTGTGCTTATGTTCGACACCGTTGTAAGCGGTTCGACGCTCGAAGAGCTTACAAGTGCGCCCACACGATAGGGCAGTTCGCCCACCACTCCGTTGGAAGGGCTCGTCACATAGCAGAAGTCCAGGTTCTGCTTAGCGGACACATAGTTGGCTTTTGCTTGCGCAAGTGCAGCCTCGGCATTCTCGTATGCGTTCTTCGAAGACTGCAACTCATATGTTCCTATTACATGGTTGTCGAACAGTTTCTGATTGTTCTCGTAAGTGAGTTTGGCTGTATTGAGCTGTGACTGTGCAGAGTTCACAGCAGCCTTTGTCTGTCTCACCGCCGCCTGATAGGTCACGTTGTCAATCTCGAAGAGCAATTGTCCCTTCTTGACGCTCTGACCTTCCTTGACACAAAGTTTCGTTATGAAGCCTGATATCTTCGGACGTATCTCCACATCCTGCACGCCACGTATGGTGGCAGGGTAAGAAGTCTCAAGCTCAGCGCTCTGGGTCTCGATGGTTCTAACGGCAAACTCGTTGTCGCCCATTTTCCCCTGCTGGCCTCCGCAAGACGCTAACATTGCGGTGGCAGCTGCAAACAATAAAATCTTACTTTTTCTCATACCTTATATAAAAAACATTGTTTCACTCTTGTCATTAAAAGACCGTATGACGGAAACATATGGACATAACATTGCGTTATCCTCTACATCACGTTAACACGGGCTGCAAAACTTTAGCACCCTATGCGAGTTTTGCGTCCGCAAAGTTAATCACAATAATTAATATAATTATATCCGCGCTTCCAAATTTAACAACTATTATTCCGCACTTAACAACTTTTGTCTACAAAAGCCCCATGCTTCCGGCTTTTTCCATAAGAAGTCTCATCAACGGCTCGCGCTCGTTGGGCACCCGGTTGTCGAGCACGGCGTCCTTGAGAGTCTGTTTGAGTATTCCCACCTGAGGACTCGGGCGCAGGCTGAACATCTCCATTATCTCGTTGCCGTCTATGCACGGCTGGAGCAGACGCTTGTAGTCGCGCTCCTTCAGGTCGGCAATCTTTTCGCGGACAATGCGGAAATTGTCGAGGAAACGCTGTTTGCGCACGCTGTTGCGGCTCGTTATGTCAGCCTCGCAGAGGGTCATCAGGTCGTCTATGTCGTCGCCTGCATCGTTCAGCAGACGTCGCACGGCACTGTCGGTCACCACGTCGTCGGCAATGACTATGGGCCGCATGTGAAGGTCGACAAGCTTCTGCACATACTTCATCTTGCCGTCCATCGGAAGCTTCAGGCGTCTGAAGATCTGCGGCACCATCTTCGCGCCTACGAAGTTGTGGTTGTGGAAGGTCCATCCGACGGCGTTGTCCCACCGCTTTGTGCGCGGTTTGCCCACATCGTGGAGCAGTGCAGCCCATCTGAGCCACAGTCCGGCACCGCGCCGGCTGATGTTGTCCACCACCTCGAGCGTATGGTAGAAGTTGTTCTTGTGAGCCTTGCCGCAGCGTGTCTCCACAGCGTCGAGAGCCACAATCTCGGGCAGCAGCCGCGACATGAGCGTGCTCCGGTGAAGCTCCATAAGCCCTCTGCTGGGGCTGTCGGTCATCATTATCTTGTTAAGCTCGTCGGCTATGCGCTCCCCGCTCACTATCGACATGCGCCCGGCATTGCGCGTCAGTGCCTCGAAGGTGTCCTCGTCGATGAGGAACTTGAGCTGGGCAGAGAACCTGACACAGCGCAACATGCGCAGCGGATCGTCCGAGAAGGTGATGTCGGGGTCTAAAGGCGTGCGCAGGATGCCGTCCTCCAGATCGGCAAGACCGTCGAAAGGGTCCACCAGTTCGCCGAATCTTCCCTCGTTCAGGCATATCGCCATGGCGTTGACAGTGAAGTCGCGGCGGTTCTGGTCGTCCTCCAGCGTGCCGTCCTCCACCACAGGCTTGCGCGAGTCGTGGCTGTAGCTCTCCCTCCGCGCGCCCACAAACTCCACCTCGATGTCCTTGTATTTCACCTGAGCCGTGCCGAAATTGCGGAACACGGATATGTGAGCCTTGCGTCCGAGCCGCTTCTTCAGCTCGTCAGCCACCTGTATGCCGCTGCCTACTACCACCACGTCGATGTCGTTGGACGGACGTTCGAGGAATATGTCGCGCACATATCCGCCCACCACATAGCACTCCATGCCCAGCCCGTCGGCGGCGTTTCCTATTTCGTGAAAAATGTCCTTGTCAAGTATCTGTGCAAGTTCGTCATCGGTATATATCCTCATTTCAATCTTTCTATTTTACTGTCTGTTATGAAAAAATAAAAATAATAACAACCCGCAAAGATAGTTTAAAATTTTCACATTGCGAAGCGTCGCGCGACAAACTTGCCGTCACAAGCACCGGCAGAACAGCCCCACTGCCCTGGAACACGCTTCTGAACATGGCGTAAAGACCGTCTGCGATATGCGAGACAGAGCAAGCATAAAAGCACGATTCTTAAAATTGCGGGCTCAATAAGCGCGTTTTGTCATACGGAAGAGGCTCCGCACCGGAAAAACACGGTTTTTGACATACGTCCATAACATATTGTCTGACAGACGGTTGTGCTTTTCCTTCATTTTCACACTGTCTCCGCCGCCATGCAGGAAAGCCTCTTCGGCGGCTCAGGAAAGCCCGTTCCGCATTGCCGGAAAGGCTCTTCCGCGCACCGGAAGAGGCTCTTTCATGACGGAAAACGCACTTCAGCGGCTAAGAAGGAAGCGGACAATGCATGAAAAGACATGAAAAACCGACTTCAAGGACAGTCTTTTCCATGTCATCGCATACAGAACACGCTGACGCAACGAAGGTAAGACAGGAAGCCATTTAACTTAAAACTGTTAACAATCAGCCCTCCGTCATGACCGCCAGACTTACCTGACTGGGCATCCTCCCAGGCTTCCGTCCCCCGTCTCCGTACCGGCACAGTGCGTCAGTCCGCTCCTCCCGCACAAGGCATGAAGCCGTGGCGATGGAATAAAAAAAATAAAAAAAACACCGAAAAAGAGCGGCAAAATATAAAGATTATAAAATCTTGACCCCTCAGACAGCGCATTAACGGATTATTTTATACATTTGCGCCCTGAACTCATGAAGTATCTTCTCACCATAATGCTGATAGTGACGCTCGCCGGATGCAACGAATCCGAGGAGCAGAAAGCCGCGCGCATGCTCGCAAGGATAGACTCGCTGTATGAAGAGGGACACTATAAGGAAGTGCTTGACTCCATAGTGTCGCTGCGCTCAGCCTACCCCTCGGCTGTCGAGACACGCAAGAAAGCGCTGAAGGTATGGCAGAACGCCTCGCTGAAGCTGGCACAGGACGACATCGCCCGCACTGACGTGCTGCTGCAGGAGACACTGCGCAAGATAGAAGCCGAGACCGACCTGCGCAAGGCAAACCTGCTGCGTGTGAGGCGCGACTCGCTACAGGCGCGCTACGAAGCGATGTGCGGGGTGGTGAAAATGATACACATGCGCCAGAAAGAACTTTGAGAAACGCCCGCAAGGCAGCCGCGCACGCCATGCATGATGCCTTGCAATGTTTTCATTACCGCAAATATTTGTATCGTCAGAATAAAATGATTATATTTGTAGCCGGTTATGAACACAACGAAAACTGAGCAACAATTCAAGGACGTCATGCAGGAATGCCACAGCCTTTTTGTTCAGGGAGCGGATCATATCCGGCAGATCATTTTCCAGGTTGGTGCCGTAGGAAC
>OKRY01000021.1_pt1 | contig 80751 bp, 70 predicted proteins | sample 1601121 | NCBI WGS metagenome assembly OKRY01 (sample SAMEA3541546, study PRJEB24748) | human gut metagenome | biome: human gut; feature: human-associated habitat; material: faeces | place: China | collected 2012
GCCGTAAACAAGATCAATGTAGCCACCATTGGCTGGATGTTAAGCTTTGCTACCAAAAATCCATTGAAAGCTCCACATAATGCAGAGGCTAACAGTGCAGCTACAACTCCTAAAGCAAGTGGTGCCGCCAACGCATCGACCGACACCTTTCCACCGGATAATATCTGGCAGCAAACTGCTGCTGCCACCGCCATCACAGCGCCTACGCTGATATCCTGTCCACCGGAAGCCGCTGTAACCAATGTCATGCCAACTGCCAATATAACAAGCTCCGATGCTCGGTTTACAATATCTACAACATAGCCATACAATACGCCATTGTTAATGGAGATCTTGAAAAATCCCGGTGTCGTGATCAGATTGACCAACAACACAGCAATTAAACAAACGATTGGCAAAAACAAGCGCATTGATGTGACTGCCTTTACCTTTTCTTTTACATTACTCATTGTTGTCACCTCCCGCTATTGCCTTCATGATGTTTTCCTGTGTTAATTCATCTCCGGCAACTTCTCCTACCTTTTTACCATCTCGCATAACTCCCATTCTTGTGCAAGTACGAAGCATCTCCTCCACCTCAGAAGAAATAAAAGTTACTGCCATTCCCTGATCTGCGAGATCAAGCACCAATTTCTGAATTTCCGTTTTCGTACCAATATCAATACCTCTCGTCGGCTCATCCAAAATAAGATAATCCGGATCAGTCAATAGCCAACGTCCAATGATCACCTTTTGCTGATTACCACCAGACAGGCTCTTGATCGGTGTCTCACGGCTCGCTGTCTTGATCTGAAGCAGATCGATATATTTATCTGCTGCCTCTTCCATTTCCTTTCGGCTCATCGGATGAAACATACCTTTCTTTGCCTGAAGTGCAATGATCATGTTTTCACGCACCGACAGATCTGCCAAAATGCCATCTTTTTTGCGGTCTTCCGGCAAATATGCCATTCCCAGCTTCATTGCATCAAGCGGTGATTTGATCTTAACTTCTTTGCCATTTACTTTGATCGTGCCACCATCCGGTTTATCAGCACCATATATTGCACGAACAAGTTCAGAGCGTCCCGACCCCAAAAGCCCGGTAAGTCCTACCACTTCACCTTTATTGACGGTAAAGTCAAATGGACGAATGCTGCCTTTTCGGCCAACCTGCTCCGCTTCCACAACCGGAATATACTGTTCCAGCTTTTTATGATCTCCTTTAATATCTGCAAGATCATCGAAATTTTTGCCCATCATCTTAGCAACCAATTCCACACGAGGCAATTCCTTCACCGGATATTCTCCCACCAAATGTCCATTTCTTAATACGGTGATTCTGTCACATACTTCATACACCTGTTCCAGAAAATGTGTAACAAAGATAATTCCTACTCCCTGATCTTTCAGTTTACGCATCAATACAAACAACTTTTCTACTTCTTCATCATCCAGGGATGATGTTGGTTCATCCAAGATCAATACCTGACATTTCATATCAACCGCCCTGGCTATTGCGATCATCTGCTGTTTTGCAATAGAGCACTCTTCTAATTTGTCCGTTGCTCGTGCATCGATCGATAAACTTTTTAGCAATGCTGCCGATTTTTTATTCATTGTATGCCAATCGATCATTCCAAGTTTTTTAGGTTCTCTGCCGATAAATAAGTTTTCTGCCACCGTCAGGTTCGGACACAGATTCACTTCCTGATATACCGTGCTGATTCCATGTTCCTGTGCTTCCTGCGGAGATCGATTAATGATTGCTCCATCTGATCCTGCCATCAAAATCTCGCCGCTCTCAAAGGAATGTACTCCGGTAAGCACCTTGATCAATGTTGACTTTCCCGCTCCATTTTCACCCATCAACGCATGAATTTCACCTTTGCGAAGTATGAAATCTACATGTTGTAATGCTTTTACACCAGGGAATGTTTTGGAAATGTCATGCATACTTAATACCACATTGTTTTCCATAAAGATTCACCCACTTTCTACTGTTTATGATTTATTTTCCCGTGCCATTTGTTTTGTACCTTTGCATTATTTTTCCGTACGATCCGTCCTGAAAAATTGCGCAAAAAGGGCGTGGCAGTAACCTTAGGCATCTGCCGGTTGTCCACCACGCCGCTTATTTTTTTCTGCTTATTTTGAAGCTGCTGTCAATTAATAAGCTCTCTTATCGATCACATCCTGTGTTACCTTGGTAACATCAAAATCTTTGTCGCCCGCTTTTACTGTTGTCACATCATCGCTGTGAGCAAAAATTCCTTCATCAACATAAGCTTTCTTATCAACCTTTTCATTCGCCTCTAATTTCTTAATGATCTCTTCTACACGTGGTCCATGAAGTGGATTGCACTCTGTATTTAAGATGATCTTGCCAGACAGGGTATCTGTGATACCAGCCTTTGTCGTATCAAAGGACATTACCAAAATGTCTCCATCCGGTCCCACTTTCTTTCCTGCAGCTTCAATTGCATTGATGGCACCAAATGCCTCATTATCGTTTTCACAATATACAACATTGATATTTTTATATTGTTTCAACATAGACTCCATAACTTCCTGACCTTTTGCCTGTGTAAATTCACCGGTCTGCTGTGCGAGAAGATTCCAGCCATTGGCTTTTACAGCTTCATTTAGGGCTTCTGTACGACCAATCTGTGCGGATGCACCAATCGTTCCCTGGATGTCGACAATGTTTACTTCCTTCATGCCTTTAGCTTCTGTGTAAGCCTTCAGCCAAGCACATGCTTTTTCACCTTCCAGTTTGAAGTCTGAGCCAACCCATGCAGTATAAAGGCTATCGTCTGATACATCTACCATACGATCTACAATGATTACCGGGATATCTGCATCTTTTGCTTCTTTCAAAACCGGATCCCATCCGGATTCTGTTACCGGAGCAAGTACGATATAATCAACTTCCTGCTGGATAAAGTTGCGGATTGCTGTGATCTGGTTTTCTTGTTTCTGCTGAGCATCATCAAAAATCAATTTGTAACCATTTTTCTCACTAAATGTTGATTTCATTGATTCTGAGTTAGCTGTTCTCCAATCAGATTCTGCACCAACCTGAGAAAATCCAACGGTGATCACATCATCTTTCGTATCACCTTTCTTCCCTCCGGATGAACCACATCCAACTAACAACGTTGCCATCATTGCTCCTAAAAGAGCCAGTCCGAGTAATTTCTTTTTCATAAGCGTATCCTCCTTATCTCGTTAATTTGACGTTCTATTTCAGATGTTTAGCAATCAGTAACCATCGGGCAAACAGTTTTATGTATTGCAGTCTCATCTGTAACTTGTATATATAGAATACTGTTTTTTTCACCATTCGCATACAGAATATCATTTTGTTTTGGTTGAGATTTTTTCTTTGCAAACAGAATAAGGGAGATTTTTTTTAAAAAAAGTGGAATTTTTTTCGACCACCCCATCCCCATAGTCTTCTTTTCACAATGACACATGATATTTGTCACTGTATCACCGGAACCTCTGACACGTGATATTTGTCACCGTATCGCCGGATCCTCTGACACGTGATATTTGTCACCGTATCACCGGAACCTCTGACACATGATCCGCCACCTGTATACGGACAAGCGTTCCTTCTCCGGGATGACTTTCATAGCTGATTCCATACTGCTCACCATAATAAATACGTATTCTCTGATTTACATTTGCCACCCCAAATCCACTTTGTCTGTCAGCACCGGAATCATGATCCATACCGTGGATCAATGCTTCCAGTTCCTCTTTGTTCATTCCTTTTCCATCATCTTCCACTTCAAAGATCACATCATTTTCTTGAAAGTAACCCCGAACCGACAAGTGCCCTTTGCCTCTCTTATTGCGAATCCCATGCACCAATGCATTTTCTACCAAGGGCTGCAATAATAGTTTGGGGATTTTTACCTCATACAATTTCTCCTCGATATCAATACTGTACTCTAATACATCTTGATATCGGAACTGCTGGATCTTGAGATAACTTTCAATATGCCGCTTCTCATCATAAATCGTAATAATGTCCTGTCCCTTGCTAAGTGTTGTTCGGAAAAATTCTGACAAATAAGTCACAATCGCCACAACCTGATCATTTTGCTTTGCTTCCGCAAGCCACACGACAGTATCTAATGTATTATACAAAAAATGTGGATTGATCTGCGCCTGAAGCAGTTTACTCTCCAATATCCGCTGCGTTTCATGATTGTGCTGCATATCATCCACCAAATGACCAATCTCCTTCGTCATGTCGTTAAAGTTGTGTGCCAGCACTGCAATCTCATCCTTGGTATTCACTTTTGTCTTAGCTGTAAAATCTCCCTCTGCCACTTTACTTGTCATCTTGCATAATTTGCGTATCGGAACAATAATGCTTTTGGTCGCCTGTGCAGACAGGCAGATTGATAATGCCGTCACGACCATCGCTGTAATCATGCAAAGCAAGATCGTTCTTTCATTATTTTTATCCAGCGCTTCTTTTACCTCCTCAAAGTTGGTTGTTTCTATATAAATATAATTTTGTATGCCTGATTGGATCAAGGCAGTCAATTCATAGATGTTGTCATCCAAATATTTCATGTTGGCATCGTACAATTCATTATTTTTGATATTATATTCTAACTCTGCAACATTCTTTTTTAAGGATTTTAAGGAATTTTTCAGTCGTTTGATCTGATTGCGATTGATATCTACTGTAGCAGATTCCGACAACTCATCACAAACAGTTTTTAACTCTTCAATATAATCATATGGATTCACTGTAACAATACCATTGATTGTCGTTTTTCCAATATCCAGCTCATTTATGCTTTTGTTCCGAATCACGGACAGATACATGGTGTAATCAATTCGTTCCTTAAAATCACGTACATACTGATTGGCTCGCTCCACATTTTTATTAATGCCGGCATATGCTGCAGTTGCACTGGATACCGTCCACACCAGATAGCACACAAGAACTATCATGGGCATGATCGCAACAAACGGAATCATGATCAAGCGCTTGTTGATGGATAGTTGATTATATCTTCGCCACTTCACGGACAATCACCCCTTTCTTGATGCGCGATATTCCTTCGGTGTACACCCCTGTGTCTTCTTGAACAGCGAACTGAAATAGTGAGGATCTCGATATCCCGTTTCAAATGCAATCTCTGCAGTTTTAAGAGACGAACAGGTAAGCAGCTCTTTTGCCTTATTCATGCGTATCTCTGTTAAATATTCAACAAATGTCTGATTCATTTCACGGCTAAAGATCGTACTAAAATAGCTGGCGCTCATCCCCACTTCTGCTGCAACTGTATTCAGCGAAATGTCTTCTGACATATACTGTTTTTTTATGATCTTTTGCGCCGCAAGAATAACATCTGAATATCTCCTGTCACTTACTGTATTGCGCACTTCCAATGCATTCGCCAAAAGCTGTGTCATGTATGTTTGAATGTCTTCCTGTGACTCTGCAGTTGCCAATGCCTCCCGAAGCAATTTTTCACGATCTTTTAATTCCTGCAAATGTGCAATCTCTTCTGTCTGAGTCTTCTCCACTTTATCTTCAAATTTTTTGCAAAAAGAAGTTACCGTGGCAAAGATGTTTACAATAACATATTGCCGTAATATTATAGAACGAAAATGCTCTCTTGGCATCTTGTCCAGTAACGCCTCAACAAAATGAGGGACGTCCTCAGGGCTTCCTTCGCTCAAAAAGTCTGCGATCGCATCCTGTATTTCTTTAAGATCATCTACACTATTAATATCAAAATCCGCGTCTGAACTCTTGATGGAATTGATGTTATCGTCACGATCCTTCTTTTGAAATGAAAGATATTTTTCGCGCATTTCACGAATACGTCGTTCTCGTTGCTCATATTCCTTCTGTTTTTCATGAATTTTGGAAGCCACCTCCCCTAAATGCTCCAACAATACATTGGAAGAGATTGGTTTCAGCAAATACTCTTCAACCCCTATCTTGATCGCCTCTTTTGCATATTCAAACTCATCATATCCACTAAGAATAATAATATTCGTGTCCGGCAGCTCTTTTTTGACAAGACGACTTAACTCCAGCCCATCCATAAACGGCATACGAATATCTGTGATAAGTATGTCCGGCTTTTCTTTCAAGATCATTGGCAATGCAAGTTCCCCATCGCTTGCCTCCCCAACAAATTCATAGCCCTCCTGTTCCCAATCAATGCTATTTTTGATCGCATCGCGAATTACCACCTCATCTTCAACTAAAAAAACCTTAATCATATACATCACCCTTCCATACTCTTTATTGATCAACCTGCGGCTGTTCTTCTATTACGTCACCTGTCTTGCCTCATATACTTTATTGTCTATACTACAAAAGGGCAAACGCCTCTGTCAATGTCATATACATATAACATTGTCATCACTGTTTGCCCTTCTTTATGTTTACATAAAATGAAAAATAATGCAAGTATTATTCTACTATTATTTAAGTATATAACACATTATTTCTTCTCTACACCGAGCGTAACTTTCTCGCCATTGATGCTCCATTCTTTGGTAAATCCGGAAACTTCATCATAGGTTACGCCATCCGCCAGAACATCTGAGCAAAGACTCTCCTCGTTCTTCTGCACGATATCTTTCACCTTGTCATTGTCCTTAACGTACAACTGAATGTGATCCATCACCTCGAATCCGGCATCTTTACGCATGGTCTGTACTTTACTGATAACCTCGCGCACAAAACCTTCCTCTAACAGTTCCGGAGTCAGGTTCGTATCCAGTACAACAGTTACTCCGTGATCACTGTCAGATACATAGCCTTCCATCTGTGCAGCCTCGATCAACAGATCTTCTTCAGCGAGTGCTTCGTCAACGCCCTCTACCTGGATCGTCAGAGTGCCTTTCTCTTTCAATTCTGCCATAGCAGCCTGTCCGTCCAATCCTGCAAGGATTTCACGAACCGCATTGATGTTTTTGCCAAAACGACGTCCCAGCGTCTTAAGCTGTGGCTTAAAGCTGTAGGTCGTGAGTGCACTGACATCTTCGGTAATCTCTGCTTCCTTGACATTAAGCTCGTCCTTGATAATGTCAAGGTAGAACTGTGACAACGCCGCATCTGCTTTGACAAACATCTTACCGATCGGCTGACGGTTCTTGATATTTGCAGTGTTACGACATGCACGTCCAAGTACAACTGCCTCGAGTACAACTTCCATATCTGCCTCAAGCTTCTTGTCGATATGCTCTTTCTGCACCTCAGGGAAGTCGCACAAATGTACACTTTCCGGTGCACTTGCATCCAATGAGCATACAAGATTACGATAAATATCCTCTGTCATAAATGGGATCATTGGTGCTGCAGCTTTGGCAATGGTTACAAGCGCTGTATACAATGTCATGTATGCATTGATCTTATCCTGCTCCATGCCCTTTGCCCAGAAACGGTCACGGCAACGTCTTACATACCAGTTACTCATCTCATCCACAAATTCCTGCAATGCTCTGGCAGTTTCCGGAATCTTGTAAGCTGCTAAATTATCATCCACAGCTTGAACCGTACTGTTCAAACGTGACAACAGCCACTTATCCATAACGGCAAGATTATCGTAATCCAATGTATATTTTGTCGCATCAAAGTTGTCAATATTAGCATATAATACGAAGAATGCGTAGGTATTCCAAAGAGTACCCATGAATTTGCGCTGTCCTTCCTGCACTGCTTTGCCATGGAAACGGTTCGGCAGCCACGGTGCACTATTGATATAGAAATACCAGCGGATCGCATCTGCGCCGTATTTTTCAAGTGCATCGAACGGATCCACTGCATTTCCCTTAGACTTACTCATCTTCTGACCGTTTTCATCCTGTACATGTCCAAGGACGATAACGTTCTCATAAGGCGCCTTGTTAAAGAGCAGTGTAGACTCTGCCATCAAAGAATAGAACCATCCACGGGTCTGGTCTACTGCCTCAGAAATAAACTGAGCCGGGAACTGTTTTTCGAAAAGATCCTTATTCTCAAATGGATAATGGTGCTGTGCAAACGGCATTGCTCCACTATCAAACCAGCAGTCGATCACTTCCGGTACGCGCTTCATTGTCTTACCACAGTCCGGGCAGGTAAATGTAACGGCATCAATATATGGGCGGTGAAGCTCTACTTTGGCATCTTCCGGATTACCACTGCGCTCAGCGAGCTCTGCACGGCTTCCGATGGACTCCTGCTTGCCGCAGCCTTCACATTCCCAAATATTTAATGGTGTTCCCCAATAACGGTTACGGGAAATACCCCAGTCCTGAATATTCTCCAGCCAGTTACCGAAACGTCCGGTTCCGATCGACTCCGGAATCCAATTTACGGTATTATTGTTGCGCACGAGATCATCACGCACTTCTGTCATCTTGATGAACCAAGACTCACGTGCATAGTAAATAAGTGGTGTGTCACATCTCCAGCAGTGTGGATAATCATGTTCAAACTTCGGTGCTGCAAAAAGCTGTCCTTTCGCATCCAGATCTTTCAACACTTCCGGATCTGCTTTCTTTACAAAAAGTCCGGCAAATGGCGTCTCTGCGCTCATCTCACCTTTCTCTGTAACAAACTGTACAAATGGAAGATCGTAGTTTCTTCCAACATTGGCATCGTCCTCACCAAAGGCAGGAGCGATATGCACGATACCGGTACCATCGGACATGGTTACATATGTATCACAAGTCACGAAGAAACCTTTCTTGTGCTGTTTGTCTGCGCACTCTTTGGCACAAGCATACAATGGCTCATACTCCTTGCGCTCCAGATCGCTTCCCTTATAAGTCTCAAGCACCTCATAAGCAGGTGTATCACTGTCTTTATCTGCCAGGCTTCCTAATACGTTGTCTGCTAATGCTTCTGCAAGATAGTACGTATAACCGTCTGCTGCCTTTACTTTAATATAAGTATCCTCTGGGTTTACGCAAAGCGCAACGTTAGATGGCAGCGTCCAAGGTGTTGTCGTCCAAGCCAGAAAATAAGCGTCCTCGCCAGTCACTTTGAAACGCACGATAGCGGAGCGTTCTTTCACTAACTTATAACCCTGTGCCACTTCCTGTGCAGACAGTGGTGTACCACATCTTGGACAGTAAGGAACAATCTTAAAGCCCTTATATAATAGCTTCTTATCCCAGATCTCTTTGAGTGCCCACCACTCAGACTCAATAAAGTTATCGTCATACGTAACGTATGGGTTGTCCATATCAGCCCAGAATCCAACCGTGCCGGAGAAGTCCTCCCACATACCTTTGTATTTCCAAACAGATTCTTTACATTTCTTAATGAATGGCTCCATACCATACTCTTCGATCTGCTCTTTGCCATCTAAGCCAAGCAGTTTCTCTACTTCCAGCTCAACCGGAAGTCCGTGAGTATCCCATCCCGCTTTACGTGGCACCATGTAACCCTTCATCGTCTTATAACGAGGGATCATATCCTTGATAACACGAGTCAGAACGTGACCGATATGCGGCTTACCATTTGCGGTAGGCGGTCCATCATAAAACGTGTAGGTTGGATTTCCTTCACGTGCTTTCATGGATTTTTCGAAAATCTTTTGGTTGCGCCAAAATTCGCCAACATTTTTCTCTCTGTCAACGAAATTTAAGTCTGTTGATACTTTTTGATACATTGTGTTCTCCTTTCCTCAAAAAGAAAAGCTTCCGTCCCCAAACAGGACGAAAGCTGTAATTTCGTATAACCACCTATTCTGCTGCACAATAATCTATGCATGACCCATGTAACGGTGGGCACCGACGGTTTGTACTGAGATCTGTGATCCGTTCCAGCCGCAACTCGGAAGTGATGTTCGCGATCATAGGATACTCCGTGTCCGGCTCACACTCCCCCGGACTCTCTGAAACATTTCCCCTAAGGCTACTGTCTTCGTCATCGTCTTTGTAATCTAACCTTAATAATACTGTGCGATTTTTTCTTTGTCAAGGCTATTTCTGCTTTTTTACAAATATATGCCATTGTCGGCTCCATTTGAGCTGGGACAATGAACTATTTCAGTTTTTTCTGAGAATACACGCTGTAAATGGTCTTTTTCTTGCCATTTACGGTTACCTTTTTGTAAGCACGCACGCTGTAATAGATCTTTCCCTTCTTTTTTAATACTTTACGCTGTTTGGCACTTATCTTTACCGTGCACTTGGTTGTCTTCGGCTTTTTGACCGTCTTTACCTTTTTCCACGCAATCTTACCGGCTTTTTTGCCTTTCTTAACAACCTTGCAGTACACGATATATCCATTTGCGTTCTTGCTCTTTGTCCATTTAAGATTTGCCTTCTTTTTATTTTTTGCAGCCTTGGCTTTCTTAAGCGATGCCTTGGCAACCTTTGGCAGCGGCGTCTTCAGATTTCGATGCAATGCCTTTGCCACGATCTTTTTGACAGACTGATTGTTCAAACGGTCCAGGGCACCCCAAGTTGTGCCACCCGCTCCCTTAAAGGCTTCATCATCAACTTTGGCAGTATCATTGATCGTGATCGTTGTGATCGTCGATACATTCTCGAAGGCATTTTTCTCAATTTCTTTTAATGTCGTTGGCAAATACACTTTAGACAGTTTGCCGCAGCCGGAAAAAGTTCCTTCCGCTACCGAACTAAGACCATCTGAAAATGTCACCTCTTTAATCGATGCACAAGTAAAGGCATATTTTCCAATGGTATATGGTGTAGAAGACTGTATTGTCACTTTGTCCAAATTGCCACATCCGATAAAGGCGCGATCACCGATCGCTGATAACGAACCCTTGAGTGTCATTGTGTTGATGTGACAATTCTTAAATGCTTCTGTTCCCACGATCCCGACATCTTCCATATAAAAATCCTGAATACCGCCCGAACCCTCGAACGCATTCGCACCAATCGCATCTACCCTTCCATAGAAATAAAAGTTGAGCGTCTGTGCTCCGGAATTTTGAAAACAATTTTTACCGATCGTTCCAATACGTCCGGTCTTGCCGAGTGTCACGCTGCTAAGCGCCGCGATCGTAGCATAGGCACCATCTCCAATACTGTCCACCTGTGCATCGATCTGAACTTCTTTCAACCGGCTATTATCAAAGCAATGACTTCCCATTGTCTTAAGCTGCATTGGCACACCCAATGCCGAACCGCTGCTGACAATATCTTCTGCTGATATTTGTGCAGGATCATATCGATATATATGTTCTACCGCACAAGAAGCAAAGGCTCTGTCTGCAAAACTTGTTATCGTATCCGGCAAATAGACATTCACAGCCTGCCATTTGCTCTCAAACGCGCCCGCCGGCGTTGTTGACCATTCGCTCGTATGACTTCCGATCGCCGTTACAGTATGTCCATCGATCACCGCCGGAACGATCACATCTGCCGCATTGGTTTTCACTTCGGTGATCGTTGCCGTTCCATCTTCATTGACAACATACGCAAAATCACTGTTTTCCTCTGCTGCGCTCACCTGCACGAAGGCGCTTCCACCGACTAAACCGGCAACCAGCGCAAATACCACCAGCCACGCCGTTAATTTCTCCCACTGTTTCATACATCTACCTCGTCTTTCTGTTTGTAATGTTCAATAATATATTGATACATTGTGCTGACTGCCGGAGCCATAAACTCCGAGTTCTGTGTGGCGAGTCCAACGATTCTGTATGCTTCAGGCTTGATCGGATAGCATTTCACCTCATATGGAATGTCTTTCATGACCATTTCCGGCATAATACATATTCCGAATCCATGCGCAACCATAGATACCATGGCAAGATCATCTACAACATGATACTTGGCATGTACATCCAGATCACTTCCTTTCAAAAAGTTCTGTATATCTGCATCTGTAGACTCCCGCTGCGCTACAAACGGATACGTCTTCATCTCGTCAATCCCAATGTATTCACCATCGCCGTGCCGCTCCATATTTTGGGGCATAACGCACAGCAGCGGATCTTTGTACAATGGAACAATGGAAAGGTCACCTGCACTTGATGCCGACAAAAATCCCATATCCACCACACCGTTCTTGATCCAGTATACCACATCGTCATACGTTCCTTGAAGTACTTCTATCACAATTCCCGGATAAAGTTTATGAAACGAATGCAAAATATCCGGAATCCAATTAGTACAAGTACTGGAAAAGCAGCCCAGCTTAACGGTTCCCTGTTCTAAGCCGTTAAACTGCGCCACTTTCTGTTGTAAACTCTCGTTGCTATTTAACACTGCGTTAACATAGGGGAGCAGCCGCTCCCCATAATCTGTCAATGTGACGCCGGATTTGCTGCGGTTAAGCACCGGAAATCCAAGTTCTCCTTCCAGCGAAGCAACCGCGTGACTGATCGCAGATGGCGTCAGCCCCAGTAATTCTGCTGCTTTACGAAAGCTCCCCTGTTCCGTCACTGTTTTTAATACCTGATACATTAATAAAGTCATAGCCGTTTCCATTTCTGCGTTCCAGCTTGGCTGTCGTTTCCTGTGAGTTCTATCTCAGATCCACACACAACTATCTGGAACACTTAAACTGCAAATCTTCCCAACGTCTGTCAACTTCTTCCTGAAATTGCTCGATCAAATGCTCATTGCCTTTTTTGAACAAATGCTTGAAACGTCCCTGCTCACGAAGAAAATCCTCAATCGGCAATTTTTTCTTAGGCTCATAAGATAAGATCCACTTACCATGATCTACCTCGAACAACGGCCAATAACATGTTTCTACTGCCAATTTGCATATCTTCATCACTTCTGCCGCATCATAACGCCATCCCCTTGGACACGGCGTCATTACATTGAGAAAAGAAGCACCTTCTGTGTAAATTGCCTTTTCTGCTTTTCGGTGAATATCTTGAAAATTCGTAGTAAAGGTTGTCTGTGCCACATATGGGACATCATGGTCTGCAATAATGCTTGCCAGATCTTTACGGTTCTGCATTTTACCATTAGACTGCTTGCCAACCGGCGTTGTCGTTGTATCTGCATACATCGGTGTCGCCGAAGAACGCTGAATACCGGTATTCATATACGCTCCGTTGTCATAGCAGACATATACCATATCATGCCCACGCTCCATTGCACCGGATAACGATTGGAAACCAATATCATAAGTTCCACCATCGCCGCCAAAAGTGATGAATTTATAATTAACATCTTCCGGCAGTTTACCGCGTTTTTTCAATGCTTTATATGCTGTCTCAACACCACTCAACGTAGCTCCGGCATTTTCAAATGCGTTATGAATATAGCTGTCTTCCCATGCCGTATACGGATACATGAAAGAAGATACCTCCAAACATCCTGTTGCGTTACCGATCACTGCCTGATCTCCCTCATGCAGAGCGCGAAGTACGGCACGAACAGCAATCGTCGCTCCACAACCCGCACACATACGGTGTCCCGGTGCCAAACGCTCCGGCTTGTTCATCATCGTTTTTAATGTATAATCACTCATTGTCGTTCTCCATTCTATTTTTCATACTGTTAACGTAAACGGATGTACTGATGCTGCGGAACTTCCTTGCCATTTTCTACCAGATCCGTAATTTCCTCAAATACAGCTTTTGCATCAGATATGGTAAAATCTCTTCCTGCCAGTCCGTAAATATAATTTACTGCCTCGATCATTACCTTCTCGCGGAATAATCCAGCCATTACTTCCTGACCGAGCGGTCCATTGTTACCGTTATAGCTTTCACAACGATCCAAAATAGCCACTGCCTTGCAGCCTTTGAGTGCCTTTGCGATTTCCTCTGCCGGGAACGGACGGAAAACACGAAGCTTTAACACACCAACTTTTTTCCCTTGCTCACGCAGTTCATCCACTGCCTCTTTTGCCGTTCCTGCTGCTGAACCCATGATCAATATGATATAATCAGCATCTTCTGTGCGGTACTCCTCAAATAATCCATATTCTCTGCCAGACATTGCCGCAAATTTTTTGGCAACTTCCAGAATGACTTCTTTGGAATTTTCCATTGCAATTTCTTGATTTTTCTTAGCTTCCATTGCATAGTTGCTGACTGAATATGGTCCAACTGCGATCGGCTTGCCCGGGTTGAGCAAAAACTCTTCCGGCTCATACTCGCCAACAAAATCTTTTACCAGCTCGTCCTCTAATAACATGATATTTTCCACCGCATGACTGGTGATAAAACCATCCTGACAGATCATGATCGGCAAATGTACTCTGGTGTCTTCCGCAATTGGATACGCCTGAATAAAATTGTCATACGCTTCCTGATTATTTTCTGCATATATTTGGATCCAGCCGGTATCTCTTGCGCCCATTCCATCGGAGTGATCACAGTTGATGTTGATCGGGCCGGATAAGGTACGGTTGACCAAAGTAAGTGCTAGCGGCAAACGATTTGAAGCTGCTAATAAAAGTTCCTCCCACATCAACGCCAATCCGGCGGAAGATGTTGCCGTCAGGCTTCTTGCTCCTGCTGCCTCAGAACCAATGGCTGCACTCATGGAGGAATGCTCACTCTCTACCGGAATAAACTCTGTATCCATTTCCCCATTCGCAATATAAGTAGATACCATCTGCGGAATCTCCGTGGATGGCGTGATCGGGAAAGCCGGCATAACATCCGGGTTGACTTGACGGATCGCATAGGAAACCGCCTCGTTACCTGACATACGTTCTTTGATCGCCATTATACATTTCCCTCCTTCATCTCAATTGCTCCAAATGGACATACATTTGCGCAAATACCACATCCTTTGCAATGATCCATATCAAATGCCAGACGCTTGCCATCGACAACCGGAATACATCCATCCGGACAAGTCGGTGTGCACAGCAGGCACTGTTTGCATTTGTCAGCTACATATACCGGCGTGTTAGTACGCCATTCTCCTGTGTTAAACAGTTTGGACGTACCACCGGCAAATACCATCAATCCCTCTGTCAGATCCTGATGAGGTGTCTTTTCATTGATTTTGGTAATATCGGTTCTCATCTCTTGTTCTCCTATCTTAAACTCTATTCATTTTATTGATGCTGCAGGCTGTGTTGCTGATGCTTTCTTTCTACATTCGCAGTGCTGTCGCCTACATCAATGCTTCTACCGCATCAAACGCCATTTTTAGTGCTTTCATGTTACCATCGATCACTTCCGGCTTCTTTGCAAATTTATGTTCATAAGATGCCCGCATCTCTGTAATAAATTTGTCACGAGGCATCACCTTGCTTACTGCGACAATAGCAGCTAACATCGGCGAATTCGGAAAATTCTTGCCCAACGCATCCACCGAAATTTTACGACCATCCACAGTGTACACATCACCTTCATATCCTTTGAGATGCTCCATGATCTCCTCTTTAGACTTTGGTGTGTTTACAATGATCGCACCCTCTTTCTTAAGACCTGCTGTGACGTCAACAGACTCTAACAGCGTCTCATCCACAACGACCACATAATCCGGATGGTAAATATTTGAATGAACGCGGATCACATCCTGACTGATACGGTTGTACGCTGTGATCGGCGCCCCCATACGTTCCGGACCATACTCCGGGAATCCCTGCACATTCTGTCCTGTCTTAAACGCAACATCTGCCAGCAAAAGTGCTGCAGTCTTAGCACCCTGTCCACCTCTGCCATGCCATCTGATTTCTATTCCATTCTTCATGGTGTCCTCCGTCTCGTGAATATTTTTCATGTAATTGTTCATTTTTTCTCAACAATACTATTATATAGGGTGTATCGAAAAAGTAAAGCGAGAAAGTTTCTTTTCTTTCACTTTGCAGATGAATAAAATTCACCTGCGCACCTGTTGCGAGTTTTCTTGATACTGGTATACTATTGGTAATAGCGTCTGCACATATATGAAGCGGCTGTTATCACATATTCATAAGCCGTACTATCGCATTTTTACCGCAGAGCAAGGAGGATATTTATGAGCAAAGTAAAAAAAATCGTACTTACCGGTGGCGGCACAGCCGGCCACGTCACCCCGAATATTGCATTACTCCCTGAGCTTAAAAAACAAGGGTACGATGTACATTATATTGGTTCCTATGAGGGAATTGAACGCACATTGATCAAAGAGCAGGGGATCCCTTATTACGGAATTTCCAGTGGTAAACTTAGACGTTATATTGATGTCAAAAACTTAAGTGATCCTTTTAAGGTAGTAAAAGGTCTCGGTCAGGCAATTCGATTATTAGGCAGAATCAAGCCGGATGTTGTGTTTTCCAAAGGTGGATTTGTGTCTGTACCTGTCGTGTTGGCGGCAAAGTTTCGTCACATTCCCTGCGTGATCCATGAATCTGATATGACACCGGGGCTTGCCAATAAGATCTGCATTCCATGCGCACACCGTGTATGCACTAACTTTCCAGAAACGATGAAGCATATTCCGGCAGAAAAGGCTGTACTAACCGGCTCCCCGATCCGCCAGGAGTTGTTTAAGGGCAGTCGTGAAAAAGGCCTTGCATTCTGTGGTTTTGATGATACAAAACCGGTTCTTCTGATCATGGGTGGAAGTCTTGGTGCCGTAGCAGTCAACGATGCTGTCCGAGGCATATTGCCGGAACTGTTGCAAAAGTTTCATGTGATCCATTTGTGCGGTAAGGGCAAATTAGACGACTCGCTAAACGACACAAAAGGATATGCTCAATATGAATATATCGGACCGGAATTAAGAGACCTTATGGCCGCTGCCGATATTTTAATCTCTCGTGCCGGCGCAAATGCAATCTGTGAAATTTTGGCACTGCGCAAACCGAACATTTTAATCCCGCTGTCTGCTGAAGCCAGCCGCGGCGATCAGATCCTTAATGCTGCTTCTTTTGAAAAGTCCGGTTACAGCGTTGTAATACAGGAAAAAGATGTGACCAACGAATTATTGCTGAAGACGGTAAATGACGTGTACACGAACCGAGAACAATATATTCACGCCATGGACAAAAGTCAGTTGAATAATTCCATTGAAAAAATCGTGGGATTGATCAATGAGGCGCGTAAGCATAACCGCCGTCTGAACAGAAAACAGAAATGAGGATAACGAAACTATGGCACTACCAAATGATCCAATGATATTACTCAGTTACGTCAACACCCAGCTTAGGGACTTCTATCCCTCTTTGGAGGAAATGTGCAAGTCCCTGAGTATTGAGCAGGAAACCTTGTGCAAAACACTTGCCGGAATTGATTATCAATATGATCCTGCCCGAAATCAATTTGTATAATAAATCGTCCGGCAGTAGTGGAGCATGCCATTACTATGCGCAAACATTAGGCAGTAGTGGAGCATGCCGTTACTATGCGCAAACATTAGGCAGTAGCGGACTTGTCATAAGCAAGCATTACGCAGTAATGATCTTACCGGAAATGTCGCGTGAAACCCACATGGACATTCCTGATCCATGATTTCCAAAGGGACGGCTATGAAACCCGAAGCGGTGGTAAAAGCTGTCCCTTTTATATGCTGCCATCAGGCTGACCATAACTGTTTCACCGTCCATCACATCTTTCTGAATGTAATCCAACACTCTGCTGATCAGTTCTGTCCCAATATGATACCCTTGATAGTCCGGATGCACAATGACATCCGTAATAAAATATGTATATCCACCATCACTGACAATACGTGCCATTCCTACAGGACGTTCTCCATCCATCGCAACACACAAATAAAAAGAGTGCTGCAATGCAATAGATGCACGTTTTTCTGTGACTTGTATCCAGTCAACTGCCGCACGCAGTGCATTATAATTTTCTACCGTGATATTATTTGTAAATGTAATTGTAGATTTCATAGTCATCCTCTTTTCTGTATACTCATGCCTACAGTGTATCGCAATCATAATCTTTTCACAAGACCCCAAATATATTGTCTATTTTACACTCCGGATGCATACAATGAGAATAGTAATAGTTTCCGCATAAGACACTTGCCGCAAAATAGTGTTCTGCGGACGCAAATTGATTTCAATGTAGGAAAGGGAGAAAGCACCTATGAAACTCATGACCAGGCAAATCCGCACCAGTCTGAAAAATTGTCACAGCGATATGCAGTTGACGCTCGAGGATGACATTAATGTACCTGACAGCAAGCCCGATATTGAACACATCATTAAAATCCAGGGGGAGATCCATGTACAAGAAACCTCAGCTGAGACAGATCGCGCCATCATTCGTGGTCAATTAAGCTTCTCCCTCCTTTATTTAAGCGACGTGGATTTTCGCCAAATACATACTATGCAGGGACAGATTCCTTTTGAGGAAAGCATCAATTTAGAGAACGCCAACCCAGATCAGGAAGTTCACTGTCATTATGATTTGGAGGACTGCCGAGCCAGTCTCATCAACTCGCGTAAGATCAGCGTTCGTGCAATCCTAAGTCTTCATTGCTGCCAGGAAGAGGAACACATACTCGCCATCGGAACCGGCATTGTTTCGGACGATGCAGTACAGGCAGAGATGGGCGATCCCACCCCGCCGGCCGGTGTTGAACAACAACTGGCACCTATGTCCGTTACCACAATGACCTCCCACCAAAAAGATCTGTTTCGGATCAAAGATGAAACCTCGCTGCCGAAGGGAAAACCAAGTTGTGAAAATGTATTGTACTATGAGCTATCCACGCAGGGTCTTGCAACAAGGCTCGTTGATGACGGTATCCGGATCACCGGCGATCTTCTGATATTTGTTTTATACACCCCCGAAGATGATGAGCGCAATTTGGAATATTTTGAAACTGAATTGCCATTTGACGGCATCGTCTCTTGTAGTGGCTGCCACGAAGATATGGTTGCTGATATTGAAATTGTTCCCGGCAAAAAATCACTGGAATGCCGCAGCGATGAAGACGGCGAAATGCGCATCTTTGATGTAGAACTTTCTTTGCTGCTGGATATCAAGTTCTATGAAGAAGAACATTTCGACTGCTTGCAGGACGCCTACTCCACCTCCTGTGATCTTCGTTTGACTAAGAGCAATTCGCATGCCAAACAATTATTGCTCAAAAATCAGAGTGCAGTACGTGTTTCGGACCACATCAAAGTCGATCCCGAAAAGGACAACATTTTGCAAATATGCAACGCTACCGGAACGATCCAAATTGATGAACAAACCATTGTCACGGATGGTATCTCTATCGAAGGTGCAGTAGAACTGGATATCCTATATATCACCGAAGATGATCTGCATCCGCTAAACGTATTGCAGGCAAGCATTCCTTTTCAACATACCATTGAAGTACGCGGCATTTCTCCGGAAGATGATTACGAACTGCAGACCGACATCAGCAGTATCAATGTACTCATGCTCGACCGTGAAGAACTGGAAGCTAAACTTGTATTAAATCTCTGTGTTCTCGTCTTTACTGAATGCTGTAACGATGTTGTGACTGACATCGAAGAGCATGAAATTGACATGGAAACCTTTCAACAAATGCCGGGATTAGTTTGTTATGTAGTACAAACCGGCGATACACTATGGGATATTGCCAAACTGTTCCGCACCACCACAAATGACATTCGCACAATCAATGAATTAGAGTCTGATGCTGTCACTCCCGGTGACAAACTGATCCTCTTAAAGCAAACAGACGGTATTCTTTAGTGTTGCGAAACATAACTTAAAAGCCTATCAGCATATCTCAGAATAATAAAGAGTCAACGGATCACGCTATATCAGCATGACACGAAACAACAAAAGGCCAACGGATCACGCTATATCAGCATGACACAAAACAACAAAAGGCCAACGGATCACATTCTGTCTCTGCTCACATAACAGAAACAGAATGAATCCATTGGCCCCTATCACTTTTTATGTATTTATTACTTGATAACCTTGATCCATCCTTCCGGTGCTTCAATATGACCCATCTGGATACCAGTCAATGTTTCACGTAATTTTGTCATGATCGGTCCCATCTCATCCATACCACTTGGCATGCATATCTCGTTACCATGATCAACAATCTTTCCAACCGGAGAAATAACGGCTGCTGTACCACAAAGTCCACATTCTGCAAAGTCTTTCACTTCTTCAAAAAGAACTTCTCTCTCCTCAACCTCTAATCCAAGATAATCCTTAGCCACTGTTACCAATGAACGTCTTGTAATAGATGGAAGAATACTATCTGATTTTGGTACAACTAATTTATTATCTTTGGTTACAAAAAGAATGTTAGCTCCACCGGTCTCTTCGACCTTAGTACGTGTACCAGGATCCAAATACATATTCTCATCAAAGCCATTCTTATGCGCATCTACAATTGCATGCAAGCTCATTGCATAGTTCAGACCAGCTTTGATATTACCTGTTCCATGAGGTGCTGCACGGTCAAAATCCGAAACACGGATAGTAATTGGCTTTGCGCCACCCTTAAAGTATGGTCCTACAGGAGTCGTGAATACACGAAACTGATATTCACTCGCCGGTTTTACACCGATAACAGCATCACTACCAAACATATATGGACGGATGTACAAGGTTGCTCCAGATCCATATGGTGGTACATAATCTATATTTGCCTCAACTACTTTAGCAATAGCCTCCACAAAACGATCCTCCGGGAATACCGGCATCTCAAGTCTTGCTGCAGACTGTGCTAAACGTTGCGCATTTAAGTCAGGGCGAAAGCACACGACATGACCGTCCTCTGTTGTGTATGCCTTTAATCCTTCAAATACTGTCTGCGCATACTGCAATACACAGGCACACTCGCTCATGGTGATCTGGTCATCCTCAATCAAGGCACCATCATCCCATGCGCCATTCTTGAAGTTGGATACATAACGCTTATCTGTCTTTACATAACCAAATCCAAGATTGTTCCAATCAATGTCTTTCTTTGCCATATTATTACTTCCTTTCCTAATATCCGTTTCAGACAAACTGCGTCTGCCTCAATCGAAATACATTATTTGAACTTCATTTTACGCCTTGATTCTCAGAGTGTCAAGACAAAGTATACAAGTATACTATTTCTATAATTTCGCGAATCCCTTATCCGTCGAATACTCTTAACAAAGGATTCTTTAATCTTCTATCTGACGAATACGATTTACATGTCTTTCTTCTCCCGAAAATTCAGTATTCAAAAACGTATCAACGATCTTTAATGCAAGACCCGGTCCAACCACTCGTGCCCCCATAGCAAGAATATTGGCGTCATTATGTTCTCTCGTTGCCTGTGCGCTAAATGTATCATGACAAACTGCCGCACGAATACCTTTTACCTTATTCGCAGCGATAGAGATCCCAATACCTGTACCACAGATCAAAATGCCCTTGTCACATTCTCCATCTACTATTGCCTTGGCAACTGCCTTGGCATAAACCGGATAATCGCATGGCGACTCATCCAGACACCCATAGTCTTTATACGGAATTCCTTTCCCTTCCAGATATGCTTTCACTTCCTGTTTCAAGCTGTATCCGCCATGATCACTACCCAATGCTATCATCTTTTTCTTCCTCCTCCAATCGGTGTATTGTAAGTCTGATTCTCTCCTCAATCTCTTCAAAGCATTTTTCATATGCTTCCTCTTCCGCTCCGTACGGATCTGACACATCCGTCTCTACTCCGGCAAATTCCCCCAAAGTATAAACCGCATAACCATCTCCATACGTTTCCAAAAATTGTACCTTCTCCGGAAATGTCATTGTTAGGATCAATGTTTTATCAGTTAACTCTTCTTTCTGCAATTGCATTGACTGCGAATGATTTCCCGGCGTCATCTCATGCTTACTAAGCAAAAGATTTACCTTTGGGCTGATCGGCTCCTCAAATAATACAACCAGTCCTCTCGAATATGGCTCCGGCATATAAACAGCCGCCTCCGAACGGTAGATCCCTTCTGCGATGGGACTTAGCAACGTGTTGGATGTGCATACAAAAAATATTTTGTCATATGGTCTCATCGTGTTACGCTCCTTTCACGCCTTAACTATGTGATACCCAGCAGCTTTGAGCATCCGGTTCATAATAGCCTGTCCCAAATTATCATCCTCAAAACTTTCTGCAAAGATATACTCAGCCCCCAAATGATCCATTTCTCTCAATATATCATATAACCCCGCAGCAATAGATCCCTCACATTTTCTAGAACCAATGCTGTAAACAATGCCACTTGGATAACAGTTCGCTGTCTCCTGTGCAGCGATCACTGCTACCTTGTATCCCTCCTTTTGTTTATCATGTACCATCTGTAAGATAGACGCAACGACCTGTTTTGTTTCTCCCTCTACAATCGTCAATTGACCTTTCGGCGCATAATGTCGATATTTCATTCCCGGCGCCTTTGCTACAATCCCCGGCTTAACTTCTCGGCTGAGCACTGCCGGATCAACTTCTACATTTCCCAATACTTCTCGAAGCATCTCCAATGTAATATAACCAGGTCTAAGCACCATTGGCACATTCCCTGTCAGATCCACGATCGTTGACTCCAAACCAATTCCCACTTCTCCGCCGTCAATAATCATATCAATACGCCCCGACAAATCCTCGATAACGTGCTCTGCTTTGGTCGGACTCGGTCTGCCGGATAGATTTGCACTCGGTGCTGCTATATATACTCCAGACTGCCGAATCAATTCTTTAGCAATTGGGTGCGATGGCATTCGTATTGCAACCGTATCTAAGCCACCTGTTGTTGATTTAGGCACAATATCTGCTTTTGGCAGAATCATCGTAAGCGGTCCCGGCCAGAATGCTTCCGAAAGCTTTTTGGCCGCTTCCGGGACATCCGCCGCCAGTTCATATAAACTTTTTACCTCTGAGATATGTACGATCAATGGGTTGTCGGACGGTCTTCCCTTGGCCGCGTATATATGATTAGCAGCTTCTTTATGTAATGCATTTCCTCCAAGACCATATACCGTCTCTGTCGGGAACGCCACCAAGCCATCGTTCCGAAGTACCTGACATGCCTCCTGCAACTCCTCATCGCCAAACTGCTCCGGATTGACCTGCAGTATTTTCGTCTCCATTTGAATCCTCTTTTCTTTGCTTAGTTTCCCCAGATTCCCCTAAATAATACAATACCCCCATTCCAATTGCCTGTGCAACCTTTTTCTGATACTCTGCTTCCTGTAACTGCTTTGCTTCCTGCAGATTCGACAAAAAACCACATTCCACAATTACCATTGTGCTCGTTGTATTTTTCAGCAGATAATAATCCGCATTTGCCTTGATCTGTCTGCGATTATCGGGTGCTACATCTCGTTTCAACGTTTCTTGGATCTTAGCGGCCAACTGTTTGCCGCTTTCAGAGGTTGCCTGGTAAAACACCTGCGCCCCTCTCGACGTCGCATCTGTATAGCTGTTTTGATGAATACTGACAACAACATCCGCATCGCACCCATTCATAATGCTGACACGTTTCGCCATATCTGCGCGTTTCTTATTCGTATCAGATTCCTCATATAATCCCTGATCCGCCTCACGTGTCATTATCACCTGACAGTCATTGCGTTCCAATACCTTTTGCAATTGTTTTGCTATTGCCAGATTGATATCCTTTTCGTATACACCATCAACGCCAATCTTACCCGGATCTACTCCTCCGTGACCACTATCGATCACAACAGTGTATTTTGCTGTTTTTTGATTCAATGTATGCACACTGATCCACCGATCTGCATCCATCACCAAAAAACCAACAGACATTAACAAACCAACAATAATTCCAATTCCGTATTTCTTCCCCCATTGCTTCAAAAAAGATACATTATTCATACGCAGGCCACATTGTGGCATCCTCCGCCATTATTCTATACATATCTATGAAGCAAAAAACATACTAATGATAGGAATCCCAATTAATGTTTCACATACTTCTCAATCATATTCCACACAGAGGCATCTTCCAATCCCAGTTTCCAAAAGGCAACTCCACCCAGATTCGCATCCGATACCGCTTTCATCTTAAGTTCCAACGATTTCGCATCCTCGATCCAAATTTTATGAACCGTTCCGCTCTCTGTATATTCTACATAATTCATTCCTGTTGCATCATCCCAAGTTGCCTTTTTGCCAGAATCCTTAAGCACAGTCTGCGCACCTTTCATAGAGCACGCCTCGGATGATAACTTTGCTTTCCCACCCTTTGTCTTCTCTTTCCAATGTCTGGAATAGAACGGCAATGCTATAACCATCTGCTCTGCAGGGACTTCCTCACCTACTTCCTGTATGGAATTCGTCACATAACTGATCGAAGAAACCGGACCGGCTTCCTTACTGCCGGCATAATGCTCATCGTATGACATCGTAATTACATAGTCAGCAACCTCTGCCTGCTCTTTGCGATTATAATATGCCGAAATTCCTCCCGCAGGCGGGTAATTGTCTATAGACAAAACAACTCCATTATTGCGGCACATAATTCCAAGTTCCCTTACAAACTGTATGAAATCCTCGCCGGAATCCTTTTTAACATTCTCAAAATCAATGTTAATTCCGTCAAGATCGTATCGTATTGCCTCGGCAATCAGATTCTTGACTAATTTTTGACGTTTGCTCGTTGTACCCAGCACTTTGCCAATCTTCATCTTAGGGCCAAAATCACTGCACAGTGCCCATACCTGTACACCGGCCTGATGTGCCGTCTGCACATAAGAATCGGAAGCCAGTGATGTAACATTGCCATCATTATCCGACGTCTCAAACCAAGTAGGCGCCACGACATTCACACCTTTTGTTGCAGATAATAAACCGGATAATCTTCCATTAGCTGACTGATTCGTCACCTGATGCCACACTAAATTCACCTGCTTATCCATTAGGATATGGCTATAGGACTCCTCACGAAATGTTGTTTCTGACTGTTTCTTATAGGTTTCCTTCATCTTCTTAGCCTGTACGTATCCTATCACACCTGACTCAGACATCACTTTCATAAATCCTGTGTCCTTATTTTCACCGGCAAGCACACGAAGCTTCTGTCCCGACTTTACATCTTGCAGGATCGGACTCTTAATGCTCTGTTTATTGCGGATCTGCACATCATCCTTCGCATCCGCATAGCTTATATCCTTATTGTATACCGTGTGGATCACAATACGATTTGGCTTTTTGTATTGTTTATAATCCATCGCCGTGTACTGCTGAACATAGTCCAAAGCCACATAAACAACATTGTCCTGTGCTACAGCAATTGTATAATCCTTGCTATCACGGCTTTTATTATTAATATAACAATCTTTACTGTTTAATGCAGCGGAGATCAGCTTGGTCGAAGTTGTATATAACAGCATATTTTCATTGGCATCCCAATAAAAACGATGATTTAACTTCTCTGTCACAAATTCTCTATCTACATAAATATGACCATCTTTCTCGATAGCTTTTAGTCCACATATATCATCGTCCAACACAACCGGCATCATCCCCTGATCGGTCACCTGAAAATACTTTGTCAGACTCATGTGCGTTTTGTTTGGTGCAAATTTCTTAAGCATGATCACTGCAAGGATTGCTGCCAAAGCCAAAAGCACAACCACTACTCCAATGGTAATCCTCTTCTTGTTCTTCATTCGTCAAAGCCCTCATTTCTTAATCGTACTAGTCATACAACAATACTCTGTTTCAGTATACCACTTTTCCCTCTATCGGGCAAACTGAAATATCGGAGAGACATCGGGGCCCTGACGTCTCTCCGAAAAAGGTTGTGTGCGAAGTTTCGCACAGACATACATTCCCGTTATCAGCCATCCTGCCAATAAACGGTTTTACTCAAAATTCCGTAATATGATCAAAATCAATCTCACATATTTTGCCTGCTTCATCGCCAACATAACTCTTCATGTAATAATGATCCTCCATGACCTGATGCAGCACTCTGGCATCCCTCGTCGAATAGAGCACACCGTCTACCCGCACCGGCACACCAACGCGCTCTGCATCAGATATTTCGGAAATCACCCAAGAATACATTGACTCCCGCAGACCTGTTGATTTTCTCTCCAATTGCTTATCCCCCTTTGCTCGATGACAGTACGACTTTTCTGAACATTGGTTGTATATTGTGACATGTCAATCTTTCATACTGCTCACCCATGCTCCTGCAGTTCATAAATCATAAACCACAGGGCTCAAATCGCTCATATGAAAATCACAATTTCCATATAAACCATACTTGAATCACTGAGAATCGAATCCCTATCATACGCCGCAATCGGAACCTTTTGGTTATTTCAGAATACACTGCTATTATGCGAGACACAGTGTTTGAAACAAAAGTATCATATCCGTCCTTTTAACGAAACATCATCACCTCCTACACATCGGGTTCGTTTCTCTGAGGGCATTATATGCTCCCTGCAAACATTCTGGCAATACCAAATCGACAAATTGATATTAGAAAACAACCTCTAAACTTTGTTAGTATTTACCAACTTTTTGTTTTTTTTGATAGATTTTAAATAGATTTCAAAATATTTGGAGAAATTGAGAATATTCTCCACGTATGCTTTTGTTCAAACTGACGAAATCTATAATTAGCATATTTCATTCCATTTTAAGTACATAGACAAAGCAGCTTTGATCCGATAGCAGACTTTCCTATCGTTTGACTTCTTTTCAGTATTATTTTATACTGAATATATAAAGAACATAGGTCGGTATGACAACTCATCCCGACCGCATATTCTAGCTTTTTATAAGGCTTAATATTAATTATTGACGAAGGGAAGTGAGCCTATGCGAATTGAAAAAATCAATGAACATCAGATCCGTTGTACGTTGTATCAAAAAGATTTAAAGGACCGCGAAATCCGCATTAGCGAATTGGCATACGGAACCGAAAAAGCTCGGGCTCTTTTTCGAGATATGATGCAGCAAGCGTCCTACGAATTTGGATTTGAGGCAGATGATATCCCATTAATGATAGAAGCGATTCCAATGCTTCCGGATGCACTTATTTTGTTGATCACCAAAGTGGAAGATCCCGATGAATTGGATACCCGCTTTTCAAACTTTACTGACGATCCGTCAGAGCATTATTTGGACGATTCCTCGACAGATGATTTTGTGATCATTAACGATGACGAAGAGTTTGATGCAGATGACTTTGATATCGATGGACCGGATTCCGCAGAGGATATGAATATTGAGCAAATGCTCAATAAAGTTAATTCTCAAACAAAATGGCCCGGTCATGGCAAAGCAGATGCCGTCCTGGATCAGCTTTTCCATGGTAATGTGCAAAAAGAATCGAAGGACAACAAAGCCACTGCCGACAAGAACAAACCCGACATCAATTTGGAACACCCTATGGAACCAGATGTAGATGTTAATGAGGCACTTGTAGATATTACCCGTATATTCTCATTCTCCTCTCTCGAGAAACTGGTCGAAATGTGCGGGCATTTACGCAACTTTTATAATGGACCTAATACAGCTTACCGCTCCACCTCTTCGGGTAAATATTATATCATTTTGCATAGAGGGATTTATGACCTTGCCCGCTTTGCCAGAGCTGAAGCTGTTGCAGCCGAGTACGGTACACCTTGTCCGAACAATCATGCTGCTCCGCAGTTTCTCGCAGAACATTGTGAAGTTTTGATCGCCGACCGCGCTGTTCAAGTTCTTGGCACCCTCTAAATGACGGATATAAACATCAAAAGCCATTGCTTAACTGATAAGCGACTGCCCCAATGTCAATCTTTCGGGCAACCTATCAAAGCAATGGCTTTTTTATGATTGTTTACTATGAAAACAGTTCTATTATGCCTCTTTCTTGGCCAGATACTCATTTACATTTACAACAAGCTCATCTGCGTTCATGCCATGAACCATAGCCGCTTCATCCAATGTCTCTCCCTGTGCAGAAGGACATCCGATGCAGTGCATTCCTGATGCCATAAGAATTGCTGCAATGCCCGGATCAATTTTAAGCATATCTGCGATTATCATATCTTTATTAATTGTTGCTGCCATATTTATTACCTCCATTATATGATATATTCAGCGATACAGGCAGAATGACTGCCGTTCGCTTAAGTACGCACCGATTATAACACTCTCTTTCTATAAAAACAAGCTGTAATTTTTTATTACTGATTCATAACGAAAAAAAGCAGTCAGTCTGTCATTCATCAACAAACTGGCTGCTAATTTTGTTTATAGTTGTTTCAACCATAAATTAAGCCTCAGAAATTGCTCCGGATGGACATGTTCCTGCACAAGCTCCACAAGAAATGCAGCTATCTGCATCAATTTCATAATGAGCCTCACCCTCAGAAATTGCTCCTACAGGGCATCCACCTGCACAAGCTCCACAGCTTACGCAATCATCACTAATAACATATGCCATTATAAAGTACCTCCTTTTGATTTAAGTATGGCTTAATTTTAATACAATTCATCTAAAATGGCAACCCCCAAAATTCTCCAAACGCCCTGTTTTACTGGGTTAGACGTAACTTACCAAACGTATGTTTTTGCTCAATATCTTATTTAAGCTTTTAAAAAAGCGCGTGTTTTCGACAGTGCTCGGCAAGTAGTTGTAACTAACTCCGTTAATTTGTCAAGATGATTTATTGATATTTTTTATCATTAATTCAAACTTTACGCATTCGAAGCTGCTGCTTGTTTTTCCGGGAAGAACATTATATGATAATAACCACATATACCATAAATAGAAACGAGGACTTCAATGAACAATTATAAATTAACAATACAATATGATGGCACACGCTACAGCGGTTGGCAAAAGCAGGGCAATACTGCTGATACGATCCAAGGTAAAATTGAAACCGTATTGCAAAAATGGCTGAAAGAAGACATTGAAATCCATGGATCCGGCCGCACGGATGCCGGCGTCCATGCCCTATGTCAGGTGGCCAATTTCAAAGCATCTGCTGCCCTATCGTGTCCACAGATCATGACAGCGCTTAACCAATATTTACCGCTAGACGTTCGGATCACAAGCGTGACACAGGTGGATCCACGATTTCACGCACGCCTCAATGCCAAGCAGAAACACTACCGTTACCAAATTGACAACGGCTCTGCCGCTGAAGTGTTTGAACGAAAATACATGACTCGCTTTGCAGATACGGACTATTTCTATAAATTATGCAGACAAACCGGTCACTTATCTGCCACATTTGGCGATAGTTCTGTCAACACGGATATTTCAAGACCGTCTGAAAGAAACAATGTGGCATCCAACAACACAATGCCGCCTCAAATAATATACGATTTGGAAGCGATGCAGAAAGCCGCTGCCCTGCTGTGCGGCGAACACGATTTCAAAAGTTTTTGCGATAATAAGCGTATGAAGAAGTCAACCGTCCGTACAATTACGAATCTGACCATTCGAAATGAAAATAACAAAATGATACTTGACTTTTATGGGAATGGCTTTTTGTATCATATGGTACGCATTCTGACCGGCACTTTGTTAGAAGTTGGCATTGGGCTAAAATGTCCTGAAGATATCCCTGCCATTCTACAGGCACAAAAAAGAGAGGCCGCCGGTTTCACTGCCCCTCCACAAGGATTATTTCTTATGAATGTTACTTATTAGCCGTTCTCAGCAAATGCATCCAAGATAGCATCTGCTGACACTACTCAACTAATGTATCCAAGATAGCATCTGCCGGCACTACTCAACTAATGTATCCAAGATAGCATCTGCTGGCACTACTCAACTAATGTATCTAAGATGGCGCCTGCGACTTCCTCTTTTGTCATTTTCGGCAGCTCGCGGGCTCCTTCTCTTGTGATCAAGGTCACCACATTTGTATCAACGCCAAACCCGGCTCCTTCTACTTTCAAGTTGTTCGCAACAACCAGGTCCAAATGCTTTTTATCCAATTTTTTGCGGGAATTTTCCAACATATTCTCTGTTTCCATAGAAAATCCGCATAAGATCTGTTTCTCTGTGCGATGTTCTCCCAAATAACCCAAAATGTCTTTCGTGCGTGTAAGTGCAATCGCTGCTTCCCCATCTGTCTTTTTGATCTTATTGTCTGCTACAGTAGCAGGTGTATAATCGGCCACTGCAGCGGCTTTGATAATAATATCCTGCTCTGCCATGCGGGAAGTAACTGCCTGAAACATGTCTTCTGCGCTTTCTACCGGAACGACATCTACAAAGAGCGGCGGCTCTAAAGAAACCGGTCCGGACACAAGTGTCACCTGCGCGCCTCGCTGCATAGCAACTCTCGCAAGCGCATATCCCATTTTACCTGTGGAACGATTAGAAATAAAGCGTACCGGATCAATTGCTTCGACGGTCGGACCGGCAGTAACAAGTACTTTTTTGCCTTCCAGATCCTTTTCGAAGCGAATCTCACGCAAAATGTATTCCAATAAAACTTCTTCCGATGGGAGCTTACCCGCTCCAACATCTTTACAAGCCAGATATCCAACTGCCGGAGCAATAATTTCATAACCATAATGACGAAGTTTCTCCAAATTATCTTGAACGATTGGATTTTCGTACATGTTGGTATTCATCGCCGGAGCAATGATCTTTTTACATTTGCATGCCATGACAGTTGTTGTCAACATGTCATCCGCAATGCCGCCTGCAATCTTTCCAATAACATTCGCAGACGCCGGAGCGATCAACACCACATCCGCCTGTTTTGCCAGCGCGACATGCTCTACACTATATTGAAAATTGCGGTCAAATGTATCAACCAGACATTTGGTACTTGTCAATGTCTCAAATGTGATCGGATTAATAAAATTGGTCGCATTCTTCGTCATCAATACGTGTACCTGCGCATGCATCTTCACAAGCATACTTGCCAGATTTGCGATCTTATATGCTGCAATACTCCCTGTCACACCGAGTACCACCGTTTTTCCTTTAAGCATCTTTCTTTCCTCCATGCGATATCTGTCTACCACATCGTTTCAAACTAATTCGTTATTCTGCCTTACTGCACCGGGCCAAGCTAATTCGTTATCCCGCCTTACTGCACCGTTTCAAGCTAATTCGTTATTCCGCCTTACTGCACCGGGCCAAACTAATTCGTTATCCCGCCCTACTGCACCGGGCCAAGCTCTCCGTGCTTCTCATAACGCGACACTTGATGAATCTTATTTTTTTCATCCACAAAGACCACCTTTGGCCGATGCGTTTTGGCTTCTTCCGGAGTCATTGATGCATAACACATAATGATCACATGGTCACCCACCTGAACCTGTCGTGCTGCTGCACCATTTAAGCAGATCATTCCACTGCCGGCTTCACCACAGATCGTATATGTCTCAAAACGATTGCCATTCTCTACATCAACAATCTGTACCATCTCATATTCTAAGATCCCAGCCGCATCCATCAGCTCCGGATCGATCGTTATACTGCCAACGTAATTCAGTTCCGCCTGCTTTACAACCGCACGGTGAATCTTTCCTTTTAGCATCGTAAGTTCCATAAGAATCCTCCATTCTTTTGCTTTGCAAAGTTTTTCTCAAAATCTCCGCATAATTTTTTTACTGTCGTATCCTGCACCTCAATGCTACTTTTCCGTAATAAAATTATCGATCAGACGTGTCTTTCCAATATATACAGCCATTGCCACAAGAACCGGCTCCTTAACCGTCTCTACCGGCTCTAATGTATTCCAGTCCACAACTTCTACATAATCAACCTTTGCAAGAGGTTCCGTTGCAATCTCATCCAAAATGATCTGACGGATCTTCGCTGCATCTGCCTCACCCGCCTTTAGTGCTTCCTTACCCTTTGCCAAAGACTTGCTGAGGATCAGCGCTGCTTCACGCTCCTGTGCACTTAAGTACGTATTGCGGGAACTCTTAGCCAATCCATCCTCTTCTCGAATGATCGGGCAGCCGACAATCTCAATACCAAAGTTCAGATCACTTACCATATGACGGATCACTGCAAGCTGCTGTGCATCCTTCTGCCCAAAATATGCTTTGTCCGGTACAACAATGTTAAACAATTTGGACACAACCGTACACACACCGCGGAAATGAATCGGTCTTGTTTTTCCACAAAGACCACCCGTCAGCGTTGTCATATCAACAAAAGAAGAAAAATCCTTGTGGTACATTTCGCTTGGATCCGGATGGAAAATAAGACTTGCACCTGCTTTTTCACAAAGTGCTGCATCACGATCCATATCACGTGGATAGCTTTCCAAATCCTCTGATGGGCCAAACTGCATTGGATTTACAAATACACTGACAACGACACGATCATTTTCTGCAACCGCACGGTCGATCAAACTCTTGTGTCCTTCATGGAGATATCCCATTGTTGGGACAAGACCCACTGTCAGTCCCTCCTTACGCCATTGTTTTACCTGCTCTCTGACTTCCGCTATTGTCTCTACTATTTTCATGATCCCATGTCCTTTCTGCTCTCAATCAATACAATTTATCTAAAACATCATCGCTGATCTGGAACGTATGCTCCTGTGCCGGATAACTTCCTGCTCTCACTTCATCGCCATACGCCTGAAATGCTTCTTTCATAACGCTTCCGACATCTGCAAAACGCTTTACGAACTTCGGCACATAATCCGAAAACATACCTAACATATCCTGATAAACCAAAATCTGTCCGTCACATCCTGCACCCGCACCAATACCGATCGTCGGGATTGTCAATTTCTTCGTAATAATAGAAGCTAATTTCGCCGGAATGCATTCCAATACAACCGCAAACGCACCTGCTTCCTGTACAGCCAAAGCATCCTCGATCAGCTTTTTAGCTGCCTCTTCGCTCTTGCCCTGCACTTTATTACCGCCAAATGCATTAATAGACTGCGGTGTCAGTCCCAAGTGTCCCATAACCGGGATACCCGCTGCCGTAATTGCCTTTATCTGTTCTACAACAGCAGCTCCACCTTCCAGTTTTACAGCGTTTGCGCGACCCTCTTTCATTAATCTGCCGGCATTCATAACCGCATCGTAAACCGATGTCTGGTATGACATAAATGGCATGTCAACCACAACCATAGTATCTTTGGTTCCTCTTGCAACGGCTGCTCCATGATGGATCATGTCTTCCATCGTCACAGAAATCGTATCCTCATAACCAAGAATAACATTCCCTAAGGAGTCACCCACCAAAATACCGTTAATGCCTGCTTCATCCATTAATTTTGCGGTGGAATAATCATATGCGGTGAGCATCGTTAATTTCTCACCTTTTTCTTTTGCTGCCTGAAATGTACTTACTGTGTTTTTCATGTTTCGTCCTTTCCGGATATCCGCTGCTCTTCAGTCGGATTCCTATCACTTAACTCAAAAAGCTGTCGCATGGCGGTATCATCTCGTCCCTTATATTTTTGTTCTGCGATCTTAACCAATACTTTGCCAAGCACTCGGTACACTTCCCCCGCCTCGCTGTCTGCCAAGGCGTCTAAGTGTTTATGAACCGTTTCTGTATCACCACGATCTACCGGTCCTGTCAGAGCCGCTACCGGTCCCTTGTCCAACATATTGGACACATTACCCATAACAAGCGGACGAAGCAATCCAACGCTGTCCTCTCGTGCAAAACCACACTGTTCCAACAGATCCAACACAGTTTGAAACAATGCAATCATATCATTGCTCACCATCGCCGCCGCCGCATGATATTTTACCTTGTTCTCTGCCTGCAGATAAAGCACGGTATGTCCTAATTCACGAAACATCTGTGCCAGTGGTTCATATGCTGCCGGCATTCCCTCTGCCACCAAATAAGCAGTTGAAAAATTTTGATAGGAAGTAAATCGATCGCTGAACGCGTACATCGGATGAATCGAACAACCAACAGCTCCGGTCTGCTCGATTCCAGAAAATACATTAGATGACAAAGAGCCACTACAGTGGCACAAAATTTTACCTGTTAAATCGTATCCTGCAATGCAATCCCATACTTCACTGATCACGCCATCCGGCGTCGTGATCATCAGGGTGTCGCTCGCTTCTACAATATCCTGCAATGATTTATAAACCGTTGTATCGGTAAATTCTGCTGCTTGCACAGCACTCTGCGTAGTTTTACTATAGAAGCCCGACACTTCTACACCGGCGTCACCGAGGTATTTCCCCATTGTTACGCCTACACGGCCTGCTCCAATAATACCAATTCGCATATCATCAAACCTTTCTATGCTCTACGCACTTGTCTCTGATGCAGTTTCTCTCGAATACCGCTCATTCCTTGTGCAATTGTAATTGCCATAAAGATCACTTAACGTCTTTCCTCATTATACAACCGCACAATCAGACAAATAATAGCACAGTCTCTTTTTTTTGTAAAGAAGTTAACTGCCTCCGGTATGTTTTGCTCTGCATCCCTCTACGCTACGAGAAGTTTCCTATAAAGTAAAAAAGAGCAAAACCAGCGTTTTGCTCTGCTTCCCTCTACGTTACGAGCATTTTCCTATACTCTTAAAAAAAGTAAGAAGCAGGGCTTACGCCCTGCCTCTTACATTACATTAAATATATGCTTTCATGCAAATATAACCAGCCTCCGAGAAGAGGCCAATTCCTTTTTCTATAATTACGAAACAGTTCTAAAACAGTTCCGTTGGCCTGTATTATAGAAAAAGATCTGCACAGAAAGGAGCAAAATTATTTCTGAGGACCTGCAGCAACAAGTGCCTTACCAGCCTCATTACCCTCGTACTTGGCGAAGTTCTTCACGAATCTGCCTGCAAGATCCTGAGCCTTAGCTTCCCAATCAGCAACATCTGCATATGTGTCACGAGGATCTAAGATTCCGCTGTCAACACCCGGAAGCTCTGTAGGAACTTCGAAGTTGAAGTGTGGAATTGTCTTTGTTGGAGCCTTGTTGATGTCTCCGCTAAGGATTGCATCAATGATTCCACGAGTATCCTTGATAGAGATACGCTTACCAGTACCATTCCATCCTGTATTAACAAGATATGCCTTAGCACCACTCTTCTCCATCTTCTTAACAAGCTCTTCAGCATACTTTGTAGGATGCAGCTCTAAGAATGCCTGTCCGAAGCAAGCGGAGAATGTAGGAGTTGGCTCTGTGATTCCACGCTCTGTACCTGCAAGCTTAGCTGTAAATCCAGACAAGAAATAGTACTGTGTCTGCTCAGGTGTCAAAATAGATACCGGAGGAAGTACACCGAACGCATCTGCAGAAAGGAAGATAACGTTCTTAGCTGCTGGTGCAGAAGAAACAGGACGAACGATGTTCTGGATATGATCGATCGGATAAGATACACGAGTATTCTCTGTTACGCTCTTATCTGCGAAATCAATCTTACCATTCTCATCCAAAGTAACGTTCTCAAGAAGAGCGTCACGCTTAATTGCATTGTAAATATCCGGCTCGGACTCTTTGTCAAGGTCAATAACCTTAGCATAGCAGCCACCCTCGAAGTTGAATACACCGTTGTCATCCCAACCATGCTCATCGTCACCGATCAAGAGACGCTTAGGATCTGTAGAAAGTGTAGTCTTACCTGTTCCGGACAAACCGAAGAAGATTGCTGTGTTCTTGCCGTCCATGTCTGTATTAGCAGAGCAGTGCATAGAAGCCATACCCTTAAGTGGGAGATAGTAGTTCATCATAGAGAACATACCCTTCTTCATCTCACCGCCGTACCATGTATTAATGATAACCTGCTCACGGCTTGTGATGTTAAATGCTACTGCTGTCTCAGAGTTTAATCCAAGCTCTTTGTAGTTAGATACTTTTGCCTTAGAAGCGTTGTAAACAACGAAATCCGGCTCGAAGTTCTCAAGCTCTTCTGCAGAAGGCTTAATGAACATGTTTGTTACGAAATGAGCCTGCCAAGCAACCTCAACGATGAAACGGATAGCCATGCGAGTGTCTTTGTTAGCACCACAAAATGCATCTACTACATAAAGTTTCTTATTAGAAAGCTCTTTCTTAGCAAGATCTTTCAAAACTGCCCAATTCTCCTCAGAAAGCGGATGATTGTCATTAGCATACTCATCAGAAGTCCACCATACAGTGTCTTTAGAGTTCTCATCCATAACGATGTACTTATCTTTAGGAGAACGACCTGTATATACACCTGTCTTTACGTTAACTGCACCAAGCTCACTCTCCTGACCCTTCTCATAGCCTGTGAGATCTGCCTTAGTCTCCTCCTCGTATAACAACTCATAAGAAGGATTGTGCACAATTTCAGTTGTTCCAGTGATTCCATACTGTGTTAAATTAATTTCTGCCATCTTGAATCTAACTCCTTTTCTTATAATATAGTGTGATAACATTGCGGCTGTCATGCCTCTTTCCCGCATAGATCAAGCATTTACACGCTGTCCCTGCAGTGGACCTTTTTCAGCCATCGCAACCATTATACATGATTTGTCAAGAAAAAGCACTAAAAAAATAAATTTTATCCAAAAAAAGGCAAATTGACGAGAAACTTTATCGACAAACTGCCTTTTTTATGAATTATTTGGCAACGGTTCGATCTGTTGGATCGTAGTAGCCGCGCTTTGACTTCTTGATCTTCTTTGCCTTTGGTTTCTGAAATGGTCCTTTGGAAAATTTATCTCGAATCGTCGTTGTCGACTGATGTGCATGATCGTAAATCCATTTGGCATCCTCCACCTGCAGACGAATACAACCATGCGATGCCGCCTTGCCAAGCTTGCGGTATTCTGCCGCTTGCAAAGAATAGTGATTGCCCAAACGATCATAGGTTACTGAATGGAACATGTAAGGACCCGAATATCTGGTCGCATACTGGCCGTTCGAATTGTAACGCAGCACATGCCACCGTCCGGAACGACTCAAAGAATATGTCCCCTTACGCGTTGTGTGTCCGCTCATGCCCACCGAACAAACCATTGCTTTGACCGGAATGATAAACCCCTTTGCACCATCTTTTGCGTAGATCGTAACCATATTATCCCGCAGGCTGACTCTGATCTGATAACGCGCTTTACTGCCAAGCTTTTTGGTTGGATCAGACCGACGGCCTTTCTTATCAAAATACAACTTATATTTTTTGCCTTTGATACGTACATATTTCCAACCATTACATACAGCATAACCGCTCTTTTGGCTAAAGAAATAATAGTCTTTTTTGATCTTGCGGTAGCCCTTCAAACGGTTTCCTGCACTGTTATTATAGTATTTATAAGTTTTGCTGCCTTGCGTCTCCGTATGCCAGCCCGGTGAATTATCAGATTCCTGTTCCTCCTCGAGAATATCAAAATCCTGCTCAGCTGCGGCCGCAAGGCGAGTTAATGGATCAGCCTTCTGACTTTCTGCTGCCACACTGCCGGCACTATCGGAAATCATATAATGGTTTGTTCCTATGCAGACACCTGCTGCCAGTAAAACACCGCACAATCCCACTATAATTCGATTATTTTTAAATACTTTTTTCAAATCAGTTCTCCTTATACTTTTCTCTCATCATTGTATCAATAGTGTTTTTATCATATCATCTCTAATCTTTTCATACAACACAAATGTCATATAATTTTATCCGGTCAACCGCCAAACCTGTATTATATATTTACGATGCAGCCAGACGATCTCTTGCCACCACAAAAGGCACCTCCCCCAACGACAGGAAAAATGTGTGAAATCTCTTGTCGCTGTACTGTTTGCCCCATTTCGCCTTCGCTTGTTTCTGTAAATCAATAATCTCCAAATATCCGAGCGTATACTGCATATATCCCGCCGGTTCAGCAACAACTGCATCAAATATCGTCCGGCAGGCCGTCTTGTCATAGCCAAAATCCGTCAGATAATCTCGCACTTCCGCCTCTGTCCAGCCATTATAATTAACCTCCAGATCAACCTTTGCATAAATCGCTAACGTAAGCAGCGTATTTGTTTTCAAAAAACTTGCCACATTTTTCGTCAAACCTGCCAGAGAATAACTGTACAATTCCGCATAAGTCCCCCATCCTTCTGTGTAACCGCCGATGTTCACGATGCTCCGCACCGGCAAAGGATTCTGCGACTGGTAAAAACAATTTTGATATAAATGTCCCGGATAGCCTTCATGTGCAATCGTTGTAAACGCTTTCGTAAGGTCATACTTTGCATTCTCGTTCAAATAAATCACATTCTCCTGATATGCATCTAATGGTGTTGTCAAATAAAATGCCGGACTAATATGTTCTTCTAACGATTTGTCAACATACTTCATTTGACAAGACACTTCCGACGGCAGATCTGGAAATGATTTCTTGATCTGTTTCTTTAGATACTGCAATGTTTTGTCCGGTTCATCTTCCGGGTATTTTACAGATAACGCTTTCTCATAAATAGAACCGTCCTTGACCAATAAATCGGACATTATATTTTTATTATCTTCAATCGTTTGATCCAATAATTTTAAAATATTTTTCATACTTCGATCAGTTCCCACCATTGAACGAACCAGATGCTGATAATATGCTTTTCCCTTTGGCAAATTGCAAAGACCTGCCTGATTTTTGCCGGTATCTGCCAATTCTTCCAAAGCTTTGATCAGCTTTTGATAAGCAGGGATCACGTTCTGCAGCACCGCGGAACGATTGCGTTTTGCATAATCTGCTTTCTGCTCCGCCGTAAGCGTCAGACCGCTCAGTCTCTCCTGAAAAGTCGTGATCATAAAATTCTTCTCCGGCAGTGCAACAAATTCCTTGCACTGCGTTATAATATCTTGCGCCGTGCGCTTGCTCATAAATAAACCTTCTTTGGATCTTTGTTGCTCAAATGTAATAATTTCATCAAAATAATCCGGAATTTTCTGCAACAGCTGAAGATAGGTATCAACACTCTCTTTGTCCCAAAAATGGTACTCTGTGAGTATGACCGGAAGCTGTGTCTGTGTCCCTGTTGTTGGACTCAACGGTTCCTGATATTCGTCTACATTATCCCCTGACAGATCTTGTTTCCACACCGTATGTAAAACGTCATACGCCAACTGCTGCTCTTCATTTAACTTGTCATAATCATAACGCTCTAAAACTGCCAGTTCGTTTTCTGTCAGCATCCGCGCATTTTGCATTGCCTCCTTCGTATAATGCCCTAACATAGGTTTCACATTCTTTATCCCATAATCCGTAGGATTTTTTAATGTATAATTTAATGTAATTCCATCACTGGTCACATTTTCCTGAAACACCTCTTGCAAAAACTGTTCATAATCTGCACGAACCTCCTTTTTGCTTCGCGAATCATGAACGCTCGGATGCGACAATACATTGTCATCCTCCATCGAATAAATCGATGTTTTCCATCCCTTTTGCTGCCTGCCATAACACAACAATGTGCCACATGCTACAATGACAAGAAAACAGCTTACCATAATCTTTGCCGCTGTTTTTTTTGCATAAAACCGCTGTTTGCTTCTTCCTACATATTTTGCCATCTACTGAATGCCCCCACATTTATATTGCTATTTATAAAATTCTGACACTTTCCATCTCAGGAATACTTTCACAACCACATATGGGTCTGAGAAGTTATTATTAAGCGCTCCATCTTCACACAGTAAAAACTGCCGTATGGCCACATATTGCTTATTATGACCATAATATGCCATCCATTTTGCAGCCAACAAACTAAATTGTTCTGCCATCAGGGGGCTAAGACAATTGCCGCAGAACGCAAAGTTTTTGTGTGATTTCTTATTTTGTTAAGTCTCTGATGAATACATGCCTGAAGGAATGTCTGAGATGTCCCGGTTTAGCAAGGTATCATCGATTTTTGGACGGGACGCTTTCGCTACGATGCGCTACGTCACGTTACTTAATGTCTCTGAAATACGAGACATAAGTAACGACGAGCGCAAAGTCCCTTTCAAAAATGATGATTACCTTGCTTCCGGGACTTCGAGTTTCCGTAAGGCATGTAAATCAAACATCAGAGACAAACAAAATCTAGAAATCACCTAAAACGAAAATGCGGCAAGGCAATTGCTATAGTTCCCTGATGGCGGAATCCACCAGGTAGTGGCTGCAAAATGCGATATAGCTATCGACATAATAAGCAATATGTGGCCTATTAGCGTCTATGGACGTGTGAAGTTCGAGTTAAATACATGTATATGAATTAGTATTCAAATTATTCCGGGAATCACATTTCACCGCCACGTACATATATATGAATTAGCACGGAAATTATTCCGGCAATAAATAGAGAAAGAAAGGATACTCGCAATGAATAACAGAAGTGAGATGAATGTTTGCTGTAATTCCTGCTCCCGTCCTAGTACAGACTGCCCGAACACTGATCCCTTACGCGGCATGCCTCTAGGTATTGGCTATGTTCCTATCCAAGAATGGGGACAGACGTATTGTCCTGATAAAGCATTACAACGCGGAACTATTTTTCCACCACTGGATCTGCCGTTTTGCGGCTGCATCCCTAAAGGATTTCGCTGTCAAAAAGGAGGTCTCTCATGAACGGAAATAAAATGAATGGGATGAACGGCTGTGGCTGCAGCAATCAGATGAATCGACCGAACAATGGCTGTGGCAATCAAATGAACCGACCGAACAATGGCTGTGGCAACCAAATGAATCGGCCGAACAATGGCTGTGGCAACCAAATGAACCGACCGAACAATGGCTGTGGCAATCAAATGAACCGACCGAACAACGGCTGTGGCTGTGGCAACCAAATGAACCGGCCGAACAATGGCTGTGGCAACCAAATGAACCGGCCGAACAATGGCTGTGGCTGTGAATCTGTGGATTTTTCACAAAATCTTATGAATTTGTGTCGCGATGATCTTCTCAAAGTAATCAACGAAGTCAGCTTCGCTATGTATGACTGCTGCCTGTTCTTAGATACACACCCTATGGATTCTTGTGCATTGGATTATTTTCAAAAAATGAAGAAAAAAAGAAAAGCTGCCATGGATATTTATACACGCAAGTTTGGTCCTCTTGTCCTTGACTGCGCCGGTGATGGCTGCACTTGGGACTGGGGACAGGAGCCTTTGCCTTGGGAATAATCGTGCATTAAAGGGCAACACAAGTTTAAGAATATATGAGAACGTTTTTTGTTGCGTTTCTTAAATTATAACTTCGAAAGGAAACTAAATTATGTGGAATTATGAAAAGAGACTGCAGTATCCTGTGAAAATCACACGCTGCGATCCAAAAGCTGCCATGATCATAGCAAGTCAATATGGTGGTCCTGACGGCGAAATTGGTGCTTCCATGCGATATCTGTCACAGCGTTATTCCATGGAAAACCGCATTGCGGCCGGAACGTTGACTGACATCGGCACCGAGGAATTGGCCCACTTAGAGATGGTTGCAACCATCATATGCCAATTAACCAAGAATCTTACCCCGGAAGAAATCAAGGCTTCTGGATTTGACAAATATTATATCGATCACACCTTAGCCATTTGGCCACAGGCCGCAAGCGGCGAGCCCTTCAGTGCCAGCCAGTTCCAGAGCACCGGCGATACGATCACAGATCTTTACGAAGATATGGCGGCTGAGCAAAAAGCACGCTTAACTTACGACAATATTCTCCGTCTTGTGAAGGACCCAGAGATTGCAGATCCGATTCGCTTTTTAAGAGAACGTGAAATTGTTCATTTTCAGCGCTTTGGTGAAGCGCTCCGCAAAGTACAGGATGAACGAGACTCACGCAACTTCTATGCCTTCAACCCACAAATCGATAAGAAATCATGCTAAAATCACATTGGGTTGAAGGCATTGCATTCCAACCCACAGATCGATAAGAAATCATGCTAAAATTACATTGGGTTGAAGGCATTGCATTCCAACCCACAAATTGATAAAATATTATGTTATAATTACTAACTACTTCCCATATCGGAGGTTACTGACCGATCCACATATTGTTATTATTTTATTGGCAAAATAGCAATATGTGGTCAGGCAGTAAATTTGGATACACGAGAGTTGTGTGATGCCTATAAGGAGATTGTAAAATGACAATATTGAACATGATAGCTGCAGATGAAGAGATATCACAATTAAATAAAGAGTTAAAGGAAAAGACCGGACAGAGTCTGGGGTTTAATTATGATTGTTATACGGGAATAGAAGACTACAAAGAACATCTTCGAGAGTGTGCTAAAGAAGGAAAAATAATAATACACCCACAAGATGAGGCCGCGAGAAATAGATTTGCTACTGTGATAAGTAGACAATAAATTAGAAGGCGACAACGCTACCCAAAAGTTAAAGGAGGGATAAAATGACTCAAAAACATAAGGAAGCCAGTATAAAATTTATCGAGCATTTTGGATATTACCCAAATCATCCAAATGATATAGATTTTGATCAGGATGCCTATGCAGAGGAACTGTTAAAATGTGTCGAAGATAACTTTGATTATACAATAAAGAAGTATGGAACGGTGCCAAAAACAGAACAGCCTAAACCTGAAATAATTTAGGATTAACTACCACCAGTCAGAGATGACATGGTGGTATTTTGTATTACCGCACTTCGATCTGGCACATCTTCATTGCTTCTAAAGCATTCTTATGGCTTTCAGGCGTGACACCGGCGCAGCAATCCTGCAATACAGCAACCGGTACTTCCGGTAAATACGCTTTAACGAGCAATGCATTGGAAATAACACAAATATCCGTACACAGCCCCACCAACGTAATTTCTTCAATGTCTTCCTCAATAGCCAGTCTCTGTAAATAGTCTCCCAACTCTTTGGAGCCGAAGGTCATCTTCTCGAACACTTTGTCCTGTGGGCATTTCACCGCCTCGATATCCTCTGCCAGATTCCAACCGTCGGTTCCTTTGATGCAATGTGGCACCGGCAGATTTTTTCCTTCCTGTGTATCTATGTAATCATCAAAATGTGTGTCTTTCGTGTATAAAATCGTTCCTTCAAAGCCCTTAATAGTCTCAATAACGTTAGGTACAATAGCAACCGCTTCTTTCGTGCCAAGTGCACCGTCAATAAAATCATTTTGCATATCTACTACAATTAATACTTTCATAAATTCACTTTTCCTTTCCAACTATATCAAGCTTAAAAAGCTTCTAACATTCTGTTTATTAACAACTCCAACTTCCCATACCTCAAGTCCTCCACAACCACATATTGCTTATTATGTCAATAACTCAAACTTCCCACACCCGAATGAACGCCAAAGTCCCATAATACTTATTACGGGGCACGTTTACTAACATTTTGTAAAGACGAAAATCACTGCAAATATTTTGCCTCCATTCTCGACAAAACGCTCTTCTCTTGACACTCCTCGTCTTGCCGCAGCAATGCTTCCATCGATTTACGCTGTTCTACAGTAAGTGCATTTGAAAGATTTGCCACAATGAAATCCTTTTGTTCTGCCGTCAATAGCATCATTCTGCTTTTCGCACCAAATCCTATGCAAAAACGATGTTGCACGCTATTCGCATAATAAACAACATAGCCTTTTTCCATTAAAAAGTTCTCAGCTCTGATACCTGTCAAATATTCGCCATAGGTCTCCTGTACCAGTTTTTGGGCAGATGCCACATGCTGCCAACATTCACAAAATGTAAAAGTTCCATCCCCTGCTAAAAATCCGCATAATTCCATAACATTTCTCCTCCCTGGCAAATCCAGCATCCCCATCTCATTTATCACTTAAGAATTTGTTCGATCTCCTGCAATTCTTCCTCACTAAACTCTAAATGTTCTATACAAGCCACATTATCAATGATCTGCTGCTTTTTGCTTGCGCCGGCTAGAACTGTGACAACCGCCGGATTATGCAGGCACCAAGACAATGCCATCTGAGAAAGCGTCTGTCCCCGTCGCTCAGCGAGGGTATTTAACTGTTGCAATTTGCTGACCAATTCTTCATTCAATTGTTCTCCAAGCCATGTATTTCCTCTTCCCACACGCGAATCTGTTGGAATCCCATTTAAATATCGGTCTGTTAAAAATCCCTGTGATAATGGAGAAAAGACTGCAAGTCCAATCCCATGCGCCACCGCGTATTGATCCAAACCATCCTTTTCCACTTGACGGTTAAGCATCGAATATGACGGCTGATTTGCAATAAACGGCGTCCCCAATTCCGTAAGCAGTTGCTGCATTCTCTCGGTCTGCTCTGCATTATAATTCGAGATTCCCACATACAATGCTTTGCCCTGACGAACAATCTGATCCAACGCATGTGCCGTCTCCTCAAGCGGAGTATCCGGGTCAAAAACATGATGATAAAAAATGTCGACGTAATCCAATTTCATCCGTCGTAGACTTTGATCCAAGGAAGCGATCAAGTATTTGCGAGAACCATTTCGATCGCCATATGGTCCGTCCCACATCTCATAACCCGCCTTCGTTGAAATGCAAAGTTCATCACGAAATTCACGCATTCCCCGGTCTAATATCCGCCCAAAATTTTCCTCTGCACTTCCATTATAAGGATTCCCATAATTATTCGCCAGATCGAAGTGTGTAATCCCCAGATCAAACGCTGTATGTACCATTTCTTCCATATCGCTGAAACGACCCTGATGCCCAAAATTCTGCCATAATCCCATAGACACTTTAGGCAGTTTTAACCCGCTGCGGCCACAGCGCAAATAGATCATTTTGTCATATCTTTTATCACTCGGCAAATACATTTACAATTTCCTCCTATTCCAAAATAACACCATAACATCACAATTCTCTTTCAGTGTATCATATATTTTACATAGAATCTATCCCAATCATTTTTCCTATAACAAACACGACGTACTCATCTTAGGAGTTCCCCGGAAATTCCATTAGGCATAGAAATCCTGTGCCGTTATTTATGACCGTATACATACAAACTGCAAGCAAATAGAAAATATATTTTCCTGCAGATCTGCTGTGATCTGTCCATTCATCTGTTCTACAAGCTGACGTGCAATTGCCATTCCAAGTCCGCTCGACGTGGTACTCCTCGCCAGATCCGCCTTATAAAACCGTTCAAATATCCGCTCCACATCAATATATTCCGGGTGCATCACTTCATTTTGTACAAGCAGGCATGCCTCTCCCTCCTGCTCTGACAAAACGATCTTTACATGTCTGCCACCATGTTCCCATACATTTTTAATCACATTTTGCAGCACTCTGCGCATTGCCTGATCATTGCCAAGCACCCATAATGCGCCCTCCTCAAGCTGTAATTGCGGTTCCATCTGTTGTTTTTGCCACTCATTATAATACGAAAACAAGGCTTCTTTGACCAATGCTCCAAAATCGCATTTTGTCAAAGGAACCTCATAACTTCTGCTTTCCAATTTTGTGTAAGTAAACAACTCTTCTAACATATTCCGCAACGCATGAATGCGTTCTTGAATAATTTGCAAATAACGTGTTCGCTCCTTTGCATCCTCTGTATCCTCCAACAACTGAAAATACCCATCCAAGGAGGTTAGCGGTGTGCGAATGTCATGTGACAGATTGGTATACGTCTGCACAAGTCTTTTCTCCTTTTGCACCCACTCCTGCCTGTTGCTGCGCTGCTTTTGCAAGATCTCATTCAATGAATCCGTTAATTTGCCAATCCCCAATATACGAATATCACTGACCAATATCCCATCACTTTGCTTGTCCTGCACAAACCGGAGTTGTTCCTCCAGCTTGCGCATCTGCCACCGCACCTTGACCAACAAATAGGACATTACCACCAGCGCGGACAACGATACTGCCACATACCACGTCATACCAAATCCCTCTTTTCTATCTGTATTATATTTATCAAAGACATCACTACGAAATAGCCGACCACTAACAAGCACACATTCCGAATTTCTGTTGCAGTCATGTCAATCTGCAATGTTTTCATTTTGGTCGTCAGCAAATACGGCTGCAGGTCTACACTTCTGTTAAACAATTTCTTTATCACCGCAGAAATCCCCATGCAGGCAACCGGTGCCGCCCCCATGATCAAACACATTCCCAATGTCATGCTAAATGCCATACTTCGAATAAGCATTGCGATCGTCATACAAAGGATCAAAAACACATACTGCAATGCCATTCCCAGTAAAATCTCCGGCAAATATTTTGTCACATCACCCCATTTTATATAATGAAATGTTTTGTATACCGCAATGCTCTGCACAGCCAAGCTGATTAGATCAAATACGACTGTATATATCGCCATGGCGATCCACTTTGCATACACAAGGTGACGCCTATGTTCCATCTGCCCGCCAATATTTTTGATATATCCATTTTTGATATCTAACATCACAAACATTATCGCAAAAATAAGCGCCATCATTGTCAAAATACCCGATTTCAAATGCAATAAAAACATATCTAAGACTTCTACTGACTCTGCATCCATCTCGCTGGTGTCCTCGGAAATACCAAAAAATATTGTAGCGTTATTATCGTTCGCTGACTCTATTTCCAGATTTGCCTGATCCTTTTTCTTCGCTTTACTTACCTGCAGACCAACTTTGTTCTGCTGTCCCGAAACATTCCCCTCTGATATACTTTGTTCCTGTCCCGAAATATTCCCCTCTGATGTACTTTGTTCCTGTCCCGAAATATTCCCCTCTGATGCACTTTGTTCCTGTCTCGCAGCCTTCATATCATCACAGTTAAACTCTGTTGTCATAAAAACCAAGCCGATCATAATAATACTGATCATCCAAAAAGATCTCATCCGAAATATTTTATATAATTCCATGCGAATACTATTCCACATATTATTGCTCCTTTCACCGACAACCTATTTTTCTGCTGTCATATTCAAAAAATAACGTTCCAATTCTTCCTGGTAAATCCGTAATTCCCTCGGAAACACCCCCGCTTCAACCAACTGTGCATTGATCTGCGCGCTATCCTCCAGCCGTTCATACAAATACAAATGGTTGACATCGATCATCTCATAACGAGTTATTCCCAGTCGATCCAAAATCGGCATCGCCTGCTCCGGCTGATCTAATGTAAGTTCCAATCGTTTGCTGCATTGCTGTATCAACTGTTCCTGCGAAATCTCCTGTAGTAACACACCATTGTGAATAATCCCAAAATCCGTACACAACTTTGATAATTCTTCCAAGATATGGCTGGAAATCAATATTGTAATATTTCGTTCCTCAGACAAACGCTGCAACATATCACGGATCTCCACAATGCCTTGCGGATCCAACCCATTGATCGGCTCATCTAACACCAAAAAATCCGGGTTGCCTACCAAAGCCAAAGCAATACCAAGCCGCTGTTTCATACCAAGCGAAAAATGCTTTGTCTTTTTGCGCCCGGCATGTACCAGACCGACTAATCCCAACAATTCTTCTGCATATTTTTTATCACGGATTCCAAACAATTCTGCCTTAATCATAAGATTGTCCTGCGCTGACATATTCGGATACAATCCCGGCTGCTCAATAAGGCATCCCACTCTCGACCGTACTTTCGCTAATGATTTTCCGGAACAGCCAAATATCTCATACTCGCCAGCAGTTGGATCCGCTAATCCCGCGATCATCTTTAAAACCGTCGTTTTGCCTGCACCATTCCTGCCGATAAATCCATATATCGCGCCCCGCCGTATGTGCATATCCACGCGGTCAACTGCAACATGTTTGCCAAACTGCTTCGTCAAACCTCTCGTTTTCAATAACATTTCTCTATTGCCTTCGCTCATATTCATCCTTTCTGTGCTCTCTCTTGTTTTACATAGACTATCATAACTGCCATTTCCGAATATATCGCTAAGAAATAGTAAAGAAATAGTAAAGATTTATAAATGCGTAACCATACAATAACCGATTCCCCATACTGTTTGTATATATTCCTGCTCTGTAATTTTCTTAATCTTTTTGCGAATATTGCTGATATGAACATCCAATGTTTTGGTTTCCCCCATATACTCCTCCTGCCAAGCATAAGTAAACACAGCCTCTTTACTAAATACCTGTCCCGGATGTTCCAGTAACAATTCCAAAATTGCAAATTCCTGCCGCGTCAAGTGTCCCAATTCTTGACCATCAATCATCACCCGATGCGTTTCCTTATCCAAATCCATCCCTCGACATTTTAAATGTGTGGACTCTTCACCCGCGCCATGCTGCAAATGTCTCAATTGAATCTGCACTCTGGCAATAACTTCCTTCACGTCAAAAGGCTTTGTCATATAATCATCTGCACCACTCGTCAACAGATCCAATTTTTCTTCCATCTCACCCTTTGCCGTCAATACAATGACCGGCACATTACTGGTTTGCCGGATCTGCTGCAGTACTTCTTCACCGGATAATCCCGGCAACATAAGATCCAGCAAGATCAACTGACATTCATTGTGTTCTAACCACAACAAAGCCTCTGTCCCAGAAAACGCCTGACTACAGGCATACCCTGCCTTGCCAAGCGCTTCCTTCAATAAATTATTAATATGTAAATCGTCTTCCACGATCAAAATAGTATACATTTTTCTCTCCAATATTACCCAATCAGCAAGCTGCCTTCCTCTTTTAACCAGCGTTCGCATTTTTTATAATCCGGCATCACCTTTGCCACTTCTGCCCAAAACTGCTTCGAATGATTCATGTATTTGCGGTGACATAATTCATGCACCACAACATAATCCAGCACTTCCGGCGGCGCTAACATCAACAAACAATTAAAGTTCAAATTGCCATTGCTGCTGCAACTGCCCCAACGGGTTCTCTGATGACGGATCGTAATGCGTCCATAAGTCACACCCATCCGGGCCGCATAATGCGCCACGCGCTTTGGCACCACCTCAACCGCCTGCTCTGCAAGCTCATGAATTTTACTGTCCGATAAATGGTACTTTGCCTTGGCCGCCATTCGCACTTTATTTCGCTGCACCATCTTTGCATAATTTTCTTCCAGCCAGCTTTGTTTCTCGTTCAAAAATCGAACAATGTCCCGCTTCGGCATCCGATTTGGCACACGTAACACCACCCGGCAGTCTTTTTTGATCTCCAATGAAATCGTTTTACGCCGGGAGCGGACAATTTGCACCGGAATATTTCCTATTTGATACATCATAAGCCGATATTCCTTTCTTCCTTTAACCTCTCATTTCACCTACTCAAACTTCCCATACCTCAAATCCGCCGCGACCACATATTGCTTATTATGTCAGCATAATAAAACTATTTTGCAGCCAATATATTAAATTGTTCTGTCATCAGAGAACTAAGATAATTGCCGAAGAACGCAAAGTTTTTATGTGATTTCTTATTTTGTTATGTCTCTGATAAATACATGCCTGAAGGAATGTCTGAGATGTCCCGGTTTAGCAAGGTATCATCCATTTTGGGACGGGACGCTTTCGCTACGATGCGCTACGTCACGTTACTTAATGTCTCTGATCACGTGCACATATTCAATATGCGGTTGAATCTGGCGAAGCGCTTTATATTGTGGAGCCTCTTCTTTCTGCAATGTATCCAGTGCAAGTTGATACACTCGATGTTCATTCGCCCACCACACGATATATTCCAGTAATTGGTAAGATTCCTGTTCTGAAATGTTGTCCCGGATTCCTTGCAAAACCCGTATTCCCACGCTGTCTCCTTGGGGAATCAAACAGTCCAATAACCGTTCCAGCTTAAATCCACTCACATCTGCCTGCAAACCCATTTCCTCGCCATGCAATTGACAGGAAAAGCTGTCAATTGTCAAAACGCTCTCATCGTCTTTCCCATCTGTACCCGCAACGCCTGCCAGCCAACGATTGACCGCCTCCGTCGCTTCACATGATAAATTACGATTGACCGCCGGGGCACTAAGCACATTCAATGCAAGCTGCAATTCTGCCTGGCATGGTATTCTCTTAACCAAAGAGCCCGCAACCTTTTTGAACATTTTCTTAGGACCGGATTCCTCCGGCCGATACTTCTGTATCTGCTCCGCAACAAAACATTGCAGCCCTTTTGCATCATACGAGGAAATCTGCACCTCAACCTTCAATCGCTCTTCCATGAAATCATGCCTCCTCAGCAAACGCAACAGCTTTCGAGTGCGTGCGGTTGCCCACCGCATAAATGTTGCATCCGGCCTTTGCTAACGCAGCCGCCACCTCATTTGCAATCACACCTGTCCCAAGAACCGCCCACTTAATCTCTGCCATAAGTTCTCTCTTTCCTTTGAATCCTCAATGTATGTTGTGGCATCAGTCACCACAGACACTGCAACATCAGTCACCACACGTCGCAGCACCAGTCACCACAGACACTGCAACATCAATCACCACACGTCGCAGCACCAGTCACCGCAGACACTGCAACATCAGTCACCGCCGTTACTGAGTACAGCCACCACTTCCCCATTCTTCATATAAATTTCACCGGCATATCCACCATTGTAATACTTGCCGGCATTCTCTATCTGTGAATAATAAATCTTTAACTCCTTCATGTACTTCTTGACCGATTTCTTGGACACACGACGATATTTTCGTTTCTCCCCATCTAACGGAAACAATACATCTGTGTAATAAAATCGGCATTTTTTCGATAACTTCAACGTAATCTTTTTCTTCAAAAAATAAGGATCGGCACTGTCGAAATATCCTTTTTGCGGACGAACCACAATGCGCTTACCTGTCATCTTCACAATTTGATATTGCGTAGCTTCATCCTTGCGATTGGTTCCTTTCGTATAATGCTTCTTTCCCTTCGTAAGCGATGCCTCCCGATACACTTTCACACCCTTCTTGTACATAAACATCTTGTACGCAGATGCAGAAGCTTCCGCTCCAACTGTTGTCACACAAATACATGCGATCACCAACATTGTCAAAATCTTAGAAATTTGTTTGTTCATGGTGAACCTCCATTCTCCCAGATCCGCTTAGAGTGAATCCCAGGGCATACTGTTTGCTTTGTTGCTTGCTCTATTATTGTGTGGATCGTACGAAAATCCATACACAGTAATTATAGTTATATTTTAACAGGCAGGCGGGGGATTGGCAAATGAAAATCTAGTGGCACTACCATTGCATATCCGAAAAAACAGACTATCCGATTGTCATTGTTCTAATTATAGAATATAATATTTTTATTATATCAACTTCCATTATGGTACATGATACAAGCTATAGAAAGTATGGTGGAATCAATGAAAAACAATTATTATGATTCCAGCATAGAATATCCAGATGACTGTATTGTAGATTTCGATATGCGCTTAATTGACCTATTTAAGAAATCAGATCAAAAATCCCTTACGACAAAAGAGCGGATAACACATGAATTTTATCGTGTTAAAGAAAAGCTCAATGGCAAGATTCCTACACGTATGCAATTATTCACCTATATGGATGATGATGTTTACCGATACTGCATAACGCATGCCAAAGAAAATCCATTCCGGCATTATTTGGAATTTTTGGAGAAGTTGCACGAGCTCTCTGAGACAGAGGAAACACTTTGCTCAGGTTTGGGCAAGGACTTTCTGACATTAATTGAAACAACAGATATGCAGAAGGTCTATAAAATGCCTATTAAATATTTGAAGGCTTCGGGAAAAGGTTTCTTTGTCGAAAAAGACGGTATCCAAGATTGCGAGCAGGATCTAAGTCTTTGCTCGCGATCAAGAATACCGTCCTCTATGTCATCACACTATTACTATAATCAATGTCAAAAATCATAAAAAATCATCAAAATCATCAGGATCCAAACCAGCGTCATCCAAAGCCTCGAGTCTTTCCTCCTCATCCATTAACCGAAAATCATCCGGATCAATATCAGCATTCAGTAAATCTATTTCCAGTCCATCATGAAATTCCTCATCCACATCGCCGTCAAGACCACTTTCCAGCCCAAACGCCCCAGAGGTCGGACCCAAACCTCCGATTCCATCATTCATTTCACGTTCCTCATCATTCGTACACATAAGATCGTCTGCAAGCAGGCTCTCAACTTCATCAACATGACCGTCCCCGTCCAAATCTTCCCAACCAAAAAAATCCATAGTATTCTACCTACCTTTCCCTATTAATCAGAACATTGATTTTCCTCGATTTCCTCAAATATTTTATCCATCTTTGTTCTTTTCTTAAAATTGCGCAACATCTTCTTATCGTGTTTCACAATATAACTGACCACTTCACGAAAGTCCTTTGTTTCCAATTCCTGGTCGTGATAATTTTCAGCAAATTTCTCTAATCTCATCGTCGGTAAGCATGATACATCACCTCCTCACGACTCCATCTACTTATAAATTATAGCACAAAAGCGGACGGAATTTTTTATAATTTTGTTATCCACTTTGCCATCCATTATTTCATCAATCTCCCGCCTCACTTCAAAAGCTTTCTTATCTCCTTCTCATTCTGCTTGGTAAAATCAGAAAGTTCATAGGAACGTATACGTTCCTTAACCAGATTCGGAAGGACGAAACCATTTTTTACAAGTGTTGCAAGTCGATTTATTACAGTCTTATTTGTAACCTTAAGCTCTTTGCTGACTTCGATAGGCGTGAACTCTCTTTTATAGTTCTTCATGAGCAGCAAGAGCAATTCCTTCTCTTTCCCTTTTAGATACGAAAGGCTTCCTTCCAATTCTTCGTTGTTTGAACTCTCCGACAATTCGCAAACCTTATTTGAATACAGCAGTACCATGCGAAGGAAATAATTGATCCAAATCTCAGGATGCGGAGGATTCTCTCGTCCCGAATAATACAGCGCAGGCAGCCCCATCTGGATTGATTCATAGTATTCATCAATATCATATGCGAAGTACTCTTCTAATGAGCCAATTCCGTTAAAACCATATCCGTTGATATCTAAAATATATCCCGAGAGCAGCCTTGCTGTTCGCCCATTTCCATCTTCAAATGGATGAATTGTTACAAGCTGATAATGCACTACAGCTGCAATTATGAGCGGATGATCATCTGTTTCATTCACATATTCCACCAATTCATCCAACAGATCCGGTATATCAATATATTCCGGAGGAATATAATCAGGATTCCCTGTTTGTGAATCATATACCGCAAATAATACTCCGGGGGGCATTGGTCCTCGAAGTCCGATTTTTTCTTTTGAAGCTCCCTTTTCAACATACTTCTGTACATCCAATATCAGTTTCTTGGAAAACCTCTCCTTCTTTGCCGCTTTCTCTTCCAAATAATTCAGTGCCAGGAAATAATTACGAACCTCCTGCTCCGGTTTAAGATAGTGTTTTCGTTCATCGCTATCTATAACCTCATCCACCTGCTTCTCCGATAAAGGATTCCCCTCAATTTTAGTAGATGCATAGGAACTTTTCTTCTTTGAATTTTTCCGCAACTTACTTGCTACCGCAATAGGCAACGAAACTTCTGATGCTTTATACCTGTTTTTATCTATCTCCGTAATATACTTTAATATTTCATTTGACAAAGTTACTTTAATCATAAAAAAGCACCCTCCTGATACGTATATTATATCAAACATCAATTAGCCTTTTATCAAACTCACAAATCCGCTCTTTCAGAACTTATTCGCTTGTTTCACAAGCTTATTTGCTTGTTAATGATCCAAGAAAAACAACTGTCTGCTTCGCATCCGCTTGTTTTTCTCTGAGGCTCATTATATCACGAGAGTGCTAATTTTTCCATTAAAATTACACTATTTTTTCACTATTTTACATTTCTGCATCATTCTCAAACATAATAGTTCTCACTAGTTCGTCTCTCCCCAACATCTACTACATTTAGCAAAACCTCTTTTTTCTGCTTCAACCTCAGAAATCTTTTCTACAGTATTCGGGTTCATTCTTCCACAATCATTCCTAGTCTAATTTTCAATAATCTGCGAAATCTTTACCTTTTCAGGAACATCAAAATATTCAAATGTATCACTAATTTGATTATTTGTTTCTTCTCTATCTGCAAAGACAACAATCACAGGCAAATGATTGGGTACTCTAAGAAAAATATCGGATCAACAACGCGAACAAGTTTTCTTGATACTTTTCTCCAAAGATGACCAACAGCACTTCATCCGTCTTGACTATAGATAAGCTCAACTTGCCATCCCAACCCTTATTCAAGAAGAGCCCTTGCGTATTTCCTTGCTATTATATTTTCTATATAATCATTGTTCATAGAAATCTCCAGTTTTCTTAATGTTATCGTTAAGACAACAATCATCGTTTATTTTAATAATTATCATTATCATCACTTTTAACAACGTATGATAATCCTCATTCATTTCCTTTTCATTAGTAGTGATCGAGTCATGTATGTATCTATTTCTAATAGCTTTACCATTGCTGAACTCAGAATTATTTAACAAATAGTCAAAGTATTGATACTCCGACTTAGTCATCAATTTATTATCAGTGACTATTTCTCCTTTGGCTATCATTTCTTTAAGTATTGGTGATTTAATATACTGCATTGAAATTACATTTTTGTCATAAAGTTCTTTTAATATAAATGCCCTTTCCTTATTGCATTTGATAACGTCTCTTTCAAGATAGATTGACCCCCTATCAATTAGCCATCTTATTAATTCTTGATAATAAGATTGATAATCGGCAATCATTATTTCTTCGTTCAAAATTAATTGAACGAAAGATTCATACACAGTCCCTGTCTTTTCTGTATAAGCAAGCATATTTTGAGTTGAAAACATAAGGCTCATTTCTTTAACAATATCATCACAATTTGCATAACAATACTTATTTTTTATCAAGCTAGGAATATCTTTTATTCGCGGCGAATCCGTGATATACCTAAACAACTCTGTATCAATCTCGCCATCATCGCATAACATTTTATACCTACTTAGCACTCCATCAATAGCTGACGCTAATGTTTTACATTTACTCAAAAGACTATCATCTGACTTTGGCATGTTACACGTGAAATTCTCAATTTCAAATTCTTCAACCAAATAATTTTCAAAAAACCATTTAATAATATTCTCTATTTTAATATCGAGAGTATTCAATTCATTAACATAGCCCCTCATTTGAATGTCAGTTAAGGACTCCATCATATCAAATGCTACTACTTTTTTATACATGCCTTTACCTCGGATAGAAAACATATCCGTGAGGACATCTTTACTATAATTATTGGAGGCATTAGTACATCTAGCTTGACTATCAGTATATTCAAACAAATATATGAAATTATTAAGTAATGTTGGATAGTCGGTATTATCTTTTATCCATTTAGTATCGTACTCTAAAGTCCAATTGCCTTCTTCCCCCCGAACATTCTTTACATTCTCATATGAACCAAATGAAACACAAAATCCATATTTATGTGTAACTGCAGGCTTATTGTTCTCCAAAAATTGTATATTTCTATGATCTGCACACTTTTTCATTTTAGGGCTTATAGGTAGTTCAGGCATATTTTTAGCATTCATAATAAGTTGTAAATTATTTGGATCAACATCATCTCCATTAAGATAATCTTTTATAAGTTTTACTCTCTTATCTACGTTAAAACTTTTTGGAATATATACTTTCTGCTTCTTCTCACGTTCTTCCAAATAATGCGAAACAACAAAATCTAATCCATATGTTGGTTCTTCTAACAAACGTGTAATTTCATTATCAAAGTATTCAACAAATGCCTTATCTTGCAATATTTCAAATGTGTTCCAATGTAACCCTTTTAATATAGCACATATCTTTTCCTTTGAAATGCGTGTATAAATCTTAAACTTATAAAAGAAATCCCTAAAGTCTTCCCAATAACTCACATAACATTTATCAAAAATCTCAACAATATTAGCCTCTGTTACTTGCTCAAAAAATTCATGAACAATATAATTTAAATTTAATGTTCTACTTTTATATTCATTATATTTTTCTTTTGACCATTCAGGAATATCAGTAACTTTCTTAAAAAAAATCTTTGTATGATAAAGTTCAAACACCCTGTTTATGTCTGTAAAATCAATTTGATTTTGAGCATAGGCATCCAACACGGCGATAACTTTTTCTTCATCACCATGAAAACATAATCTAGCATCCAAATAATCTTTATGTTCAAATTTCTTCATAATAATTTACACCTCGATTTCTTCCACTGTTATCTTGAATAATAATGGAACATATACTTGCGAAAGCAGTTCTACTCATTTCTCAAAAATATTTACTTTTTCATTGAATCCACTTTTGCAAAACACCTCAAGCACTTAGCATTTGAATCGCAACCATCTCAAAGTAACCATAAGTATATAAAATGCTGAGTAGGGACACATGCAGACACGTAAAACTACTTTGATATAAATTTAATCCTGCATTCGCTAACCATCCAGCCTTCCAACAGTCCATTTCTATTTTTTCACCGTTGCCCATGGATATTTTAACCCAATTTTTATTTCTATAGGAACTCATTATTAGCCATGTTATGGAACTTCACACATTTCTCAGTACTGTTGTATTATCATCTGATTTGTAGGAGTCGGATGATATTTTTCATGTTTTCCCCTTTTTCGACAGCTTCTACTCTTCCTTATGCCTTATGCATAATTCACTTTGTTAATTTTAATCATTTATCAAAATAAAGTCAATCTAAGCCGGAATCTTGGAGAGTGTAAACCATCACCGCCCCGCCCACCTTTTGACTTTCTCCCTCAAACTTTGTATAGTATATATGTTGTGCCATCGGGCACACGTTACATTTTACGACTGCAATGCATCAGCTTTTGATATACGCCCGGTTTCTTTAGAACAGGGGGGATGGTCGCTGGTTTTTTGCAGCAAAGCAAACATTGGAGGGTACCTATGAAATCTTTTGGTAGTGAGGGGATTTTATTCCCTGTATATTTTATTATGCTGGCTTTGGCCGTATATCTGAACGTGTTTACGGGTTCGGGTCTTGATATCGCCAACATTATCATTAATATTGGAATGTTTTTAATTGTCGGCGGGATTATTTTGTATTCTACGACACATTGTTTCATGCCTGCTAATCGGATGATGGCTAGCCTGCATCTTGCGGCACGCAACTTTCAGACTGACTTCAAACGCAAAGGCGATTATTTGTGGGATGATTATAAAGATAATCCAAAGCTCTTTGGTAACAAATTGGCAGATACACGTTTTCGTGAATATTGCGAGGAGCGCAGAAGATTAACAATGTTAGAGCGAAGTGCCCAATGCGATATTGATGATTATCTGAATGAATATTACATTGACAGCGTAATGAAATGTGGATTGATCAGCATTGTTCCCGGCGTAATGACCGGTCTAGGTATTTTGGGTACTTTTATCGGTCTGTCGTTTGGTCTTCAGAATTTTAATACCGGCAGTGCGTCCGCAATTACGGACAGCATTCCGCAGTTGATGAATGGTATCAAGATCGCGTTCCACACATCTATTTATGGTATGGTATTTTCTTTGGTATTTAACTTTGTTTACAAGAAAAACTTAGAAGATGCTTATAATGCCATGGACGATTTTTTGGACAGTTACCATAAATATGTCGCACCCCGTGCACAAAATAATGCGGCAAATATTTTCTTGGATTATCAAGCTTTGCAAATGATGCAGACGGAGAAGATGATGGAGAAATTTAGTGATGAAGTAGCTGATAAGATTGCTCGGGCACTCAGACAGTAACACCACTCGGTTCCGCGTACAGAAAAGAGGTTTATTATGCGCAGAAAAAAGAAAAGACATTTGGAGGAAACCAGTTATTGGCTTTCCTATTCCGATATGATGGCTGCTCTTTTGTTGATCTTTGTGTTGATCATTTCGTTTACAATGCTGCAATCGCAAAGACGTTATGAGCAAAAACAAGAGGAATTAAAGCAGCAGCAGGCTTTGGTTCAAAGCCAACAGGAACAACTGCAGGAGCAACAGGAACAGTTAGACAAATTGATCGGTATTCGAACGGAACTGATCGAGGCTCTCAAGAAAGAGTTTGACGGTACGGATCTCAGTGTGAAAGTCGATGAAAAGACCGGATCCATCGCGCTTGACTCAAGCATTTTGTTTGATTCCGGACAATTTGCGTTGAAAGCGTCTGGTGAAGAATTGCTGCAAAAGTTTTTACCAAAGTATATTGGCGTATTAACAGACAAGCAATTTAATGATTATATCTCAGAGATTATTATTGAAGGACATACAGATACACAGGGAGATTATTTATATAATCTGGAGCTGTCCCAAAAAAGGGCCTTGTCTGTCGCAACTTTCTGCTTGGATGAAAACAAGAAAGTGCTGTCGACTGCCAAGATCACGAAACTACGCAAAATTGTGACGGCAAACGGCAAGTCCTTTAGCAATCCTATATTGGATAAGGATGGCAAAGAAGATCAAAATGCATCTCGTCGCGTGGAATTTCTTTTCCGCCTGAAAGATGATGAAATGATAAATGATATCAGTGACATTTTGAATAATTGATATCAACGACATTTTGAATAAATGATATCAGTGACATTTTGAACAAAAGATATCAGCGACATATTGAATAATTGATATCAGTGACAGGAGGAAAACATGGAAATTCATCCGATTGCCCGGATACACTCTGATTTTCCGGGAAAGTTTGGCATTCCACGACAGAGCGGTCTGGTTCCGGAGTTACGCAGCCGTATCATATTTGAACCGGAATACCGCAATCGCGATGCGATCCGCGGCTTGGAAGATTTTTCTCATTTATGGCTGATCTGGGAATTTTCAGAAACAATACGTGGGGAATGGTCACCTACCGTTCGTCCGCCCAAACTTGGCGGCAATAAGCGCATGGGAGTATTTGCAACGAGATCTCCATTTCGACCAAATTCACTGGCGCTTTCTTGTGTAGAATTACAGGACATTATTTTTTCAAGAGAAGATGGACCAATCCTGGAAATAACGGGTGCCGATCTCATGGACCGCACCCCGATCTATGATATAAAACCATATCTTCCGTATGCCGACTGTAAACCGCTGGCTACGGGTGGTTTTACAGACAGCGTAGAAGTTCATTTGCTTCACGTAATACTTCCGGACAATGCGGGTCAAGTATTGCCTGCCGAAAAGCTTCTTTCTCTGGAAAAAGTACTGGCTCAAGATCCTCGCCCTTCTTACCAAAACGATCCGGAACGCATCTATGCGTTTGAGTTCGCCGGCGTTACTGTCCGCTTTTTCGTACAGGATGACATTCTCACCGTAGTATCTATGAGTTAGCTGCCTATATACGCCAACTTCCGGCATGGGAAGTTGGCGTTATTTATTTGCCCAAAGATAACAGTATGCTTGTGTTCTCGCCGCAAATCGTTCTGTCTTTAACAGATTCCGTACTTCTTCTTTGGTGTACCATCCTGCTTCAATTTCTTCCACATTAGATGTGCTTTGGCGGAATTCACCACGTGCTTTTCCGATGACACATACATTCATCTCATTGCTGAACCCAACCGCACTATAGCTGAGTCCTAACTCATCATTGATCTCATATAGTTCTAACCCCGTTTCTTCCCACAACTCGCGCTTCGCACTCTGCTCCGGCACCTCGCCGGGATCGATCAATCCCGCCGGGAAATTATAAACCCACGTACCTGCCGCCATACGGAATTCTTTGTTCAAAACGATTTTCTCCCCACTCTCATCAGTGACCATCAGCACAACTGCATCCGGCTTATTGCCACGAAGCTCTTCTCTTGTTTGAACATTACGGTTGCGGCTGATCATTTCATATATCTTTGTCGTATCATCTACCGTCTTATAAGTAATATCATAACGGGTAATAAATTTACCTTCTTCCTTTTTATCAATCTTCTCAAACTTCATTCTCTAAGTTCCTCCTGTTTTCATTTATATTCTCAAGCTTCTCATACCGGAAGTTTGCTTTATATTGGCGTTAGCGGAGTACAAATAGATACACTCCACAAATGCCGCCCCCCAAAAGCATAGATAACAAAAATGCAGCAATAGACTGTTTGCGTTTATACAGCGAATACAATATTGGACAAAAGGCAAGAACATACAAAGCACATCCTATGAAACCATATATCCGCATAGCTTCGCCTTCCGCAACGTAATCAATAGACCCGGGTTCTTCCATAAGATTACCTGCTGTTAAGATACTGTATCCAAGCCAGATAAAACTAATGCATCCCCAAATTATCCCTAGCATTATAATTATGCTTCTTTTTGCAAAAATAGATATCTTTTTCATACGTTACATATACCCGCAGCCGTTTTTCGTCGGATGTTCCTTCCCCGAAATATAATGTGCACGAAACGCCATATTACATTCTCGCAATTCCATTTCCCCTTCAATATACGGTTCGTACATTTTTAGGATTCCTGCCGAACATCCATCACAACCACCTGCATCACCGCCCACAGATTCTTCAATGATCGCCATTCTTTCTTCCTTTGTGGTATCTTTTATCAATAAACTTCTCATCGTCATACCTCCTGTCATTCCAGTAAATAGCGCATGATTTCTGCGCATAATAGCCACACCTATTGTAACACTCTTTCGCCCTATAGTAAAAAGGAAAGTTGAGTAATTTTCAAAATGCTAGTATACTATACTATCGGGATGCACAGCAGACACCCATCCCCCTATACCAATAAACAACCCAAACTTCACGCATCCAAAGGGAATGCATCGTCACATATTGCTTATTACGTCTGTAATATACATACTATTTTGCAGCCGATAAACTAACTTATTCTGCCATCAAAGAACTAAGATAATTGTCGCAGAACGCAAAGTTTTTACATGATTTCTTATTTTGTTAGGCCTCTGATGTATACATGCCTGAAAGAGTGTCTGAGATGTCCCGGTTTAGCAAGGTATCATCCATTTTTGGACGGGACGCTTTCGCTACGATGCGCTACGTCACGTTACTTAATGTCTCTGAAATACGAGACATAAGTAACGACGAGCGCAAAGTCCCTTTCAAAAATGATGAATACCTTGCTTCCGGGACTTCGAGTTCTCTGTAAGGCATGTAAATCATTCATCAGAGGCAACAAAATATAGAAATCACTCTAAAAACTAATTGCGGCAAGGCAATTACCGTAGTTCTCTGATGGCAGAAACCACTATGTTGTGGCTGCAAAATACTTCGTATTCTTTGACGTAATAAGCAATATGTGACGATATAGCAATTTTGGTTGTGTGAAGTTGAAGTAAGAAATAGAAAGAAGCGTAGAACGAACATGAATACTAAGACAAGCAAATATGAAATAGATATGTGTAATGGCTCAATATTGGATAAACTGGTTTCCTTTTCAATTCCGTTGATGCTGTCAGGAATTTTACAGTTATTATTTAATGCGGTAGATATTATCGTGGTTGGACAGTTTACGGGCAATGAAGCACTGGCGGCTGTTGGATCAACGACTGCGCTGATCAATGTATTTGTCAATCTTTTTATCGGAATTTCCTTGGGCGCAAGTGTATTAGCTGCAAGATTTTATGCGACCGGACAAGAGAAGGAAATGTCAGAAACCGTACATACATCCATTACGTTGGCTCTGATCAGTGGAATCGCAATGGGAATTATCGGAGTGATTGCTGCCAAAGGTGCGTTAGAGCTGATGGATACTCCGGATAATGTATTAAACCTGTCCACACTTTATATGCGCATATATTTTATGGGAATGCCATTTTTTATGTTATACAATTACGGAGCGGCCATTTTAAGAGCGGTGGGTGATACCAAACGCCCTCTATTATTTTTGATTATTTCAGGTGCGACAAATGTGGTGTTAAATCTTCTTTTGGTGATTCAGTTTCATTTGGGTGTTGCCGGTGTTGCTATCGCAACGGTAATTTCTCAATGTATATCGTGCATTTTGGTATTACGCTGTCTATACCTTTCCGATGGAAGTTATCAGCTCCGCTTCAATAAATTAGGTATGAAAACGCGCTATGTAAAGCAAATATTCCAAATCGGTATTCCAGCCGGAATCCAAAGCACGATCATTAATTTTTCGAATGTTCTGCTTCAGTCCTCTGTCAACTCTTTTGGTTCTGTTGCAATGGCAGGCTACACTGCCGCCAATAATATTTTGGGATTTTTGTATGTATCTGTGAATTCCATTACACAGGCCTGCATGAGTTTTACAAGCCAAAATTATGGTGTACGTAAATTTAAGAGAATGGATAAAGTGTTATTAGAATGCTTAGGACTGACGGTAATTGTTGCTCTCGTTTTGGGTGGTGGATCCTATCTTTTCGGTGCGGAACTAATGCACATTTACACTAAGAGCACCAATGTCATAGAGTGCGGTATAGATATTATGTTATATACAACCGTCACATATTTCTTATGCGGTATCATGGATCTGCTGCCGGGGGCATTGCGAGGCATGGGGCATTCCACCGTGCCAATGATCCTTTCGGTGATTGGCACGGTAGGCACCAGAATTGTATGGATCTATGTCATTTTCCCATGCCATAGATCATTAGACTTTTTATTTATTTCCTACCCGGTGTCGTGGCTCCTAACCATTGTCATGCAGGTGATCTGTTTTTATTTCGTACGCAAAAAGGTGCACAATAGCTAGCTGCTCCACCCAGCTCCTGTTCAATCCTGAGAAGCCGGTTGTACTTTGCAACTCGCTCACTTCGGCTCGGTGCACCGGTTTTAATCTGTCCGCAATTCAAGGCAACTGCCAGATCTGCTATCGTCGTATCCTCTGTCTCTCCGGAGCGGTGGGACATAATACTCGTATAACCAAACTGTTTGGCAAGCTTGATCGCTTCCATCGTTTCCGATAAGGTTCCGATCTGATTGAGCTTAATTAGGATTGAATTACCACAGCCTTCTGCAATTCCCTTTGCAAGCCGTTTCGTATTCGTGACAAACAGATCGTCCCCCACCAACTGTACTCGATCGCCGAGTTCCTGTGTCAATTTCTCCCAGCCAAGCCAATCCTCTTCATCCAGTGGATCTTCAATAGAAATGATAGGATATCGTTCCACTAATGACTTCCAATGCGCGATCAACTCCTCGGAGGAATATCTCACCCCGGATTTTGGAAGCAGATACATCCCCTTTTGATCACTTTTCCATTCACTTGCCGCTACATCAATAGCAATCCGGAAGTCGTTTTCCGGTTCGTACCCCGCCTCTTTGATCGCATCGAGAATACATTCTATTGCCTCTTCATCACTCTGCAAATTTGGCGCAAATCCACCCTCGTCACCAACAGAGGTTGCCAAACCTTTTCGTTTTAATAAGGCAGCCAATGCATGAAACACTTCTGCGCTCCAACGCAGCGCCTCGCGGAATGAGTCCGCTCCCACCGGCATGATCATAAACTCCTGTACATCTACTGTATTGGCCGCATGCGCACCACCGTTCAAAATGTTCATCATCGGCACAGGCAGTTTTGTACCGGATACGCCACCCACGAAACGGTAAAGTGGCGTCTTTAACGATTGTGCGGCTGCTTTTGCCGTTGCAATAGAAACCGCCAAGATCGCATTCGCTCCAAGCACGGATTTGTCTGCTGTGCCATCTTTACGCAGCATTACTTGATCGACCGCATACGTATCAGACGCGTCCATCCCGCGCAAAATACCATTGATAACGTGATTAATATTATCAACCGCCTGCAGCACACCTTTCCCACCATACCGTGTATGATCTCCATCCCGAAGTTCCAATGCCTCAAATTCTCCGGTAGATGCACCACTCGGCGCAGCCGCCCGTCCTATCGTTCCATCCTGCAGAGTCACTTCTGCCTCTACGGTTGGATTCCCTCTAGAATCCAAAATTTCTCTGCCTGTAACACGTTCAATCTGCAATTGTTTAAGCACACTGATCACCATACCTTTCTTACATTCTATTTTTGATCAGTGTTTCCATTATTTATCATTCTATACAGATTCTCATCAAAAAGCCGCCTTATAGATCTCCAGCAACTGCTCCTCGCTTAATGGAATATAATTGTTTTTCAAAAGTCGCAGCTGCGTATTTGCAACATCTTTCGCAAATACCGGAAGATCTTCTTCTTTTACACCAAAGTTCTTTAATGGCTCGCTCTGCAGCACATCATCCATCAGCGCATATAACTTGTCTAGTGCTTCCGTCTGATCTACGCCCAAAGTCTCTGCGATAACCGCCTCGAGATCATTAATTCGCCCTGTCGGTTTGATCTCTTTATATTTTTTCATAACAGAGGCAAACATAAGCTGGTTCGACTGACCATGCGGAATATGATAGACCGAACCAAGTGGATATGCGCACGCATGCACTGCAGCACATCCGGCGTATCCAAACCCAAGACCTGCCCAGTTGGATGCTTTCAAGAATTCTGCTGCGTATTCTTTCCACGCATCTCCACCTCCTGCTGCAACTGCTTTCGACCAACAGAAAAGAATTGTCTTTAATGCTTCTGTCGAAAAAACTCTGGAAATGCTGCATCCGTTTGGACTAAGGAACGACTCTACGCTATGTACCATTGCATCGATCGAAGATGTTGCAAAAATCTTGTACGGAAGGGACGTAAGCAGATTTGTGATCAATACTGCTTTGTCCGGCAGCATCGCATTCGAGGCAAGTCCCATTTTTACGCCTTTGCTAACACGATTGATGACAGATATATTCGTAACTTCACTTCCGGTTCCGCAGGTTGTTGGAATGATAATAAGTGGATGTATTTGTTTCAAGGTGTCCACATTATCGTACAGATCATCTACGGTATCGTCCGGGCCGGCAACTGCGATCACTTTCGCAATATCAATTACTGTGCCACCGCCGACTGCAATGATCCGATCATATTTTTTGTCTCGGAGGGCATTGAGAATTGCGTCGACATCTCCATCGGTCGGTTCCCCCTTGCTGTATTTTTCACGAAATAATGTCTGTACCCCGGTGTTTAACTCTGCAATATAATCCTGATATGTATGCTCACCGCACAACACCAGATCATCCGATCCCAAATCGGCATCAGCCGCAAACTCAGCAAATGTGTCAAATTCCTCAATTTCTGTTTTTATCGAAAATCCTTTCATCGTAATCCTCCATTTCTATCTGCGCCTACATACAAAAGGTATTTTAGCACTGTCTGCGCCTCATACTGCAGCATCTACAATATCTTCCGCCGCTACATATTTCTGCTCGACAATATCAATGATCAGCTCCGCTGTCTTTTCCCAGCCAAGAAGACTGCTGTCGATCAATATATTTCTTGTGTGACGATCGCCACGTTTCTTGCCGGTAATGTAAGCATGACGAGCGTGCTGTGCCTTCTCAACCTCTTCCCACTTCGCAGTTGCTTTTCGTTCATTCATCCCCTCTTTCGCCATAACAACAGCAACTTCTGCTTTTTCCGGCGCATAGACAAAGACATTTAAGACGTCATCTCTATCCCGCAAAATATAATCACTGCTTCGTCCAACGATAACACAGGAAGATTTCTCCGCGAAGTCACGAATTGCCTGAAACTGTGCATCAATGACTCGATTTGATAAGTTCGCATAGCGAACACCATAAGAAGTATCAAAGCCATAACGAACGCCGATCTTGGCATCTGCCTCCTCGACCAATCCTTTGGCAACACCAATCCTCTCAACGACCTTATCCACCAAGTCTCTATCATAGTACTCTATTCCAAAATGATCGGCAACCATTTTGGCGATTTCCGGACCGCCGCTTCCGTATTCACAGCCAACTGTTACAACAAAATGTTTGCCCGTATATTTCTTGGTCTGCTGTTCTGCTGTCTTATCTGCAGCATCTGCGGTACTCGTTTCACTTACAATAAAAATGTCACGGCCAAATTCGGCACCATACTTGCTCTTAGAATAAAAGTAAAAGAACACACCAAGTGCAAGCCAAGCTCCTACAACGATCCATTCCTGCCATACAAGTGCGGCTGAAAAAGATGCCGGAATGATGTATAACAACGTCATAAAGGCTGCCATGGCAACTGCCATTACGCCAACAAATTTGCCCGCTTTTGCCTTGTACGGTCTATCCATGTCCGGCTTCGTCTTTCGTAAAATACAAAACGAAATGGATACGAACATATACGCAATAACACAGCCAAACGATGCAGCATCGACAAGCCATACAAGAACACCTCTACCAAAGAATGGGGCAATACAGCAGGCAATTCCGCAAAGAATAATTGCTGCTTCCGGTGTTTTATTTTTGCCAAGTTTACCAAACATTTTTGGGATCATCAGCGACTCACCCATGGAATACAGCGCACGGCTTCCACCCATCAAGAATGAATTCCAAGAAGTAATGATACCGCACAGACCACCAATAATGAGAACCTTGCCCATGAGTGGTGTATGAAATGCGGTCTCGATCGCTTTGGCAGAAACAAGCCCATTCTGTGAAGCCATCTCCTTTGCAATGGCACTGCTTGGCATGATATAGCACACAGCAAAAATGATAAGCAGATACCAGGCAACTGCCAAAAAGATGGACAATAACATGATCTTTCCAATCTTTTTGTATGGAACATTAATTTCTTCTGCCGCCTGCGGAATAACATCAAAACCAATAAACAGGAACGGTGTCATACATGCAACCTTGAATACACTTCCCAGTGTGTTACCGGTAGATGCCTGCCACATCTGACCGGTCATGTTTCCACTATCGCCATTGATTGCAGAGCCAACAACCAAGAGGATTCCGGCAATTGCAATGATCGCCGTAAGAATCGTCTGCAAAACAGCTGCTGTCTTGGCACCTTTAATATTGATCAATGTGATCAATATTGCAACACCTACACCTAACAAAATCGTTGTAAGATAAATGTCTTTGCCAGCGATGGTGTATAAATATACCTGATTAAATTTTGGAAATAAGTATGTAATTACGGTTGGGAGCGCTGTTGCCTCAAAGGCTGCTGTCGCAACATAGCCCAATATGATCATCCACGTACATACGAACGATCCTGTCGGTCCCATCGCACGATAACTAAATACATGCTCGCCACCACACTGCGGCATTGCTGATGTCAATTCTGCATAAGTAAGTCCGACAAAAAATACCATCAGACCACCAATCAACATTGCGATGATCGATCCCATAAATCCCGATGTTGTGATCCAATCGCCTGAGTTAATGACCCAGCCCCAGCCTATCATGGCGCCGAAGGCGATAACGAGGATGTCCCACGATCCCATTACCTTATCAAATTTTGAATTCTGCTCCATAACATTTCCTCCAATTTTTTCTTAAGACGAGTAAGTCATCATTTTTCGCGATAACCTGTTCATCTGTAATGTGATTTCCCTGTTCAAAAAAAGATGTCAGGGCGCAGTTGTTGTGCGTCCCCTGACATCTTCGTCAAGTTTAGGTTATGTAACCGGCTTTATGCAATTGCTTCTTTAATAGCTTCCTCAAAGATCTCAAGACCTTTTTCCATCTGCTCATCTGTCATTGTAAGCGGTGCTAAGAAGCGGATTGTATTACTTGCAAATCCACAGCTTTCCAGCAGCAGACCTTTCTGCATTGCATTTCTGACAATGTCTGCAACCAGCTTTGTTGCCGGCTCTTTTGTCTCTCTATCGGTAACGAACTCGATGCCGATCATTGCGCCAAGACCTCTGACATCACCAATTACATCATATTTATCTTTCAATGCATTGTATCTGTTCATAACTACATCACCAATATGTCTTGCCTTAGCTGCATAATCGTCTCTCTGCATAATATCCATGACTGCCAATGCAGAAGCACACGCAAGTGGGTTACCACAAAAAGTACCACCAATCGTGCCTGCCGGTGCTGCATCCATTACCTCCGCTCTCGCTGTGATTGCAGAAATCGGAAGTCCGCCGCCTAATGATTTGGCAGTAGCGATAATATCCGGTGCTGCACCAGCCTCCTTCCAATATTCAGAAGCATAATACTTACCGGTTCTGCAGTTACCGCACTGCACTTCATCTGCGATCAGTAAAATGCCATTCTCATCACAGATTTTACGAATTGCTTTGACCCAAGCGATCGGAGCCGGAATAAATCCGCCCTCACCCTGTAACGGCTCAACAAGCATACATGCAATTTCATTGGCAGGTGCACCCTCATCAAAAATCTTATTCAGCTCATCAATATAATACTGAATTGCCTCTTCCTCAGTGTATCCTTTCGGTGCACGGTATAAATAAGGATATGGTGCACGGTAAATGCTTGATGGGAAAGGTCCCATGCCAACTGCATAGGTTTTCTTGGCAGTCAGTGCCATTGTAAGATTGGTTCTTCCGTGGAATGCACCGGTAAAGCAGATCACGCCGTTTCTCTTTGTATATGCCTTGGCGATCTTGATCGCATTCTCGTCACACTCTGCACCAGAGTTGGCAAAATAGGTTTTCATCGTATCACCTTTACAAGGCATGATCTTATTTAATCTCTCGGCAAGTGCTACATATCCGTCATGCACATACACATTAAAAATTGTATGGAAATATTTATCTGCCTGTGCTTTGACTGCATCGATTACTTCCTGATTTGAATAACCAATATTTAACACACCAACACCGCCGACCCAGTCGAGAATCTTGTTGCCATCCAAATCTTCAAACATAGCGCCTGCGCCCTGCTTGATGCAGATTGGATAAGTGTTTCCACAAAGCGCCTGTGGAATTGCTGCATTTCTACGATCAAGGAGTTCCTTGGACTTTGGTCCCGGTACCTGCTCTGTTACAATTTCCGGTAATGCCTTTGATAAATCTTTTGTTGTCATATGTTTGTCCTCCTATGCCATAAATTTGAAACACAGGCTTCCTCGCATCATCACTTGGATGCCTGTTCTGCAAACAAAAAGACGCCAAAAAAGTAAAATACTTTTTTGACGCCTTTGTCATTGCTTTATTTTTTATTCTGCAAACATTATAACAACTTTGGCATGCAATACAATGTACTTGCTGTACCAAATATTTTGTGCACGGTGCACAATTGCCGTTCACTACCTCTGCATATTACGATAATTTCTTATCATAAAGGCGAGCTTAAGTAATAGACACGTGTCAATATCGTTGATCTGGCGGCCGAGGATCTCCTGAATCTTCCTCAGACGATAGTTCAAAGTGTTACGGTGGATATACATTGCTTCTGCCGTATCCTTCGCATTACAGTTATGGTTGATATACTTTTCAAGTGTCTCGCATAGATTACCCTGATTAACTTCATCTGCACGAAGCAGCTTTCCAATATTTTTTTCAACAAACTCATCCAAAAATCGACTGTCCGTAATCTTAGATATCATCGTGTAAATACCCTGATCTTTATAAAAAAAGACCGATTCTTCCCGTCCGGACATATTCGCAAGTTTAATCGCGGTAGCCGCTTCATTTCGGCTCACCCTAACATCTTCCAAATATCCTGTACTGTTTCCTACGCCGACAACCAGCCTGGTCGCACAGTCTTTCTCGGTAAGCTGCGTAATCTTTGCGAGAATTTTCTTTAACAGCTTATCACTCACATCATACGCCGGCACAAGTGCCAAGACCGTACCGGCCTGCAACTGCGTCAATATATTTTGAGGCAGATAATATGAAAACTCTGTACGAATGATCCCACGTATCGCTTGTCCGATCGTAAACGAATCGTCTTTATCCCGTTCCTTAAAAAAAGCAAATTCGATCACTCGAAATTCTCCGGACAGATCCACATTCAAATATCTTGCCTGCGCAAAAACATCTTCTTTGTTCAGATGCTCTGCGTCCAAAATAGAGGTGAATAATTGTTCCTCTGCATTTTTGTTATTTTCTTCCAGCACTAACCTCTTGCATATGATCTGACTCAGATCCACCAAAGGGAAACGCATTGGCAGCTCAAACAATGGTAATCGATGTTCGTCGCAATATTGTACCAACTCTTCCGAAATCTGTCCTTCGTTAATTCCCACTGCTGCAATATCATATTCCTGCATTTTTGCAATGAGTTCTTTCAATTTAAGGCTATCATCCGTAAGATCCCGATTGGTTAGCACGACAAATTCACTGCCATGAATATAGCTCTCCATACGATACTCACTCTTTACACATTGCAAACAATCCGCAAAGTATATCCAACGGATCGGATGCATCAGGCCTTCTTCACCCGCCCGTAAGTTTAATGTTTCCCTTAACTCCGGAATCTCCATCATGTCTATACAGTTCATTATGCTGTCCCCTTTTTTGACCAAGTCAGCAAATAGCTGCTCGCTGTCCCTTGGCATCCAAGGCAGTAAACAGCTGCTTTTCTCTTATTTCACCTTACTCAGTGAACATCTGCACCCAGTAATAAGAATACATATCGTTTGGAACGATCACCAGACCAACACCGATCTTCTTAAACCTGTTATTCATGATGTTTTCTTTGTGCCCCGTAGAATTCATCCAAGAATCCATAACAGCTGCCGCACTTCTCTGACCGGCTGCGATATTTTCCCCGCTGGCCGTTGGTGTTATCTTGTACTTTTCAAAAATCGTAAAACAAGATGTGCCATTCGGACGAGTATGCGAAAATGACTTTGTAAGTTCCTTTGCTCTGTCCTGTGCCGCTTTCATAAGTTTCTCATCCATTGTCAATGCTTCAAGCCCTTTTTTCTTGCGGTTTTTATTGACAATAGAAATCACCTTCTTTTGAAGAGAAATATCTGAAGTTGTGTTCTTTTTGCCCGCTGTCTTCGCGTTTTTCTTCGCTGCCTGCTTTTTCGTGACGATCACTTTACATTTTAGCGTTTTCCCTTTTACTTTAGCAGTCACCACTGCTTTCCCAGCCTTTTTGCCGGTTACTTTACCTTTCGCATTGACCGTTGCAACAGATTTTTTTGAAGATTTCCATTTTACCTTCTTCTTCGTTCCGCGCACTTTTAACGTGACAGACTTTCCTACTGCGATCTTCGCTGTCTTCTTATTTAGCTTGATCGCGGATGCTGCGTCTGCCACCCCACTATACAACGCACTGCCTGCTAATACTGCTGCCATCAATAATGCCATGGCTTTCTTATTCTTATACTGTTTCATAATAATCCTCCATTCTGCGATTCTTTCCCTGCTTACTGTCAACTCACCTCGCTGACAGGATATCTATGTATTGATACAATTATGACATAGATATAACGTAAATTTTAATGGTGTCCGTACATAAAGTCAACCATAATCCCCTGTTGGGAATCATTTTCCTGAAAGGATCGACCGGTTGCAAGAAATTCATCGGACATTTATAATGACTATATGTACGAGATTCTTATATACTATACTGTATAGTATAATATCGCAGGAGTTACTCATTGTAATTACGATGTCAAACACCAGATTCAAACCTTTTGACACCGTAATCTCATTGTACAAATAAGCTGAAACACCGGCTTTTCTGTGCAAAACAAATAAGAAAGTGTAGAGGAAATTATGCATTACCACAATCCATTTCATCAAAAAAGACATACCACGAAAGCATCTCATGGTATAAAGTTTGTTACTTCAATCACTACGACCATCGCGCTGATCTTGGTCTGTGCGCTGGCAGTTTCGCAGATCATTCCGACAGACCGAACGGATCGATCTGCCAAGGTCGCACAGGGTAAAACAACCAGATCAAAAAAGCCTGTGAAAACGACATTTACGCCGGCTTCCGGTGAATTTCGCGGTGTATGGATCTCTTTTCAGGATATTGGAGAAAAGCGCTACACCAAAAAGCAGTTTGAGAATTTCATCAACAAGACGTTTGATAACTGCAAAAAAAATGGATTTAACGCCGTGATCGTTCATGTTCGTCCATTTGCCGATGCCTTGTATCCGTCCAGCTATTTTCCATGGTCTCGCTATGTATCCGGAAAAGCCGGGAAACATCCGGGATTCGATCCGCTCTCCTATGCGGTCAGCGCGGCACATAAGCGGGGCTTAGCTTTCCATGCATGGATCAACCCTTATCGCATTGCCAGCAATACGACCAACGTATATAAACTCCCGAAAAAATCCATTGCCCGAAAATGGGCTGTTTCCAAGAAAGCTTCCAAACGCCGCAATGTATTAAAATGGGATGGGAAACTGTATTTTAACCCGGCTTCCAAAGATGTCCAAAATCTTGTTTGCAATGGTGTCCGTGAGATCGTGCGCGATTATGCTGTAGACGGCATTCATTTTGACGATTATTTTTATCCGAATCTGGGTGCGAAATACAAAAAGGTATTTGACTACAAAGAATACAAAGCATACGCAAAGCGCTGCAAAAAGAAACACAAGAAAAAAGTTTCGATCGTAACTTGGCGCAGGAACAACGTATCCAACATGTTAAAACGTGTTCGAACCATCGTACATAGATTGGATAATAATTGCGTATTTGGCATCAGCCCGGCAGGCAATATCCGTAATTTATATGCAAAAAATAATTATTACGCAGATGTCAAAAAATGGATGCGTTCTTCCAAATATATTGATTATATCTGCCCACAGATTTACTGGACATTCAGTCAAAAGACTTGTCCTTTCCGCGAAACCACAAACAAATGGCTTGCGATACCACGCGCAAAATCCGTAAAAGTGTATGTCGGTCTGGGCGGCTACCGCGCCGGCATCTCTAAACGGGAGGCAAAATTAGGAGCGGACGCAGAGTGGGGCACAAGCCGCACTAATCTCAAACGCCAGCTCCTATACTTACGCTCACAAAACGGTTGTGGCGGTTTTATGTTGTTCTCTTATTCCGATTTGATCCGCAAATCGGCACGCTCAGAAATGAAGCGGTTTACAAAATTGCTGAAAACTGTACCTTCAAATGCTGTAGGACCAACTGCGACGCCAACGGCAGCTCCAACCACTGTACCGACGGCAGTACCAACAGGAACTCCAACAGATGCTCCAACGGACAGCTCAATGGCAGCTCCAACAGAAACTCCAGCGGCAGCTCCAACAAACTCACCGACCGTTACCGGCAACTGATCCCGGACCGCGCATTGGAACCGTTACCGGCATCAATCCCGGACCGCACGGTGAAACCGTTACTTAACAGCTAACTCCGCAGGCGGCTTTGCCAGTATGTTATGCACCGGAATAACGCTTACAATTGCATTTACTAGCATGATTGCCGCTATCAACGTTATCGCGCCCCACCATGGAAAGCTTAGATTCATTCCAAGGGATGGCACGGATGCGGCGAACTTCATAACACCTGTCGTGACCACAACCCCGGGAAGTGTCGTATAGCAATTGATCAGCAGCATTTCAAGTATAAAAGAACGGATAATACTTGCCTTGGAAATTCCAAGCAGGCGATACACTGTCAACTCCTCCATTCGCGATGATGCATTGGAGCGGATCGTATAATAAATGATCAACACAGACAAGATGACAGCAATCATTGCAAACAATGCTTTGCTTCTCGTCTTGTCTTTCATTTTATTCCGATAGGCTTTCACTTGTTGCTCTGCCGGAATCGTCACTTTGACCCGAAACATTTTTTGATACGGTTTCAGTTCACTTTGCAATTGCTTTACCAGCTCTTCCCGCTGCTCCAAATCATCAACATAATATTTTATCTTCTGCATTCCCACTGCCAACTGGTCTGCTAACTGTTTACCGGCGGCATCTGTCAAAACATAATCAACATCACAGGAATTATCAAATCCACCCACTACAATGTAATTTTCTCCTGCATTACTAACCGGTTCCTCTTCGTAAAACACGGAACTGTTACCAAGCTGTTGCACCGGATATTCTTTCTGGTTTCCCTGAAATTCCTGATAACTTTTGATCTGATCATATTTTGACTGCGGAACCAGCATCTGATCATCCTGCAAGGTTACATTATCGTACTTACCCGGATACATCTTCTGCAGCTCTGATAATGACATGACCGAATAGGAACTCGCAACCATTCCTAGCAGCTTTGATTGACTGCAGTAAATGGACGCCTCGTTGTTGCCACTAATGCCAACTACCGTCAGATCTTTGCTGAATGAGTTAATAGAAAGTGTCTCTCCTAACAACTCCTTTGCGGACGCATATTGACCGGAAATAGCCGTGTCACTTTTCAAGAAACGATCCGCAACCAGCTTATCGATAACAATCTCATCCGATTTCTTTGGAAGCCGTCCATATAACAGATCTTTCTTCGTAACTTTCGATATGTCCACATAGGAAAAGTCGCGGATCACCTGGCTGCTCCCCCGCATCTGATATAACGTATCTGCTTGTATCACCAGGTCACGCGCTGTATCGTAAAACATCATATCCTTACGTTTCCCTTTCGAAAGCACCTTATTATAGCACTCCTGCATGGTATCACCAACGGCATATTCTTCTGCCGGAGAAGCCAGTTTCATCTCCACCTGTACATAATGTGAATCATCCTTCACAATCTCTTCCCGATGCACCGTAACTGCTGTGATCAAGTCCGATATCGTCAGCGAAAGCATGATTGCTGTTATTAAAAGGATGACAACGATAAATGCCTGCTTTTTCCCCAACAACTTCAAATTTTCTAGTGTCATTCGCCAGGTTGCTTTCCAGGACAACCCGGATTTTTTACTCATTTCCAATGGAGATAATTCATATGAGAAGTTCTCAACATCTTCCATCTCCAGTTTTGGTCTTGGCTCATCAAAAATTTCACATCCGGCTTCTTCCCCCGCAAAGATCACATCACTTGCCATGTCACTCCGAATATAAAGTTTCCCACTTTTCCATGCCATTTTTAACCGAATAGGTTCCTCTTTGCTGTCCGCATTTTGGTACACTTCAATTTCATTTTCATCGCTTTGCATGGCCTGACATGTGAGCTCCGGCAAATAAATATTACCATCGTCCGATCGTTCATAACTGCTGCCGGAATGATTATCGTAATCTTTAGTAATCTCTCCATCCTTGATCTCTAGAATACGATCCGCAAAAAACTCAGCAATACGGCGCTCGTGCGATACTAAAATAACCAGACATTCCTTGGAAATCGCACGCAATATACTCATTGTACGTATTGTATTTTCCTCGTCCAGATTGCCGGTCGGCTCATCTGCCAATATGATCTGCGGTGATTTCACAAGTGCCCGGGCAATAGATACCCTCTGCTGCTGTCCACCCGACAATTTGGATACCAGCTTCTTTTTGTAACGGCCTATGCCAAGCTGCTCCAATACATACGATACTCTCTCATCTTTTTCCTCATCCGTCAGATCATAATGACTAAGTGCAAGCTTTACATTATAAGCAACCGTGTAATCCTGCAGCAAATAATAATTTTGGAAAATATAGCCAAATTTTTCACAACGTAAATGCTCAATTTTCTTTGGCTCGTACTTCTTTAATATTGTTTCGTCTACGGTAAGTGTTCCTCCCTGAAACACATCCAATCCACCAACGGTATTTAATAACGTGGTTTTTCCGGAACCGCTTTCCCCCAAAATACATACCAAACCTGTCTGTGGCAGCTCCAATGTAATATCATTCAATACATGAATCTCACTTCGTTTACCGCGGTTAAAATATTTCTGTAAATGTTCTATCTTGATCATTCGCTCACCTTCCCTTTTAACAAATGATTAAACGCTGCTACCATCACCATCGCAGCCACATAATTGTACATAAAGTACACTAGGTACCCGGGCCATTCATAATAGTAGAGCATAGCACGCAGCGCCGGCACAAAGATTCCAACTACATTCATCACTACCGCGACCACGATAATAGCAGTAATACTATATCGACGCATCTCCATATAATTGATCTTGCCGATCAATTTTGTGGACATACCCATGAATTTTAAGATTTTCTGGTCTTTGATCTGAATCTTAAATATAGAACGTAAGATCAATATCTCAGCAGCCATCATCACTAATAGTATTGCCACTGCAATGCCGATCGTCCTTAAACGTTCCTGTACCAGATCTGAATCGTATTTATCTGCACCAAAACGCAGTGTACTCACAGCCTCATACCCGGCTTTATCCAATGCCTTTAACACATGATCCATTTTGGCGTAACTTGTAATATATACCGATGCCTGCCTGCTGTTGGTGCGATAATACTTCGCATAAATATTCTGAGAAACCTCTGCAAAATTTGCCCCACAGCCATTTATCTTCTCACCGGTTTCTACATTCTCGATCTGTTTGACATCCTTGGTTTTCATATCCTTGTCATACTGATCAATATGCAATAAACCGGACTGACCTAAAAGAGTCAAGTCATTATCTTCTGCCCGATACACCGCTGCTTCATATTCACCTGATACACAAAGTTCGTTATCCTTCTTCACGATATCGCCAACAATCGGCCACAATGTTGCCTGTCCCTGATATTTTCCGAGTTTTTGATTATAGGCATATTCATAGAATACTTTGCCACCGGTTACGGTACTTTGCAGCATTGTACATATCTCCGGCGAAAAGTACACCTGTTTATCCTTATTTTTTAACAGTCCGCTTACTTTCATCTTTCGCTGTATATAATTCTCCGTTGATGACCAAAGCACATCGCTTGTATAGAAAAATGTAATCGTATCACCAACCTTATATTTTCCCCGATCGTACAGTACAACTTCATCGATCTTCTTTGGCAGACTGCCCTTTGCGAGATCCGATTTCTTTAAGCAGGAAGACGATCGCATGTATTGATCTTTCTTGACGTATTCAACGTTCTGCGAGTCATACATCCACCCTTCATCGCTCGTACTCATCCTATTATAGCCGTACTCCTGTCTATAATCTTTTCCTTCCTCAAAATAATAATTGATATCATTCACAATATCGTACTGATCCACCGAAACGACGTGCTTCATTTTGGTGAGTCGGTCAATATCCTTTTTCGTCATAAACTTTTGATCTTTGCGTCTAAGTGAAATGCGCTTATCGTCTTTGCGCGCAAAGGATGTTGCCGAATACTCTTTGGTGTAAATATCATCTGCATTCATTAGCAACTGCCCGATAAATAAAAACGATACGATAGCAGCAGCTAAGAAAAATCCCATAAACAATGCGATTTTTTCCGGCTGTCTCACTGCATTCATTCGCACAAAGATCCGCCCTATGGTATGATCGCGAAGTCGTTCCTCATTGCTTTCAGACTTTTTACCGGCTGACGTTTTCTCGTTGTTGTCCACATTCTCGGACATCTCCGGTTTCTGCTCTGTGTCCATATTTTCGGATACTTCCAACTTCTGATCTGTGTCCGTATTTTCAGATACGTCTGACTTCTGATCCGTGTCCATATTTTCGGATACGTCCAAGATCAATGATCCATCATGCAATCGCACTTTTCTGGTAACATATTTTTCTACCTGTTCATAATTGTGAGTTACCATTATAACCAAATGGTCTTGCGAAAGATCTCGAAGCAATTTCACGATCTGCGCTCCGGTTTCACTGTCCAAGTTACCGGTTGGCTCATCCGCCACAATAATATCCGTATCCTTTGCCAACGCACGAGCAATTGACAATCTCTGCTTTTGACCACTGGACAACTTAGACGCACGCTGGTCTCTCTGTGCACTCAGGCCTACCCGTTCCAAATAATGAATTGCCTTGTCTCCAGCTTCTTTCTCAGGCACTCCCATGATCAAAAGCGCACTGACAATATTTTCTTTGGCGGTATAATGACCGATCAAACTATAATCTTGAAAAACAAAACCGATCTTAGTACGACGATATTCTTCCCAGTCATCTTCATCATACTGAAATGTCGGCTGTCCATCCACATAAAGCTCCCCATCATCAAACGTATCCATACCGCTAATGATCCTAAGCAATGTTGACTTTCCGCTGCCGCTTTCCCCTGTGATCGCAACAAATTCTCCCATGCGAAACTCCAGATTGATACCCTGCAATGCCTGTGTCACTGCTGTTTCGGAATAATAATACTTCGAAATATTTTGCAACTTAATTCTTACTTGCTGCATATTTCCCTCCTTTTTCACGTTGTACATACTTTGACTCCCAACATACTTTGACTCCCAAAAAAGCATATCATAAAAAAAGAGGCGAATCTTCCTGGAAAATTCTACCTCTACTAATATATTTTTTTCCGATTGTTGGAAATTTTACTGCAACATTCTATAATTATTGCTGTAATTTTACGTCCTGTCTTTGTTGATGAAACGCATCTGTCCTGCCTCTTCTCCATAACGCTTTGCAACAACTTCCAATCCCTGCAAATGACGACATTCAGAACATAAATTCCCGAAATCCAACGGCTTACCGCAGATCTGACAATACACCTGCGACACTGTTTTTCCATCTGTATTTTTGTACTGAATACGACCGTCACGGATCCATGCGCGTACCTTCGCATTTGAAATGCCAAAATGTTCAGCCACCTGAGATTCGTTCACATCATTTTTACGAATATAATCTTTCACTTCATTAAACAGATTCATTTCCATGCATGCCGGACATATATCTTTATTATATTTAGGATGTAATCTGCGTCCACACTGTTTACAGCTCTTTATCTCCGAATCCCCAAAACGATTTCTATCTACGATCATACTTTCCCTCCTCTTCTCATATTTCTGCAGCTGTCTTTATTCATAAAGCCGGCTGCCACGAATTTTCTGCTCTTATAAGAATAGCACTCTACGAAAACACCGTCAAGAAAAGATACGATCGAACCAGACTTCGTAAATTTGGAACATTGCTTGTCCAAGACCATCACGGATCCAAATAATCCCCCAAATTGCTATTTATTGTTGGAACAGGCTGTGGCGTTGTTGTGTTCTTACGTTTCGAGCTGCTGTCTGTTCCCTTATTTGAGGAAGAAGAATCGCTGTCTGTCCCGGCATTCCCGTTTGACGAATTCTTGGTCTGCGTATCATCATTCGACTGGTTATACTGCAGATTGGAAATCTGTTCACTATCCATATCATAAACATAACTTCCACTCACATCTACGCCATCTTCTGCTTCTGCCGCAAAATCAATCGTTAGCCTGCTCCCATTTTGTTCCGCGAGCTTGTACACCGCAATTGCTCCACTTTTAAACTGAATCTGTGTGTCATTATATTTGGCAAAGATACTGCTGAGAATATCATTACCGTCTTCCTGCCGGTACAGTTCCGTAGCTTTATCAACATCATACAGCACAAATGTCTGTGCTTTGGTGCCATTATAGATCAATACTGCATATCGTCCGGTCGAAGCATCAGATTGCGGCACCCACTTCAACTCGCAAAAATATCCCTTGACCTCGTTCATCTTTTTCTTGTTTTGGGACATCATGATCTGACCGATTTCCGGACTTCCGGTCGTGTCAGTGGTCGTCTGCACGCGCATACACTCGTTGCCATCGGCATCTTCCAAAGTCTCTGTCTTGCTGACGCCCGCTTCCTCTGTTCCCTGTGACGCCCTTCTATGCTGATTCAATTCATCAGACGATAATTTCTTTGCCAGGAACTTTGTTGCATCGCTGTCCCAAATATAGTACAGCTTTCCATCGGAGAGCTGCATATAAAACAAGTCCTTCACGTCCGATTCCTGACTCGGCTTCACAGACTGCATCGATGCCGCCTGTTCCCCATATACCGCCTCTGAGACGATCTGCAAACCGGTCTCCTGCATCTGAAACATTACGTACACATACGTCCGCAAGTTCTTAACCTGTTTTGCCGGTGCCGGCGTGACGTTCTCGGCGACCTTGCTTGACGCTGTTGCCTTAGCACTTTCGTCAGTCTTGCCAGCCGGTGTCGGCGTAACGTTCTCGGCGACCTTGCTTGACGCTGTTTTTGACTTGCTGTCCGTTTTGTTGGACAGCAATCTCCCGATCTGCTTTTGCTCTGTTGCATCCCACGCTCTCTGCTGTCCCAAAAGCAGTTCTTGAATCCCATCATTATTATAGTCACCGGTCTGCAGCTTCAATCCCTCCGGGAAATAAAGCGTATCCTTCGCAATCCCCTGCTCTCGAAACACTTTCTGCAGGTCAACAACTGCCAATTCACTGCCTGCTGCATCCGCAAGCTGCAGCTCGTAACTGTTTGCAAGGATCCTGCCGTTGGCTTCATTACGCTTATGCCGCAAGGAAACTGTCTGTTTCAGTCCACTTGGCGACAATACATCTGTCTGCGAAAGGATGAGATTCGTTTTTCTCGTGTCCTTATTTGCGGACAGTTTCTCACTCCCGGCATTCCACGTTCCTCCCGCCCATACATTTTGAACCGGACGTAACAAAAAAAGCCAGAAAAACATCAAAAGCAAAAGGATCACACTGGTCATTTTATAACACATTCGGTCGGATCCCTGATGCAGCAAACGCTGCGACCGTCTCTCTAAGTCTGTTTCAAAGCTTGCACACACAGTAAATGGCACACGGCTTTCCTGCGGTACAATGTTCAAAATCCCTTGTATATACGCATTCTTGTCTGCCGCACTGCATCTGTCCACGGCACATTCATCGCACGCCATCTGCTCATCCCGTCTAACCAAAAATACGGCAGCCCATACGCAAGGATCGTACCAATGCAAAAGCAGCGCCGTTACATAAAACGCATTCCAAAGATTGCTTCTGCGAGCACGTCGACACTCCATATGTGCTAATGTATATTTCGCCTCCTGCACATTCATCGTTTCCGGCAAAAACACGCGATTCACGAACAGACCTGTCATGACCGGCAATTCGACCGCTGACTGGTACAAAGTACCCTCCAGTCGTTTTTCCCGCATACGGATCGCGGAACGCACCTTTCCCGCCCGAATCACCAAAAGAACTACCAATAACAGCATTCCTGCAAAGTATCCTATCGCCATGATCCGATAGAGAGACGTTACTTGTATGTTCGCTTGCCATACATCGTGCAGACTGCGAAGCAGTCCGCCATGCTGCGCATCGATATCAAGTCCTACATCTGCTAAAAATCGATGGTAACTGCGATTCCACGCCGGAACAATACTAAACATACTGGAAATCTGGATTGGACACACGATCCGCAAAAAATACAACCGCCACAGCCATACCATATATTTCTTTGGCAGACCACTTATAACCACACGCAAAAACAGCAGCGGCAGGAACAAACTCACAGCCGCCGCTTCCATTGCGATCACAATATAAAAAAAGCGATATAAAAAAGCAAAGCCAGCGCTTTGCTTTGCAAGAATTGCTAAAGCAATTCT
>OKRY01000027.1_pt1 | contig 75697 bp, 58 predicted proteins | sample 1601121 | NCBI WGS metagenome assembly OKRY01 (sample SAMEA3541546, study PRJEB24748) | human gut metagenome | biome: human gut; feature: human-associated habitat; material: faeces | place: China | collected 2012
GTCGGTATTTTTAGGGAATTTAAAAAATAAATCCCCACCGAATTTCTACTGACCCAAACAGTCATGACTTTAATTCTGGCTTCCAGGATGGACATAAATAAAAAAGACAACTATCATAGTTGATAATTGTCTTCCGTATTCTGGTGATCCGTTTGGGGCTCGAACCCAAGACCCCAACATTAAAAGTGTTGTGCTCTACCAGCTGAGCTAACGGATCTCCATGGGTGCTCAGATAGCTTGTATCTTAAAAGCGTGTGCAAAGGTATTGCTTTTTTTTGAAACACGCAAATTATTTCAGGCTTTTTTCTTGTATTTTGTCTATTTCGTGTTCTTTGGTTACGTATCTCTGCCAATATGCTATAATAAGCGTTGTAAGGGGGAGAGCGATTATCAATCCGATGAATCCGAGCATGGCGCCCCATACTGACAGCGAGAGCAGCAGTATCGCCGGGTTGAGTCCCATTGCCTTACCCATTATTTTGGGAATGACAATTGTCTCGGTGATAATCTGTACAAGGATGAACAGTCCTACAGCCAAGCCGAATACATACCAGAAGTTCTGTCCCGTGTCGGCTGCTTTGAGCATGGCGAGGAATGCGGTGGGTATGAGCGCGAACGTGTGTAGATAGGGCACAAGATCCATTATTCCGATGAGAATTCCCAGTCCTATAGCCATCGGAAAATCCATAATTGTGAATCCTATGCAGAACATTATGCCCATGCATAAAGCTACCGAACTCTGTCCGCGTATGTAATTGTTCAGTTCGCGTTCCACGTCTTTCATGAGTTCCTGCCAGAACGGACGGTTCTTTTTCGGGAATATCTTTATCCAGTTGGTCGTGAGATATTCATAATCGAGGAGTATGAAGAACATGTATAGCAGTGTTATACATGACGCCACGATGCTTATAATCACGCTGGCGGTTTGCCCGAGAACGGAGAACACTTTGGGCATACCGCTTTTCAGGATGTCGCTGAAGTCCTTGCTCTTGAAGAACCTCTCTATCTCGTGCCGGTTGTCTACAACCCATCTTTTTACAATCAGTGACAGATCGTTTGTATGCGTTGTCTGTTGCAGCCATCTCATGAACACCTCATAAAGTTTCTGGAACTGTTCTATCATAGGAGGTATTATGAAATATACCATGCCGCCTATCACACCTATTACTATAAGGAGCGCGATTATTATGGCAATCGCCCTGACCTTTACTTTCATCTTATATTGTATGAATTTCACCAGTGGATAAAGCAGATAAGCGAAGAGCCAGGCTATTATGAAAGGCAATAGAGCGCCGCTAAGATAGTTGATGGCATACAGTACGGCAATGACAAGGATTGCTATCAGCATCCATCTTACGAACTTATCGAAGGTGATTTTTTCTTCAAGCATAATTTTATGTTAGTTTGGAAATGGTGTAATGAATGCGTATTATATTTCCGTCAATTGTCTGATATGTTGTTTCAGGAGTTTCAGTATGCCATGTCTTGCCATTGCGTTTTCCCTGTTATTGCATCCGGTGCGGGCGTTTGTGTGACGTTGTTCAGCCCGGATGCATTTTATAACGGCTTTATACAGAATTTATCATATGGGCAAACCAATGGTCCGCGACGGTTGTGAAAGAACGTTGTCAATGATTTATGTATCTCATGTACGCATCATGTGTCTTGCCGGTGGAGTATGTCTGTCACAGCCTTCCTTCCATTGCCTTCTTGTAGCATTCGCGGCATAGCGGCTCATACTCGCTCTCCTCACCGAGCATCACACGCTTTTCGCCGTCAACTATCCTGTGGCTTATATAAGCAAGATTGCCGCATTTCACGCATATGGCGTGAACCTTCGTCACGTCGTCGGCAATGGCGCACAATGCCGGCATGGGTCCGAACGGCACTCCTTTGAAGTCCATGTCCAGCCCGGCTATGATGACCCGTGTCCCGCGGTTTGCCAGTTCGTTGCATACCTCCACAAGACCCTCGTCAAGAAACTGCGCCTCGTCTATTCCCACCACATCGATGTCTGACGCCAGCAGCAGTATGCTTGAAGACGACTCTATGGGTGTCGACTGTATGGATGTGTTGTCGTGGCTCACCACATCAACGTCCGAATAGCGCGTGTCTATTGCCGGTTTGAATATCTCCACTTTCTGACGTGCGAACTTGGCGCGTTTCAGACGCCTTATCAGTTCCTCTGTCTTGCCTGAAAACATAGAACCGCATATCACTTCAATTCTTCCCGGGCGGTGTGCCTCGTCTGATAAATAATCTGTCATGTTGGTTGCAAAAGTACAAAGACGTTTTAAAAATTGCAAAGAAATGAAGGCTTTTTTTGTCCGTGAGGAATATTTAGTTATATTTGTCCGCAGTATGGGAACACTTTATATCGTGCCTACGCCGGTGGGCAATATGGAAGATATGACGTTGCGTGCCATCCGTGTACTGAAAGAGGCGGATGTCGTTCTTGCCGAAGACACGCGTACTTCGGGTGTGCTTCTGAAGCATTTCGACATACAGAACCGGCTGCTGTCACATCATAAGTTCAACGAACACGGCACGACGGCATCTGTAATCGAGCGTCTCAAAGGAGGTCAGGACGTAGCCCTTGTGAGCGATGCCGGAACACCGGGAATAAGCGACCCGGGATTCTTTCTTGCCCGTGAGGCTGTCAGAGCCGGTATAACCGTGCGGTGTCTGCCTGGTGCCACGGCGTGCATTCCTGCGGTAGTGGCTTCCGGACTGCCTTGCGACAGGTTCTGCTTCGAAGGGTTCCTGCCTCAGAAGAAGGGACGTCAGACTATGCTCGCCTCCCTGAAGGACGAGCCTCGGACGATGATTTTCTACGAGTCGCCCTACAGACTGCTGAAAACGTTAGGACAGTTTGCCGAGGTGTTCGGTGCCGGACGCGAGGTCTGCGTATGCCGCGAGATATCCAAACTGCACGAAGATTATGTCAGGGGAACGCTCGCGGAGGTCAAGGAACATTTCGAGAACAATCCGCCGCGCGGTGAGATTGTCATCGTGCTTGCAGGCAATGACGACAGACAGAACAACAAAGAAAATGTATAACAAAACCAGACTGATATGAAGAAGTTATTATTTTTAGCAATTGGTTTGACTTTGATCACCTTCATGGGATGCAAGGAAGACCGCAAAGTAGCCGACGTAGCAGGATTCAGCCAGAATGACTCATTGCAGAAAATCATTGCTCAGAAGGATAATGAGATAAATGACATTATGGAAACATTCAACCAGATTGAGGCTGGATTCAAGGAAATAAATGAGGCTGAGAACCGTGTGAGTCTGATGAAGGACGGTGAGGGTGCCAACCGCAGACAGCAGCTTGTGGAGAACGTGCAGTTCATCTCCGCCACGATGAAGGAGAACCGCACGCTCATAGAAAAGCTGCGCCGCCAGCTGCGCGAGAGCAGTGTCAAGAGCGACAACCTGAAGAAGACCATCGAGAACCTCGTAGCCGAGCTTGAGGAGAAGGACAACCAGCTTCAGCAGCTCCGCGCAGAGCTCGACGCGAAGAATATCCATATTGCCGAGCTCGACCAGACCATAAGCGGTCTTAACGACAATGTGACAAATCTGCAGACCGAGAGCTCGCAGAAGAGTGCTACCATCCAGGCTCAGGACAAACAGCTCAACACCGCATGGTTTGTGTTCGGCACCAAGAAGGAACTCAAGGAACAGCGCATCATCGACGGCGACCGCGTGCTCGAGTCAAACTTCAACAAGAGCTACTTCACAAAGATAGACATCCGCGTGGAGAAGGAGATTAAGCTCTATTCCAAGTATGCCAAGATTCTCACCATGCACCCGTCAGACAGCTACACGCTGGAAAAGGACGCCAACAAGCAGTATGTCCTGCGCATCACCAATCCGCAGATATTCTGGTCGACAAGCAAGTATCTCGTCATACTCGTAAAATAACGTAGTCATATACGTATTCAATTATCAAAGGGGCAGACTCCGTCAGAGTCTGCCCCTTTGCCGTTTGTGTGAAGGTGCCGCTGCCATGTGTGCCTGCCGTAATCCTCCTTCGTTGTGTCCTACGCTTTCGTCCGGCACAGACAGCCACGCCTTCTGCGGAGGCGGAAAAAACGTTTTGACGGTCTGATGACCGGTCCGGGTTTACCCCGGAGGATGATACACATGAGGCGAAACAGACAGTCGCGGCTTATCCGAACAGCGGAACCACATATTTCGCCAGTGCGTATCCGCCGCCCAAGAGCCATGCGAAGAGTATCAGGGCGAGTACGAACGGCTTCACGCCAGCCTTGCGGAACTTGTCGATGCTTGTCTCCGCGCCGAGTGCCGTCATTGCCATCGTGAGCAGGAATGTGTCGAACGTGTTGATGAAGTCCACCATACCAGCCGGCAGGAGGTCGAGAGAGTTGAACCCGATCACCACAAGAAACAGGATGGCAAACCACGGCAGCGAAATCTTTGCGCGTCCGCCCGCGTCACCGCTCTTCACCGCCGCCCTCATGACGCTGTAGCTTATAATGAGCAGGACGGGCACGAGCATCATCACACGTATCATCTTCACTATTATAGCCGGGTCTGACACCTCCTTGCCCATGGCGTTTCCCGCGCCCACCACGTGTGCCACCTCATGCACGGTGCTGCCCGTGTATATGCCCATCTCCTGCGGAGTGAGGTCTACGATGCCGTTGCGGTAGAGTATCGGATAGAGAAACATCGCTATCGTTCCGAATATCACCACCGTCGACACAGCCACCGCCGTCTTGTACGGCTTCACCTTTATCGCCGATTCGGTTCCCAGTATGGCTGCCGCCCCACAGATGCCGCTGCCCACAGATGTAAGCAGCGCGATGCCCCTGTCCATCTTCATCAGCCGTCCTATGAGCACTCCGCCGCATACGGTCACCGTCACTATCACGGCGTCTATGCATATTGCCGGGATGCCCACCTCAACCACATTCTGGAACGTAAGTCTGAATCCGTAGAGTATGATGCCTATGCGCAATATCCTCTTCGAGCAGAACTGGATGCCCGGAACCCACGTCTCCGGCAGGTTGTTGCGCAGGCTGTTGGCATAGAGCATGCCGAGAATGATACCGACAATCATTGGGCTGAACGACAGTTTTTTCACAAACTCCATGCCGCCGATGTAGAATGCGGCGCATGAGAACAGTGCGATAAGCAGCACGCCGTGCAGCATGCTGCTGCGTTTTTCACTTAACATATTATTCAAATCGTTTTAGATGATAAGCCGGACTCATTAGCGTGAAGCCGCGCTTCACGTCAGGTGTGTCCGCGTTATCTTGTTTATAATTAATGTTTCAGGGCGTAAAATTAATTAAAAAAAGCATTTCCTCACTGTTTTGTCATGATATTTTTAATTGTCAGAAGCGGAGATATGTGAACGGGTCTACTTTTTTGCGCCTCTTTCATACACTTTCTCCGACTTCGTGTTCTTTGCGCTAATCTGCCGTCATACTGTCCAATATGTTTCCCCCTCTGCCTGTCATCTCTTCATCCTTTTTCCTCACTGCCGCCGTCGTCTTGTCCCGCGCTTTTACCAGATGTGGCTGTCCGCATCTTCGGCAAAGGCGCAGACAGACATTTCCGGCGGCAGTGCTGAATACCGGTGAAGTATTAATGACCGGTCCTGTTTCACTGTTTCTTCATCTCCATCTTCAGTTTTTTCGCTTTCATCGGCAGAGGATACGAGCACAGCCAAATCTTAGGGCTTATCTGCTGTCCTGTTATCACGCCTTTCCTTTCGCCGCTGTCGGGCCGTTCGTTGTTGCTGTAGTCCATGTTGCGGTTGAGTGCCAGCACGTAAACCTCTATCTTCTTGCCAGCCATGTCTTTGGTCAGCGGTATATAATATGTATAGTTCCTGTCGCTTGCGGCACTCTTATATTCCCACGTGTTGGATGTGAACGACGGTGCCCTGTCCGGACATCCCACATACTCGCCGTCTATCTTCACAGCTGCCCACGCGCCTTCCTGTCCGTGATAGCCGTTCACCGCCACGCACAGATATGCGCCGTCGGCTATCTCCCCGAGCGTCAGCTCACTCTTCCATGCCTTCTTCGCCATGCACGTCGCGCTTCCGTATGGGCGGAACAGGTTTGACGCGCGCCAACGGCTGCTGTCGGTTTTCTTTCCGTCCCTGTAGCCCGTCACTTCCGACAGGCGCAGGGGGCAGGGCGCAAAGCGCACATATCTCACCTCGCCTGCGCCGCTCAGGTCTATCGTCATCCTCTTTCCCGCCGTGAAGGTTATCGGCTTCCAGCTTCTCAGGTCGGCTGAGACGTATGCCTCCACACCCTCGTAAGATTTCAGCGGAGTGATGGAGTATTCGTCGAACGACTCTATCACCAGACTGTCCAGCCGCTGTCTCCCGCCCATGTCGAGGCAGAAGCCCGACTCTCCGAACGGACGTATGTCGCCCCAGCGCATGGCTATCGAGAATCCCGTCTGCGGATTGCCGTCAAACAGGTTGCGGTCCCATATCTCCCTTGCTCCGAACAGTTCCTGACCGAAGAAAGCGTCGCGTGCAGCCTTCACCTGCGGCACAGCCGTCTCGCCCGAGCGTTCCAGCGAGCGCACCTCGAGCGCGTTGTTGTCGGCGGCGAAGCATGTGGCGTAATACAGAGCCTCGGCGTCGGATGGCACGTCGCACTCCCGCATGTCGGCAAGCTTGCGGTAGGGCGGCAGAGTGAGCTTCTGTCCGTCGAACGTCAGTGTTATTTGCCGTCCGTCCAGCAGTTTCCGCGCCTGCGTCCCGTTTATGCCGGCTGAGACGAACAGTCCGGCTCCACGCTCCATCCTCACCTTGTATTTCTCTCCCGGCATGCCCAGCAGCCTCACTTCAGCCGTGTTTCCCGCGCGGTCGTTTATGATGTGATAAGGTATGCCGCTCAGAGCCACGCGGTCTTTCTCCTTGTCTGTGGTTATCTTCACAAGAGCCGTGCGGAACGGCAGCACCTCAACCTTCAGCTCCGAGCCGTAGTCGTGGCTGCCCAGATCGTATATATAAGGATGGTACAGACGCGCCTTCACCTTCCGTCCGCAGTCCTTCAGTCCCGTCTCGCTGTCGAGTCTTACGCTGTATGTCTTTGTCTCCCACGACAGGTTGCGCATAGTGATGAACTGCGTCCTGCCGTCGCCTCTCGACACGGCTCCCTCTCCGTAGCGTCCTTCCGGCAACTGTATTCCCCCGGTGAGTATGTCGCGGTAGTCGCGGTGCAGATTGTAAATGTATGCCAGATACGGAAACTCGTCGTCTCTCAGCAGCCATGGGTTGGCGTATATCTGCGGAGAGAGAATCAGTCCGCGGTTGAACGCCTGCAATATGAGGTCGTCCTCCCAGTAGTCAAGACATGACGACAGGCACACACCGTGGTCTTCCGTCAGGCGCGTCAGGTTGTCGGGAGCTTTCCTTGCCAGCGCACGTGCACGGTGATGCGGGGCTGTCACGTCGTTGGTCATGTGCACGTCTATGTATGTCTCCTCACCTCCCATGAGATGTGTCGTCGAGTATTTGTCGCCCGGACCGAGGTCCAGCCTGTGGTTGAGCAGTATGAATCCGGGGTCTTCCTGCCTTATTGCCTTCATCATCCTGTCAAAGTTGTCGTACATCTCCTGCCTGAGCTGTCCGCACACAGCGTCCATCTTGAACAGTTTGAAGTTGTATTTCCTCACCAGCTCGGTCATCACGTCCATGCGTTCGTCGGCTTCCGCCTGTGTGTTGCCGAACCCGTCGGGACCGCACCACACCCCGAAGCGCGTGCCGATGGACGCCGCTTTGCCGCAGACGGCGTCCAGTCCGCCTGGAAACTGCCTCCTGAAGCGTTCGGAGCGTGTGCTTCCATACCGTTTCGCACCGTCGAGCGCGCCCGCGTCGAAGGCGTATATGTCGAGCTGCATGCCGTAAGTGTCGTGCATCCATTTGAAGAAGTCGAGGTTTATCAGAGTCTGTTTCTCGGTGGGTCCCTCGTTAGTGTTGTTTATCCATGAGAAATATTCGGAGTATGACGGTGTGTTTTCCGCAGCCCCTCCTACGGGCAGAGCCTGACCGTAAGATGCTGTTGCAGATGCCATTATGAATATTGCCGACAGGAATGACTTGTGTTTCTTGTTCATGATTTTGTATGTAAGATTGTCTGATTATATTATGTATGTTATGTCGGTTCACGTAAAATTGTAGTGCAAAGATAGTGAAAGGTGAGCGCAGAGCAAAGCGAAAAGAAGATATTCTTTTCAGATTTGCTTTGCCGAACCGCCTCCTATCTTATTCAAAGATAGTGAAAGGTGAGCGCAAAGCAAAGGGAAAAGAAGAGTTTCTTTTCAACTTTGTTGGTATGGGACTGCATATTTAAATTGTGGTGTAATTAAGTAGAGACGCAAAATCTTGCGTCTCACAGTTAGCTTTGTGTGCTTAATGTCATTGTGTTGTGGCGATTATGGGTTCGATGGCTTGCGTCTCACAGTTAGCTTTGAGTGCTTAATGTCATGGTGCTGTGGTGATTATGGTTTGCTATGGCTTGCGTCTCCCGATTTGCTTATGTGCTTAATGTCATGGTGTTGTGGCGATTACGGCTTGCGATGGGTTGCTCGTGAGACGCAAGATTTTGCGTCTCTACTGGCTGGCGCCGCTGTGATGATGGGGTGGGGATGGCGTGGTGAAATGCGACGGGGAGGTAGGGTGCTGTTTGGGGGCATTTCTTTACTTGTAAAAACATGCACGCCTTTGTTTGTAAAAATATGGATATTGGTGTGTGTTTTTCTGGTTTACACGCTGTATCAAAAACTGTGCCGGATTTTAAAATGGATGTTTAAAAATTAACATGTGTTTACTTTTGTGGTGTAGTATTTAACTTTTCGGCTTGTCGGTTCTGTGCTTTTGAAAGCCGTTTTTAAGTGGGGTGATGGCATGTCCCGGTCGTATGGCGAAGCGTTTCGGGCGATGCCGGATGGTGAAAAAGCATGTTTCGTGTTGCGGAAAAGCACGTTTTGTGACTCCGTACGGGCTTTCCGGGCATGCCATATGTACCGTATGACAGTCTCAAACGGGCTTTTTCATACATCGGGAAAGCCCGTTTGGGGATGCGGAGGGAACAGGGATGTTGTGTGATATGTTGTAAGTTGTTTATTGTCAATGACTTACCAAAGACGGTTTTTCTGTGTTTTTTCCGGCATAAACGCATCATGATTGTTTCCGGAAGAGTTTTCGCGGGTTTTTCACGGTAACAATTTAACATTCCTGACTTCGTTTTATTGTCTTTTCACTCATACACGCCTCCGTGCCGTAAGTCTTTCGGGGCAGTCGTCCGGACGGCTCATTCCTTCAGGGCTATCCTGCCTCTGATGTTCTCGAAGCCCACATATCCCCACGCCCTGCTGTCTATGGAGTGCGCCCGGTTGTCGCCCATCACGAAGTAGACCGTGCTGCCGTTCCGCTCAGGTATTGCCAGCGGACCGTAGTTGTGGGCGTTCCATGTGTTGTGCTCGGGGAAGGTCACGGGGCGTATGGTGTCCTTCTCGGTTGTCGGCACAACGGTGGCGGGCATCTTCTGTCTGCGGTTGTTCACATACACCACGCCGTGCCTTATCTCCAGAGTGTCGCCCGACATCGCCACGATGCGCTTGCACAGGAACATTGTCGTGTCTGCCGGACTTGTGAAGACGATTATGTCTCCGCGCCTGGGCATCCTTATCGCCGGCATCCTGCGGTAGCCCCAGTCTGTTCTCTGGTCGTAGTCGAACACTGAGAGCGGCACGAGAAAGAGCACGTTCTTCACCAGCGCGATGTCAGCCACCCTCCGTGGCAGGCACGCGCCGTAGGTTATCTGGTCTATCAGGATGACGCTTCCCGCCTTGATGGTGTTCTCCATGCTCGTCGTGGGCACATGGTTCACCGTGGCTACGAAGGTGCTGAGGACGATGTAGAGCGTCGCCCCTGCAATCAGGATGGTCCTTATCCGTGGCATTCTCCGTTTCATCTTGTGTCTTGTTTTCATTCCCTTGCGTACACCAGCAGGGTGTCGTCGCCGTTGTATGTCTTGTAGAAGAGGTTGAGCTTTTCCACCCATTGCGGCACGCTTCTGTAAACGAGCTTCAGTCCGGCGTTCTCCGCCATCTGCCTTCTCCATATGTCGCCTTGGGTTATTATCACCGCGTCGCCCCTCTTCGGACTGATGCTGCCGAGCAGATAGAGGTCTATGTCCTCGTCCACGGTTATCCCTTTGCGCCGGTAGAACTCAAGGTCGAGGCTCGACACGCGGTAAATGTTGTTCTCGTGGGTGCATATCACGCGTGTTGTCTCACGGTTGTCGTACACATATTTCAGGGCGTTGCCCCTGCCGTTCTTCGCCGGTTTGGCAGCCAGCATGAGCAGTCCTCCGGCGTCGGTGAGTACAAAAGCCGCCGCCAGCACCGCGAAGAGGGCTTTCAGTCTGGGCGTGTAGATGAGTTCCCATGTCCATATGAGCATTATCGGGAAGAAAAACGCCATGGGGAAGAGAAAGCGCAGCTCCTTGTGGTCTGCCATGGAATGTCCGGCAATGAAGAACACCACTATCCACACCACGGGACTTCTGAAATGGCGCACGCAGGAGCACAGCAGCGACAGCAGCATGCATGTGCCTATGAAGTGTGTGGGTCTGCCGAGCAGCATCAGCACATATTCATACCACGGCGACACGCCGAAGGTGGCTGCCACACCGTTTATGATGTTCTCCCTGAAGTAGTCGAGCGGTGGAAACACCGGTCTGCCATAAAACCACGAGTCCGCCAAAAAAGCCATTGCCATGACGGAGAGGAAGCCCGCCGCGGCAAAGGCAATCCTCGTGTAAGCACGCCTGTACACGCACACATACCAGCACAGCAGTCCGAGAACGGCGAACATGGTCTGATAGCGGAACTCGAAGGCGACGCCGAGCAGTATGCCCATGACGGCGGCACGCTTTGCGGAGACCTCGCCGGGCGATTCTGCCATCCTGCATGCCATGCCCGCCGCAAGGAGCAGAAATACGGCGGACATAGTCTCGGAGGAGTATCTCACGCTTATATACGGGACGAACCATAACAGGAATGACAGCGCGGTGTAGGCGTTTATGTGCCCGGGCATTATGGAGGACTGTGTGCACCTGATGAAATGACACACCGACCACATCACCGCCGCCGCCATTACGACGCGCAGGGACAGTGCGAGCACGAACGGGTCTGACGCCCCGCAAAGCTCCATCGCCTTCAACAGGATGATGGTGATGATGGGTTGCAGCGTCGGGCGGATGTGTGCGGCAAGCTCCCACGGCACTGTCTCCGATGTGCACGCGCCTGTCTTCCATCGGGCGAACTCGATGATCTGGAAGTGCTCGTCGGGATAGAAATAGCCGTTGCTGCTGTATGCTGTTACAAGGAATACGGCTGCTGAAAGAAGCGTCAGCGCGGTGCGTGCGTCGGACCATGTCTTATGTCTGTGCCCCATCATGCTGTTGTGTCGCGTTTTCTCATCATCGCACATCTCACCAGCAGAAAGCTTGCCGGCACCGATATGATGTAGACCGGTATCGGGGCAAGCTCATTGCTTACGCCGAGAAGCAGCGATATGTTGAATATGGTTATCTGTATGAGGTAGTTGATGCCGTGGCTCACGGCGAAGCGGAGGAATCGTCTCCATGACGGTCTTACCTTGAACGTGAACCATGAGGTCATCATGAAATTGAACAGAAAGCTTATTATGTAGCCTGATGTGAATGCCACGTTGAGATATGTGTAGCGTAGCAGAAGATAGTATACACCGTAATGTATCACCAGCGCGGTTGTGCCGACAATCCCGAACCGGATAATCTCTCCTGAAAGTTTGTGCATGTGTGTTTTTATGTCAGTCATTCCGGACATGTGTTGTTTTTATATTGTTTAGACGTTTTTCTATTTATGGCTCCCAAATTTACATATTTTTGGGATAACGGGAACACTTGAAGGAAAAATATTTGCAGCTTTAACAAATTTTATCACAATATTTTTTATTTTGTTTATTCGAAGTTGTTATATCATTAAACAGAGGAAAATAACTTAAATTCTAAATGTATTATGAACAGAATTATCATTGCTTTACTTGTGGCATTTGCCGCTCATGCGGACAGCTTTGCCTATGAGATTTCATTGTGAACGGTTTCGCCTATAACATAAAGAAAGACGGGACGGTGGCGTTGACTTACAAGAATCCGGATTTGACGTATGTGTCTGGCGACGGCGGATATGTGGGAAATGTAGTCATTCCGAAGACGGTGAAATACAAGAACCGTACATACCGGGTGACGGAGATAGGCGAGCGCACGTTCAGCTACTGCCACAAGGTGACGTCTGTGAAGATTCCGGAGGGCATCAGGAAGATAGGCTGGTTCGCATTCGGACAGCTCATAAACGTAAGCTCAATACATATACCGTCCACTGTGCAAGAGATTGCGCCGGGTGCCTTCCAGGTGCTTCTGAAACTGAAAAGGCTTACCGTGTCGCCCGCCAACAAATATTACTGCTCGGAGGGCAACTGCATATACAACAAGAAAAAGACCGTGCTGGTGTTTGTCGCACAGGTGAACAAGGTGCTGACCATCCCTTCCTCTGTCACCACGATACTCGACGACGCTTTCTCAGGAAACACGAAGATGAAGAAGCTTGTAGTGCCTAAGAGCGTCAAGTATGCCGGACGGGCGGCATTCTCAAGTATGAATGCCACCTATGTCGAGAATAGGGCAAGTATGAAGGATTTGCCGGGAAGCTCCAAGTATGGGCATCGTCCTCTGTGGACTTACCAGCCTTGTTTCGTGACACCGGGAGAGATAAGAATGATAGAGTGATAATTGGACCGGGGAGAGACATAATATGTACGCGTACATTAATAATTGATATATGATGATAGTTAATATATGAAAAAGGTTACTGGCTGTTTGTTGGCGGCACTATGTGCCGGATGCGCCCTTCTCTCGTGCGCAGAGCAAAAGATGTGTATGCCTGCGGAGGCAAGTGAGATAACTTTCAGGGATGCTCCTGCCGATTATCTGATAGCCTCCAACTTCAGGAACATACATATGGTTCAGCTTGAGATGAAGGACGAATGTGTGGTTTCTGATGTGAAACGAATAATAGACACCGATGGAAAGGTGTTTGTGCTGACTTCAGACAATGAGATATTCTGCTTCGACCGCAGCACCGGTAAATACCTGAGCACTATAGGGAGCGTGGGTGAAGGACCCGGTGAGTATGTTGATGCTACAGACATCTTCTATGATGAGAGAGAAAAGCGCATATGCGTGCTTGACTGCACCAAGAACGCAATTCACGCTTACACTCTTGACGGAAAGTATAATGGCGACAGGACTCCCGGACAAGGTGGTGACGCCATCGCAGCCTTGAGCTGGGCTATATGTGCGGAGCGGTCGGCAGACGGCAGCTTGATGATAGCCTCGCAAATGACTGGCGGCTATCCCTCAAACGACTATGCTTACACTGTTGTGCGCCCGGACGGAACACTGAGCCGTATGGATGCCTTCGCTCCTGTGAAGGTGGAGGATTATTCCATGCCTTTTGCCACGCGGTCCATTGCCGTATGTGAGGACGGACTGAGGTTCTTCAAGTTCCTCAACGACACCATTTTCACGTTGAAAGACGGTGAGGCTGTGCCTTATTGCAGGTTGAATACAGGGCGCAGTATGCCGCCTAAGGACGTGGTGGCGAAAATGGGAAGTTACAAGGAAACAAACCTGTACAACCTGTATAAATCAAGTGGCTATGCCATGACGTTCAGGGAAATGTATGAGTGCGGGAATCTTATCGCGATTGTACCGGAACTTTACATGATGACGGGCGGATATTTCTGGATTGACAAGGAGAGACAGGAGGGTATACATATCCTTGCTACGGGCGATTTCGGTGACGAGTGCTTCCGCTTTCTTCAGGGACAAAGCATAATAAGACTTGTAGGGTCTAACGGGAAAGAACTGATAAGTGCATTCAGCGGCGCGACGTCTATAAGGGCTGTACAGAAACAGTTGAGTGATGGGAAAACACTGAAACTGTATGATAAGAGGATGAAGACGTTCTTTGAAAAGGCAGACCCGGAGGGCAATCCGTGCCTTGTGTTCTATGAGAACTGACGTGCCGGTGATTACTGCGGATGTATGATCCGGAGTTCTGTAATACGCCAGTCGCTTACGAATTGAAACTAAAATAGAACGGAGTTTTTATAAAAGACTCCTTAAATAACAATTATTAATAAACATTAAACAATTAAGCTATGAAAAAATTATTTATTTCGGCATCCTGCGCGGTTCTGTGTTCAGGATTTGCATTCAGTATTTATCAGGCGGCAAACGACTATGGTATGAAAGAGAACAAACTGCACAGTGCGATTGTTGCGCAGTCTGACGAAACGTCAGGAGGAGGAAGTGGTGGAGGTGTTGCTTATTATGATAAAACTATAAACATAATTCGTAATAGCATCGGTGAGAATTCTGGTACAACCGGATCCATCACCATAAACTCGCTTGGAGAAACTAATAGCTTAACAATAACTGGTCTGAGAAAGAATACAAAATATTATATATCTTATATAGATAGATATTGTATGGCATCTCAGGGCGATCTATGTTACCATGGTGATGAGATAATCGCTGTGATAGACATTGTCGCAGGTGGCTCGGAGACAACAGGCGGAGGTAATTAATAATAGACGAATTAAATATGATTTAAAATGAAACATACAATCATTCGTTTATTAGTACTGTTTTGCGCGGGCATTCTGGTAGTGTCATGCCGCGAGCAGAAGAAGAGCACCCCTGCAGGTGCTGACGTGAAGGAGGTGACTTTCAAGGAAGCCCCCAAGGATTTTCTCATCGCCTCAAGCTTCAAGAACATCCACATGATACAGCTTGAAGCCAAAGAGGAATGTCTAATCTCGGATATCAAGCGTGTCGTTGACGTGGAAGGAAAGGTTTATGTGCTCACACGAACCAACGAGATATTCTGCTTCGACCGTGCCACCGGCAAATATATACGTACTATAGGACGTATGGGAGAAGGTCCGGGCGAGTATGTCAGTGCAAGAGATATCTGTTATGACGAGAAGGAAAAGTGCATCTGCGTTGTGGATTATTATAAAGGCGCGATACACAATTACGCTCTCGACGGCAGATTCCTCGGTGACAGAAAGCTTGACGAAGAAACCGCTAAAGGTGTGAATTTGACGTTTTTTGCAGACTGTGCTCCGGACGGCAACATGCTGCTTTCCTTGAGTATGTCAGCAAAGAAAACTTCCCGTGACCATGTATATATGATGCTTCGTCCTGACGGTACGTCGACAGGGGTGGACGTTTTCTCTCCGGTTAAGGCTGAAATAGGGACCATTGAAGTCTCCAGGCATCCTATCGCCAAGAGTGAGGACGGTCTGCGGTTCTTCAAGTTTTTGAATGATACAATCTTCACTTTGTCAGGTGACGAGGTTGTTCCTTTCTGCAAGTTGAATTTGGGACGCAAGATGCCGGATAAGAAAATCCTTGCCAAGACAGGACCTTATAATCTTTTGAATACGGCAAAACTTTACAAGAGCGGTTACTCTTTGGCTCTTTGTGAACTCTATGAGGACAAAAACTACATACTTGTCCTTACCGAGCCTCTTACGCTTCAAGGCAGAGAGAATTATCTGATAAACAAGAAGACTCTTGAAGGTATTCACATCAAAGGGTCTGCCGAGCTGGCAGTGGAAGGTGTCATGTTTCTTGAGGGAAGACTTATGCCGTCTGTAATCGATTCCAACCGCAATGAGTTCATAAGCTGGTTCGCTCCGATATGGATAGAGTGTATGCGTGATGATATCTTTGCCAAGAATCTTGACGTGAAGCTTTATAAGAAGGAGATGAGGACGTTCTTTGAGAAGGCAGACCCGGATGGCAATCCGTGTCTGGTGTTCTATGAGAACTGACATGCGGAATCTAACGGAACCGTATATATAAAAATACTTTCATGTTTATATAATAATAATGTATGAAGACTGATTTGAAATTCTTTGCAACGGTCACGGTAGCGGCAGCAGCATTGATTGCCGGTGTCGCTGCGGTGATGTTGTCCGGAAATGACAGCAATGGAGGGCAGACACAGACGGATGCTGACAGAGAGTATGATGCGGAAGTGGTGATGGGTCATCTGAATTATGACGGACTGTATCTGAACGGAAACACCACATTGAACTGTTATGACAGAACAGGGAAACTGAAGGAGTCTGATATACCATTGGATTCTGTCATGAGAGGAGGCAAGTGTCTCGCACTGTTCTCCATGAACAGTTGTTCTGATTGCTCGAGGCTTGAGATGTCCCTGCTCTCAAAACTTCCTTGCCGTGACAACATTGTGTTCGTGTTCGATTATGACATGCACAGTCATATGGGAAACCGTAAGATGCCTGCCGGAGGATTCTACGAGATTTGCAAAGGAAAACTGTGTGACGGGATAGAAGATGAACCTCAGTTCCCTATTCTTTTTTATACTGAAGGGCTTAGAATAGTGACATCTAACGTAGTAAGTACGACAACGCTTCCCTTCACACGCAGGTTTCATAATTTCATCAGTAAGAAACTATCAGAATGATTATGGGTTATTATCGCCAAAAGAGTGCCGGTGAGCACAATGAAAGCTCGCTTTCGGATTGTCGGACGCAGTCTGTCTGTCTTAGAAGAATGTTGCCTTACCTGCTGCTGGCAGCCGTCACCGTTGCAGTATATATACAGACTGTGTGGAACGATTTCCTGTTTCACTGGGATGACCAGTGGGTTGTGATAAACGCGTTCACAGACCGCGGAATGTCATGGAGCAACATATGGGATGTTGTGACACAGTTTTATCACGGTCAGTATGCTCCCGCCAACGAGCTTTATTATATCATCATTTACAGTCTTTTCGGATATAACTCATATGCGTTTCATGCCGGCAGCGTGCTGTTGCATACGGCAAACGTACTGTTGACCTACCGTTTTGTGTTCCTGTTGTCATTAAAGACACAGAATGGAGAGACGGCTGTCGCGGGCAGAATCGCGTTTGTCACGGCATTGTTGTTCGCTGTCCATCCTGTATGTGTGGAGTCGGTGGCGTGGCTGAGCGCGTCCAAGATACTCGTATATTCATTGTTCTATCTTACGGCACTCATCATCTACATACACTACATCGAGCGAAAGGATGCGGCGTCCTATCTGCTTGTACTTCTGTTATACATTCTTTCGTTCGCCGGAAAGGAACAGGCTGTGGTGCTTGTGCTGTGCTGCGCGCTTGTCGACTACGCCATGCGCAGACGTGAACCGGTGCTGTTGATGGTTGCGGAGAAAGTGCCGATGTTGTTTCTTGCCCTGTTCTTCGGGCTGATTACCATCCTTTCTCAGGGCGACACTTCCGGCGGTTCCATGCCGCAGTATGATATTATGGAACGCTGTCTTCTTGCGTTTTACTCACTGTTTGAATATATTGTCAAGGCGATAGTGCCTTACAACCTGTCTTATATTTATCCGTTCCCGTTCCAGCCCGGTGACGCCGTTCCGTTCGGAATTTATCTTTATCCTTTATATGTACTTGCATTGGGCTATCTTGTCTTTGTCTTCAGACGTGACAGGATGATAGTCTTTGCAGCCCTTTTCTTTGTCATACATGTTCTTGTGGCTCTTCATATAGTACCGATATCAAGGTTTGCTGTCACTGCCGACAGATATTCATACCTCTCGCTGATAGGCTGCGCTTTCATGATTGCTTATCTTTCGGCGACGCGCTTCCGGTTTACACGATGGGTGAAACTTGCGCTTGCAGTGTATGTGGTGTGTCTGTCGGCAATGACTCTGACATATGAGAGACACTGGAGAAATACCGATATGCTTAAACAGAACATACGTGAGATACTCAAATCGAGGAAAGATTATGATGACGGAAAGAAAACTCTGATTACAGCTCCGGTCAATGCCGGACATTAACTCCGTACCGTTCACGACAATACTGACAACATACAATATTCAAACTATGAAGAAACCAATATATAAGATACTCCCGCCGGTGGCGCTGATGTTCCTTGCCGCTGTATTTCCGGGATGTAAGGGCGAAGGTAATAAGACCGTAGATCAGAACGTTCCTTTAAAGGCTGACACGATAACCGGCGTTGTGAGGACCGTCAAGGTGAAGCCGTCCGATTTCAAGGTGCAGATGGTGAGCAACGGAAAAGTGGAGGCGACAAACATCGCCGAGCTTATGTTCAGAACCAACGGGATAATATCCCGTGTCTATGTGAAGAACGGACAGCACGTGCAGAAAGGGCAGGCTATAGCGTCGCTGGACAAGTCTGACCTGCAGGGAGACATCGCAAAGAAAGAGATGGAATGCGAGATGTCCGAGTTCCAGCTTAAAGACATCCTTATCGGACAGGGCTATTCATATGAGGAGCAGGACAAGATTCCCGCCAAAATACTCAGGCTTGCCATGATAAAAAGCGGATACCTGAGAGACAGGAAGGAGCTTGAGGAACTCAAACAACATTTGGAGCAGACCACGCTTCGCGCTCCGTTCGCCGGTCTGGTGGCAGACCTTGATGCCAAGCCACACAGCTCTGCCGGAACCGAGCCTGTTTGCCGTATTGTCGGTCAGAGCGGTATGGAAGTGAAGTTCCCGCTTGTCGAGAATGAGGTAAGACTTGTCAGGGTTGGCGATGCGGTAACCATCTTGACTTACGGTGACGGCGAGAAGCCTTTGGCAGGACGCATAAGTGCCATCAATCCCATTGTCGACAAAGACGGACTGATAACGGTGGAGGCGACAGTAGAGTCCGGTGCGAATCTGATTTCGGGAATGAGTGTGAGGGTGCTTGTCAATAAGACGGCTCCAGACCAGATTGTCGTGCCCAAGACTGCGGTGGTGCGCCGGTCTGAACGGGATGTCATCTTCACCGTAAACGACAATAAGGCGGAGTGGCATTATGTGAATATCGGACTGGAGAACATGACGGAATACACCATCACAGACGGATTGGAGCCGGGAATGGAGGTTATAATATCCGGTTCGCAGAACCTTGCGGACGGAAGTGCGGTAAAAGTACAAAACTGACGGGAGGAGACTGTGGTATGGATATGATAAAATTTCTGCTGAAGCGTCCTGTCGCTGTGTGCATGACCTTTTTCGCGTTCTGTCTGCTCGGAGTGATAGCATATGCCAATCTGCCCGTATCACTGCTCCCGCACATACCTGTTCCTGAGATCAATGTCAAGGTGACGGCATCGGGCTCTTCAGCACAGGAGGTGGAGCAAAGCGCCATCGCTCCGATAAGAAGAGAACTGCTTACGGTGGGTGATGTCGAGAGCATATACAGCAAATCGTCCAACAATCATGGATTTGTAAATCTCAGATTCGCTTACAATACAGATATAGACATCGCGCTGGTGGAGATAAACGAGAAGATAGGCAAGGTGACGGAGAATCTTCCTGCCAACTTCGACAGACCGCAGATCGACAAGGTCAACAGTACGGATATTCCTGTAGAGTATGTCACACTCACCCTGAAGAGCGACCGGCCTTTCGAACCTACAAACACCGATGAGTTTGTCCGTATGAGTGAGTTGTGCGAGAAGGTCATCAGCCGGCGCATAGAACAGCTCCCCGAAGTAGCCATGGTCGATATCAGCGGACTCATGAGAAAGGAGATACAGATAACGCCCAAGAAGCAGAACCTTGAATTGACAGGCATCACAGGCACCGACATAAAGAACGCCGTGCAGGCAAGCAACGCCCGCCCGAGTGCCATGCGCATAAGAGACGGATATTTTGAGCGCACCATACACATAGAGAACTCTCTGATGTCTGTTGAGGATATAAGGAACGTGTCGGTGAAAAAGAACGGACGCATATACAGAATAGGTGATGTGTGTGAGGTGAGTCTCGTGCCTCAGGAAGACATAGGCGTGGCATTGTCACAGGGAAAACGTTGTGTCAGCATGCGTGTCATAAAGAAGACCGACGCCAAGGTGAACCGGTTGAGAGAGGATTTGAGGAAGTCGCTGAAGGAGTTCTCCGGACAATATCCGGACATAGAGTTTCAGGAGAGCCGCGACCAGACAGCCTTGCTCAACTATTCCATCGTGACGCTGAAGGAGAATTTCATCTCGAGTCTTGTGCTTATGCTTATCGTGGCGTTTGTCTTTATGGGCGACTTCAAGACACCTGTAGTCACTGCTATCAGCATGACGGTGGCGCTCATAATCACCTTTCTTGCTTTCTTCGTGTTCGGAATGTCGCTCAACATCCTGAGTCTCTCGGGACTAATCCTTGTCGTGGGTATGATGATAGACAACATTCTGATAACGTCTGAAAACATCCTTATGCACGAGCAGGCAGGTGAAGGAATCATCGAGGCGTGCGCCAGAGGCACTGCGGAGATGATAACGCCTATGCTGAGCTCCACGCTCACAACCATCGTCGTGTTCATCCCTCTGGTCTTTCTGAGCGACATGGCAGGCGCGCTGTTTATCGATCAGTCGCTCGCTATAAGCATCGGTCTCCTCGTGGCTTATATCCTTGCTTTGTTCCTCATGCCTGTGCTCTTTATGCTGTTCGGCAAAATGGACAGGGCTTTGGAGTCAAGATACAAGAACCACGACAGGTTAAGCAGGCTGCTGACGCGGATGTTGGACCGCTTTTACGACAGAGGCATACGCTTCGTGTTCCGTCGCAGCAGATTGTCATTGTGCCTGGCGTTGCTCTCCATCCCCCTTTGCTTCCTGTTTTATGAGCTCATGCCCAAGGCGCGCATGCCGCATACGGAGAGCAGCGAGATGCTTGCCAAAATATCATGGGACACCAACCTGCCGCTGGAAGAGAATGTGCGGCGCACCAACGACATTGTAAAAGCCTTCACGCCGCACACCGACTATATCGCAGCATCGGTAGGCACGCAAGGCTATATGATGGAGACAAAGGACATCCTCTCCACTTATCAGGCAGAGATATACATGAAGGCTTCCGGCTACAGACAGCTGGAGGAGTGTAAGGACTCGTTGGCTGGATATGTCAAGAGCCGCTATCCGGATGCCGCGCTCACCACCTCCGCCGCCGACAACATATTCGACAGAGTGTTCGACACGGGGCAGGCTCCCGTCATAGTGAAGCTTTATCCCGATGATGTGAACGGAGCGCAGTTCCGTGAGGAGGCTGCTGACATAGAGAGGAAGATTGGAAGATATGGCGGCAGGATGGAGACTGCGTCAAAGCAGAGAGAGATTGTCGTGTCGCTCAACAAACGCAACATCGACTATTACGGGCTCGACCGGCAGGATGTTGTCAATGAGCTCATGAGGGCGTTTAAGGGTACTGAGGTCTCGGAGATTTATTCTACAGACTACATTCCCGTCGTTCTGAAGGACAACGCACGTGACTGGAACACCCTGCTGAGCAGTCATTCGGTTGCCTCGAAAGACGGTAGGATGGAGTTTCCGCTGTCTTCTCTTGTCAGCTACACCTACACAACAGGACTCACCAATCTGGAGGCTGACGGGAACGGAGTGATGTATCCCATCAAGCTGTGGAACCTTAAAGACGCCCGCTCTGTGGCAGGCGACATAAGGACTGATGTGCTGGACAGCATTCCGGAGCTGAAGTCAGCCATAGGAGGAGAGGTGGCGTCGGAGAACAAAATGACCTCCGGACTGATAGGTATATTCCTGTTGTCCCTGTTGCTTATGTACTTCATACTGTGCGCGCAGTTCGAGAGCTTCACGCAGCCGCTCATTGTCCTTGCCGAAATACCTGTGGACATAGCCTTTGCGATGCTCGTCCTGATGTGTTGCGGATATTCGCTGAACATCATGTCGGGCATAGGCTTGATAGCGTCCTGCGGAATCGTCATCAACGACAGCATCTTGAAGCTTGACGCCATCAATGTGCTTGTCAAAAAAGGAATGAAGCCGCAGGAGGCGATACACAAGGCGGGAAAAATGAGGATACGCCCCATCATCATGACATCTCTTACCACTGTCATCGGCATGGTGCCTTTCTTCTTCACCAACGACCTCGGTTCCGAGCTGCAGCAGTCGCTCGCGCTCGCCATGATAGCGGCTCTTTGCATAGGCGTCCCTGTGAGTCTGTTCCTGATACCGCTGATATATGATAAGTTTATTCTGGAAAGAAAGCATCGTTACGCCGTCGTTCCGGCAGACACAGGTGTGATAAAGGAGATGTGAATATGGCACATACCACACGCAAAATATCGTCGTTCTCAATATTGGTCCTGTTCGTGTGCTTGTCATTGATAGGAGTGGGACTGGCGTATTATGTGCCGTTCCAAAGCTCTGCCACATCAGAGCTGCCGCGCATCACGGTGTCGTTCAATACAAGAAACCAGCTCTCTCCAAGTATCGTCGAGAATGAGATTACCAACAGACTTGAGCAGGTGTTGTGCCGTATAGAGGGACTGAGCCGCATCACGTCGTCCTCTACCGAACGCTCGGGCAAGATAAACCTGACGATGTTTCCGGGCACTGACATGAAGAGGGCGCGCTTTCTTGTGATGACAAATATAAATAAGGTGTGGAAACGCATCTCCGATCTGGCTTATTATCCTGACGTTAGCGTGTCGACAACGGGCGGAAGAAGCGGCACCGAGTTTATGAGCTACTCTCTCAGAGGCAACACTTCCGTGTCGGTGTTGTCGGCGTATGTGGAGGAGAAGGTGAAGCCTGCGCTGAGCCGTGTGAAGGGTGTTGACGAAGTGAGGTTTGAAGGCAGACGGCAGGACGGGTTCATCCTGAAGTACGACCAAAGGGTTCTTGACAACCTGCATGTGGACTTTTCGTCGGTCATACGTGCCATACAGGAATGCGGCACGGCTTCCAGCCTTGGTCTTCTTCCCTATGAGGATGAGGAAGGCAATGAGGTTATGATGCGGTTCCGGTTGCAGAACGATGACGACCCGCTCGACTTTCTCTCGCTCTATGTCACGTCTGACGACGGCGTCAGGATTCCTTTGTCGTCCATCGTCACCATTGTCCCCGACAGCGGCAACGAGGACAGCAGCGTGCGCATAAACGGACAGAACACCGTGTTTGTCTATATTGTGGCGAAGCCTGACGCCAATCAGATTGTGGTGAGCCGTCACATAAGGGATGCCGTGGACATGCTGAAGGCTGAGTTGCCGCCGGGTTATGAGCTGTCTGCCGAGAGCGACATGTCAGAGAAACTGAAGGCTGAGGCTTTCAACATCGGTTTCCGTCTGATACTCACCGTCATCATCCTTCTGGCTTTCATGTTCCTGTCTATAAGAAATGTGAGGCTCGTGGCAGACACCATGCTCAGCCTGCTTGTCGCCATGCTCGTAGCCCTGATAGGATATTTCGTGTTCAAGGTGGAGGTCAACATGTACGCGCTTGCCGCAATCACCATCTCGTCAAACCTGATGATAGACAACATAATCGTGATGTCAAACCAGGTGCTCTACCGCAAGAACATCAATGCCTTCATGCCCATGCTTGCCGCCACGCTGACCACCGTCGGCGCGCTTTCTCTTGTGTTCTTCGTAGGCGACAGACAGAAGGTCACTTTAAGGGAATTTTCAGAAGTTCTCATCATCAATCTGTTCGCATCGCTGTTCGTCGCCACCTTCTTTGTGCCGGCATTGCTGGAGCAGACAGGACTGAGCACATACCGCAGCAGGCGCATCACACCGCGCAAACTCATGCTGCTCCGTCTGTTCAACCGCTGTTATGAAAGGCTGATAGTATTCTTGAGGAGGCATCGCAAACTGTTGTGCGTGCTGCTCGTGCTGTCGTTCGGACTGCCTGTGTTCCTCCTGCCGGTCAGCATCATAAAGGAGGGCAAGTGGGTGAGGCTGTACAACAAGACGCTTGGCAGCGATACATACATTGAGTACATCAAGCCTTGGGTGGACAAGTACATAGGCGGTTCGCTCTACAGATTCTGCTCATACAACGACAAAATGGAGGACGAGGAGTTTTCCTACGACCCTGACAGACCTATCCTTATTATCGGAGCCAAACTGCCTTCCGGTGCAAAAAGCGAGATGCTCGACATCCCGATAAAGCGTATGGAGCATTGTCTGGCGTCACAGTCTGGCATCAGACAGTTCAACACCCATGTCAACGGCACCGACAATGCGTTCATAGAAGTGTTCTTCAGTGAGGAGGCGTGCAATGAGGGAGCTCCCGTCACGGTGCGCGGCAGGGTGATACAGGAGGCGTTGTCAATCAGCGGACTTACCTGGCGTGTCACAGGTCCCGGCAATATGATGTTCTCCAACACTCCGGTCATGGAGGCAGGGAGATACACCGTCACGATGAACGGCTACAACTATGACCGGCTGCGGAGATATGCCGCCCAGTTCAGAGACTCGCTCGAGTCGGTCATGAGAGTGAGAAACGTCACCATATCGTCACGCGAGCTCGTCACACTTCCCGACTACAAGGAACTCACTTTCGACATATCTGAGAGGAGTCTCAGCCGCTACGGAGTCACCATGGCAGACGTCATAGGCGAGCTGTCGCGTCAGTATGGCAACGCAAGTTCCGTAAGAATATCACGCAACGGAGCGGTGAAGATGCTCCTGCCACAGTCGTACGCGAGAAACGAAAACGACATCTGGGCTCTGACGAACACGCCTCTTGTCATCAACGGAAAGGAGGTGAAGCTGTCAGAGATAGGCACTTTTGAGATGCATGTCGCTCCGATGAGCATCGAGAGGGAAAACAGGCAGTATGTCCTTCTGGTGCAGTGCGACTATAAGGGCGACATGGGAAGGGCTAACGATGTGATGGAGAGCAAGATTGAGAATTTCAGCAAGCTTCTTCCGTTGGGCTATACCATAAGGTACGGGATGTTTTTCAACCGTAGCGAACGCACCAAAACAACGGCTCTGGTGCTGCTTGTCATAATAGGCATAATATACGTCACCACCTGTGTGCTGCTCAATTCTTTCAGGCAGCCGTTCGCCATAATAATGGTCATACCCGTCGCCTTTATAGGTCTGTTCCTCGCTTTCAGCTGGTTGAGGGCGCCGTTCGGTCAGGGCGGCATGGCGTCCATGGTGCTGTTGTGCGGTCTTACTGTCAACGCAAACATTTATCTTACATACGAATATAACGAGGTGAGAAGGAAATACCCGCGTCTGTCTGAGGCTGCCGCATTCGTCAAGGCGTGGAACCGGAAGATAGGTCCGGTTTTCCTCACAGTCCTCTCCACCATATTGGGCTTCCTGCCTTTCGTGATTGAGAACAGCTCGGACAATTTCTGGTACGGGCTGGCTGTCGGCACCATGTCGGGACTCGCATTCACCATGGTGGGCATATTCATCTTTTTACCTGTATTCCTGATTAAATTAAAGAAGCGATGAAAGTATTGTTTTACAGAATTGTTTTACCCTTCAGGGCGTTCTTCTCAAAAGCCGGTATGGCTTTTCTGATGTTCTTGCTCGGCGCGCAGGTCAGCGTGGCGAGGAAGTTGCTGTCAATCAACGATGCCATATCGTTGGGTCAGCAGAACTCTCTGAACGCCATGATTGCACGTCTCAATTTCATGAGCGACTATTGGAGCTATAAGTCCTTCAGGGCGCAGCTGCTTCCTGCGGTAAATCTCAGGGGCAACCTGTTGCAGTTCAACCACAGCATGGTGGAGGTGAGAAACTATGAGAACGGCGAGATTTCACTGCGGCAGGACAACTCCATGAGCAACAGTCTGTCGCTTTCGGTAGACCAGAATGTGGTGCCTCTTGGCGGAACGCTGTCGGTGCAGTCTTATCTCTACAGGCTCGACCAGTTCAATTATGGTTACAGGACATACGACTCGCAGCCGCTTCGCATTGTCTATTCGCAGCCGTTGAGGGCTTTCAATTCGCTGAAATGGCAGAAGAAGACCGAACCGATGAGATATGAGCTTGCCAAACGCGAATATCTGGAGAATATGGAGACGGTGACGGAAAATGTGGTGTCGCTTTTCTTCAGCGTGCTCTCCTCGCAGTCGGCATATGAGCAGAGCGAGCGCAAGTTGCAGGACCGGCGGCAGCTGTATGAGATGTCGGAGAAGCGTTTCGAGATAGGCTCGGTCACCAAGAACGACCTCCTGCAGCTGCAACTGTCGGTACTCAACGCGGAGGTGGAGCTTAACGAGAGGAAGGTGGAGCTTAACGACGACAGGTTCAGGCTGTTCTCGTTCCTCCGCATATTGAGCTATGACGACATTGAACTGATGGTGCCGTCGGACGTACCGCAGATTGAGGTCAATGCGGAGACTGTGGTACAGAAGGCGTTGGAGAACTCCAAGCATGTCCTCTCGCAGCAGTTGAGCATATTGGATTCGGAGAAAAACCTGAAGGAAGCCAAGGCGGCGAAGGGCTTGCAGGTGCAGCTTAACGGCGAGGTGGGCTTCAGCAAGGTAGCCAACCACTTCTCCGACGCTTTCCGCAACATGCAGAACAGCGAGATAGTGGGTGTGACTTTCTCTCTGCCGCTTTTCGACTGGGGTGTGAGCAAAGGACGTGTGAGGATGGCAAAAGCCAATCTGGAGTCGGTGAGGACACAGATGGAGCAGGAGCGTGAGAAGTATATTCAGGACATAAGGACACTGGCTCTCAAGTTCAACATGCAGTACTCGCAGTGTTCAAACACCATGCGGGCGAGGAGCATTGCCGAGGAGAGGTATGAGATAACAAAGAAACGTTTTGAGGAGGGAGGACTCACCGTGACCGAACTCAATACCGCCCAGCAGGACCTTGAGTCGTCGCGCTCGCAGTATATCGCGCAGCTTCAGTCTTTCTGGAGTTCTTATTACTCTCTGCGCCGCATCACTTTGTATGACTGGATACGCAATTCTGACATAGCAGCCGATTTCGATCGTATCATCGACTCTGAATGACGACGCGGGCTGGAGTCATCTTTTGTCCTTGAAGAAGTCCTGCATCAGCCTGCGGCATTCGTCTTCGAGCACGCCTGCCGTGACCGTTGTCCTTGTATGGAGAGCGGAGGGTGCGTACTGCGTATAGCCGCGCTTGTCGTCAGGTGCGCCGTATACCACCCGCGACACCTGCGACCATCCCAGCGCTCCGGCACACATTGTGCACGGCTCCACGGTGACATACAGTGTGCAGTCTTTCAGATATTTTCCTCCGAGCGAGTCGGCGGCGGCGGTTATCGCCTGCATCTCGGCGTGGGCGGTGACGTCGTGCAGCGTCTCGGTGAGGTTGTGCGCGCGTGCTATTATCCTGTCCCCGCACACCACAACGGCTCCCACCGGAATCTCTCCGGCTTCTTGTGCGGCGTGTGCCTCTGCCAGTGCCATGCGCATGTATTTCTCGTCTTTAGTCTGCCGGTTGTCCTTTTCCATTGCTGTGCGTTTGTCTTTTTCTGTGGCTTTTTTATGTAGTTGTCATGATATGCTTGGCATTCCCTCCCTCAGCCTTTCTGTTTTTCTTGTGCGTCAGGCTTTGCGTCAGTCGTCAGAGCCGGTCCATTCGGAGCGTTCGCGGCGCGATATGCCGAACTTTATGTTGCCCACAGTACCCTTCAGATTGCAGTGTCGGCAGAACGGCATAGGCTTGCATATGAAGTCGAGTATGCTGTTGAAGCTCTCCACGCTGTGTATGTCGATGTAGTCGTGCGGCGTCACTTCGAGCCTTGTTCCGAATCTCCGGTTGAAATACTTCACGTATGGTATGAGCGAGCATGTATACAGTCTGCCATGGTCGAGGGCTATGCAGCGGTTGGCGCGTGCGCAGCGCAGGAAGCTGTCGGTGGCGTTCTGGCGTCCTTCAACGTCGAGCGGCACGCACACCATTGTCTTCTCCACCACCTCGGTGTTGCCGTAGAAGGAGAACCTCACGCCCTGAGCCCTCACGTGTGCAGCCATGGCGTGATAGTCGAACTTTATGGGATATTTCGTCACTATGATTTGCACGTCGTTGCGGCGGCAGCATTCCCAGAAACGCTCGTCCTCTTTTGGCAGCAGCAGACCGTTGCTCACGAGGTTTATCGGAGTGTGTGGGAAACAGCTGCGGGCGATGTCCATGAACCGCGTCACCTGCGGATGGAGCAGCGGTTCGCCGCCGAGCAGCTGTATCTCCTTTATGCGGTTGCGCGTGCCCATGAGCTGTGCCATGCGCCGGCAGTCGGCTTCAAACGCTTCTGTTTCGGTGAATGTGTCCGGCGCAAGGGGTGAGAAGTTGTCGCATCCCCGGCAGTTGAGGTTGCAGTGGTCGGTAAGATGGAAGTGGAGTATCGGTATCATGTCCCTGCGCCTCATGTTCTTGCGTGTCCACTTTGCCATGAGAGGAAGCAGTTCGCGCCGCATGAGCACCAGTCTGTAGGGCACCATTCTTTTTAAAGCATTCGCTATGTTCATCCTTTGTCTTTCTTTCAAGGTTTGCTGTTTACGGTCTGTTCAGACAGGGGGTGTTGCCGTAAGTAGTGTCATGCGCATGCCTGCGGGTTGGCGGCACACGCGAATGAGTGATGCAAAGTTATACATTCCCCGCAACATACGCAAACGGATTGATGCAAAACAGCCGTTCCCCGGACATGTCCTTCCGGCACTGACCGCGTCCTGCGAGGTTCAGCCGCCTGATTGCCTAAGCCGCTTTTCCAATTTATTTCAGGCTCTTTGTCAGTATCCCCGCGCAGTCTCCGCCATTCCGTTTCACGCTTTTTGGTGGTGTGGCGGATTACATGTGCCGCCCATACTGTGGACTGTCTTGCGGACACCGGCACGGAGTATGGATGATATATAAAGTAATGTCCGGCTTGAATACCGGTTGTCTTATCTGGTGTGTCGTATGGTTCCGCGTAGGGTATGACGGCTGTGTGATGTTTAAACCTGAATCGGTCATTAGACTTCCATTCTTATTTCGTGCTGCTGTCAGCCGGATTGTATTCTGCTTTATCGAAGATATAGCCCGCTACATCGGGAAAAAGCAGGATACAAGATGACGGCAGCAGTGCGGAAGAAGGATGAAGAGCTGACAATAAACATTAAATGTACAATCGGCGTTCTAATGCCTGATTCGGGATTACGCCACACGGACAGCAAAGCCGTGAGAACGGTAATGATGCACATACAGGATACAACAAATAATCACAAACAAAAGAAAAGATGAAGAAAATAAGAGCAGCCGTAGTGGGATACGGCAACATCGGACACTACACGGTGCAGGCGCTTGAGGCAGCCTCAGACTTCGAGATAGCGGGAATAGTAAGGCGCAACGGGGCGGAGAACAAGCCGGCGGAGCTCGCTCCATACAGTGTGGTGAAGGACATAAGCGAGCTGAAGGACGTCGACGTGGCTATTCTCGCCACACCGACACGCAGCTGCGAGGAGTACGCCAAGAAGATACTGGCAATGGGCATCAACACCGTTGACAGCTTCGATATACACACTTCCATCCTCAACTACCGCAACACGCTCATGCCTATATGCAAGGAGCACGGCACAGTTGCCGTGATTGCCGCAGGCTGGGACCCGGGTTCTGACTCCATTGTGCGCTCTCTCATGCAGAGCCTCGCACCGAAAGGACTCAGCTACACCAACTTCGGACCGGGCATGTCGATGGGTCACAGCGTGTGCGTGAGAAGCAAGGAGGGCGTGAAGAACGCCCTGTCGATGACCATACCCAAGGGCGAGGGACTCCACAGACGCATGGTCTACGTTGAGCTGGAGGACGGAGCGAGCATCGAGGAGGTGGCAAAGGCTGTCAAGGCTGACCCCTACTTCGCAAGCGACGAGACTCATGTGTTCGCCGTTCCGTCGGTCGACGACGTGCGCGACATGGGTCATGGAGTGAACCTCGTGCGCAAAGGCGTGAGCGGAAAGACGCAGAACCAGCGCATGGAATTCAACATGAGCATCAACAACCCGGCACTCACCGGACAGGTGCTCGTCAATGTTGCGCGTGCCTCAATGCGCCAGCAGCCCGCATGCTACACCATGATTGAGATTCCGGTGATAGACATGCTGGAGGGCGAACGCGAGGATCTCATAGCCCACCTTGTGTAACAACATCCCGACGAACAGACAAAGCCGGCAGGCGGACAGTGACGTTGCTGCCGCCTGCCGGCTCGTTTTCACATACTTCCTAAAACATGACACCCTGACCGCAACCTGCACGCAATGACACAAGAAAACCGTAACAGAATGAAGAGAACCGTCAATACAGCGGCTGCCATGCTGATATGTCTGGCGTCGGCAGTATGTCTCACAGCCGCCACACAGCACAAGGGAGCAATCAGCAAGAAGAACGGCACGACCGTAGTGAACACCACATCCATAGCCGCAAAGGTGAGGGGATACGGAGGAACGACGCCGCTGAAGATACACATCAGCAAGAACAAGATAACAAGAATAGAGACATTGCCCAACAACGAGTCGCCCGGGATATTCTCCAAAGCAAAGAGACTGCTGTCAGCATACATAGGGAAAGACCCTGAGACAGCGGCAAAAATGAAGGTGGACGCAGTGAGCGGAGCCACATACTCATCGGAAGCTCTCATAGGAAACATGAGAAAAGGGCTGGAATACTACAATTCACGCAAATAGCCCGCCACGGAAACTCACGGTGTGAACCTACAGTCTCACCACCAAAGCCGCACATGTAACACAATTGTAATCTTATTGCAACAGATGTGAACAGTCTTATGAATAATTTTGCAGCAAACAAACGGCATACATGGAACATAAAAACAGAATTCTTGTTGTGGACGACGAGCAGGACCTGCTCGAGATTCTTAAATTCAATTTGGAGACAGAAGGCTATGAGGTATCGACCGCATGCTCTGCCGAAGAAGCCCTGACGCTCAACGTGGGAGAGTTCGACCTGCTGCTGCTCGACGTGATGATGGGAGGCATGTCGGGCTTCGCAATGGCGAAGAAGCTGAAGTCAGACCCTGCCACCGAGCACATCCCCATAGTCTTTCTCACAGCCCGCGACACGGAGAACGACACCGTGACGGGATTCAATCTCGGCGCCGACGACTACATATCAAAGCCGTTCTCCATACGCGAGGTGCTCGTGCGGGTGCGCGCCGTGCTCAGACGCACAGCCTCGCCTGCCGAACAGCAGGCTCCGCAAGTGATATACTACCAGGGCATAGAGATGAATCTCGGCAAGAAGACGGTGAGCATCGACGGTGAGGAGATACCTTTCACAAAGACCGAGTTCGAACTTCTCCACCTGCTGCTCGAGGAACGCGGACGGGTGTTCTCGCGGCAGGAGCTGATTGACCGCATATGGCCGAAGGACGTGCTTGTGCTCGACCGCACCGTCGACGTGAACATCACACGCCTGCGAAAGAAGATAGGGCGTTTCTCGAAATGCATAGTCACACGGCTCGGATTCGGCTATTACTTCGACGCTTAGACCATCACGACGCGACATGATAATACAGAGGTGCATAAGAAACATCAGTGTAGGCAACAGGATTTACTTCAGCGTGCTGTCTGTATTCCTGCTTTTCGCCATAGCGTTCATCGTTTTCCAGCAGTCGCATGAGAACAGATATAAGACTGACATGCTCGACATAAGGCTGCAGGACTACAACGAGCGCATGAGCGAATGGATGAACTACACTGACAGCATCAACGAGAACACGCTCAATATCTATGTGAAGAGCCATGGCTTCACAGGGCTTAGAGTGACGCTGATAAAGCGTGACGGGACGGTGGTATACGACAGCTGGCTCAGCTCTTATGCAAATGTGGTGAACCACTCCGACCGCCCGGAAGTGATTGACGCACTGAAAAACGGGCACGGAACGTCTGTGGACAGAAGCAGCAGGACGGTGGATGGCAACTTCTTCTACTCAGCCTCATACTTCAAGGACAAGGACATCATCATACGGAGCGCGCTGCCCTACGACGACAATCTGTCCAAATCGCTGCAGGCGGACCAGCATTACATATGGTTCGCGATAACCGCCATGGTGCTGCTCACGCTCGTTCTGTATCACTTCATCAGCCGTCTGGGCGACAACATAACCAAACTGAAGATATTCGCAAGCCGTGCCGACAACAACGAATCGCTCGACACGGAAGACCTCGCCGACTTTCCCGACGACGAACTGGGGGAGATTGCCGAGCGGATAATAAAGATATACAAACGCCTGCAGAGCACTCGCGAGGAACAGACCATACTGAAACGGCAGCTCACGCAGAACATAGCGCACGAGCTGAAAACTCCCGTGGCAAGCATACAGGGCTATCTGGAGACCATACTCAGCAATCCTGACATGGACGCCAAGGTGAAACAGCAGTTCATGGAGCGCAGCTACGCGCAGAGCAGAAGGCTCACCTCGCTGCTGCACGACATATCGACACTCAACAGGATGGACGACGCGCACGAGCTGATAGAATTCTCCGAGGTGAACGTTTCAAACATCATAGGCGACATAGAGAGGGATACGTCGATGCAGCTCGAACAGAAGCACATGTCGTTCGTGTGCGACGTGAGACCCAACATCTTGATAGAGGGCAACTACAGCCTTGTATACAGCATCTTCAGAAACCTCACCGACAACGCCATAGCGTATGCCGGAGAGCACACTACGATAAGTGTCAGTGCCAGAGAGACGGCAGACCGATGGATGTTCTCGTTCTGCGACAATGGCGTGGGAGTGCCTGCCGAGCACCTGCCGAGGCTCTTCGAACGCTTCTACCGCGTGGACAAGGGACGCAGCCGCAAGATGGGCGGCACAGGACTTGGGCTTGCCATAGTGAAGAATGCCGTACTGCTGCACGGCGGAACAATAAAGGCGCACAACCGGCTGAGCGGAGGTCTGTGCTTCGATTTTTCACTCAAAAAACGCAAATAGGTCTCTTCCATAAGGCATATTTTCCGCTCACGCACAACGGGAGGCACCTTTACGCCACTCCGCTGAGAGGCATATGAATGACCCGGGGCAGGTTTCAGCAATCTGAGACCCTGCCCCGGGCATATTGTAAATGTGTCTGCCGTCACTTGCCTGCCGTATGGGTGACAAGCTCAATGTTGTCCGCGCCGACACGCTTGGCAAGCCATTTCTTCATCTTACCGTGCTCGGCGGAGCTCAGCCTTGCTCCTGCTCCGATGCCGACAAGTGCCATCGGGCGGCGCACTGCACCCGTCGTGTCTGCCGTGACGGTTGACGAGAGCGACAGACTGACGTCACGCACAGCCGGGAAAAGGGTCCTCATCTCTGCCGCAACGGCTGGAGCGAGCTCGTCATAACGTGTGTACTCGTTCAGCCTGTCCTGAAGAGAGGATGCCTTCAGAGCCTCTTCGCGCAGCATGGCGGCATAGTTGTCGCTCGTTGTACGCACACTGGAAAGGCGGCTGTTGAGCAGCATCACCGAATCAGACTGCGACCCTTGTATCACATTAAGCGTGTAATGAGCCATCTTGTAGTCAGACATGCTGCGCTCGGCACGCTTTATCATGCTGTCCGAAATCTCCTTTCCTACGGCTACAACGCGCAGAGTAAGACTGTCCTTGTTGACGTCATACGATATGATGCGCGTACCGTTGTTCTCCAGACGGTCTTTCACGAAGCGGCTCACATTGGTCTTGAAGATGCTCGAACGCACTATGCCGTAGGTCATGAACGCCGCCGGTACCATGGTGACGACAACCGCTATGACGATGTAACGCTTCACCTTGGCATACTGTTCGTGGTTGATGAACTGCTTTTGCCTGAACTTCATCATCCTCACTCCGAGATAAGTGGCAAGGCTTATGAACACCGTGTTGATGAAAAACAGATAGAACGCGCCGAGAAAATAATATATGTTGCCCGTCGCAATGCCGAATCCCGCCGTGCAGAGAGGCGGCATGAGCGCGGTGGCGATGGCTACTCCGGGAAACACGTTGCCCTTTCCCTTGCAGCTGAGCGCAACTATTCCCGCCGCACCTCCGCACAAGGCGATGAGCACATCGTAAAGAGTGGGCGACGTGCGGGCAAGGAGTTCCGACTGCGCCTCGTTGAGAGGAGTAAGCAGAAAATACACTGTCGCCGTGACAACGCTTATGAGTGTCGCGACAAGATAGTTCTTCACGGAACGCTTCAACAGCTCGAAGTCGTTGATGCCGACGGCAAGTCCCATGCCGATAATAGGTCCCATGAGTGGAGAGATGAGCATCGCTCCGATGATGACTGCCGTGGAATTGACGTTCAGACCGAGCGAGGCGATGAATATGGCGAACACAAGTATCCACAAGTTTGAGCCGTGAAACGACACGCCCTTGCGTATGGCGTCCACCGTGTCTTCCTCTTTCTCCCTGTCGGTTGATACGTTGAAATACCTGTTCAGCTCCTCCACGAAGAGCGACAAAGCCTTTTTGAACCCGTCACCGGTAATTTTATGTTCTTTCCCTTCCATATTTTTATTATTTGATGTGTGTCCTTTCCAATACCTGGTATATGTCTTTGACAGTATGGCGGTTATGATATACAGAAGCCTGCACCTATATATAATATGTGGCAACAGCCTGCATGGCGGCATGCGGACTATGAGGCTGACAGTCTGAAAACGGATTTCACCGCCATGATGCAGCCATGACGCATGCTTCATTCCGCAAAAATAGCAAATTAATTTATTCAAGGCAATAAATCAGGCATATTGTTTTCGCAGCACGGACAAACCGTGCGTGTCGAGCCGATTTGGCTTTCTTGCATATTTGTATTACCTTTGCATAAGGTATAGCTGCACTCGGGAAATAAAGAGCAAGCTCTCTTTACGACCACTGAAAATATCTTAACATAAGATATAAGCATCATTCCTAACGTACAAAACTACGTCCGAACCAACACGGCGGAAGCCGTATAACAAACAAAAAGAATATGAGAATAGAACAGGCTAAGAAGGAACATGCGCACGACATAGCACTGCTCATCATGCAGGCTATGTCTGACGAGTGCTGCATGAACCTTGTCGGACCGGGCAAGACGCTCTCCGACTTCGAACAGGTGATGACAAGACTCGCGGCATCGGAGTGCTCGCAGTACAGTTATCTGAACACTCTCGTCGCGCTCGACGACGACAACCGCGTGGCAGGAGCCGTGGTGGCATACCGTGGCGCAGACCTTCACACACTGCGCGAGGCATTCCTCCGCGCCGCGAAAGAGGAACTGGCACGCAATCTCGACAACATTGCCGACGAGACAGAACCCGACGAATACTACATAGACAGTGTAGCCGTGTATCCCGAATTCAGGCGTATGGGCATAGCGTCATCGCTGCTCCGTGCCGCCATAGAGCGCGCCCACTCCGCCGGACTGCCCGCCGGGCTGCTGGTGGACAAGCAGAATCCCAATGCCGAACGGTTGTACACGGCACTGGGATTCATATATGTGAAGGACAAGATGTGGGGCGGCCATGAGATGAGACACATGCGCTGCTACCGTCCCGAATAGGTATTGAAGCTGACCGAAGCCGGTTTTCCGCCGGCGACGGTCTCCGCACTGACATTCATGTAAGTGGTGTTTCTGCTGTTGAAACACTCTATCACCGCCTCGCCGTTCTCATCTGTGACCACCTCAGGGTTCCAGTAAAGAGTGCGGCGGCGGTCGTCTATGCCGTCGTTAAGCATCTTCTCGCTGTACTGCGGTGAATAGAACTCAGCCGGAACGCTGTATCCCTGTATCTCGGTTTTCCTTATTCCGTGTGTCGGCTTGTAGCTTTTCCCGGCATTCCAACGCTCCTGCATCTGGAAGGCACACCTCACAAAGAGCTTCCGCAAGCCCGCCATGCTGACCGTGTCCATCCTCACCTGCCCCGTGTAAATGTCGCGCAGCTCGTCCACATCGACCCTGAAATCCTTGTCGCTGAACTTGAACGCCCTCATTCCGGTGTAGTCCATATAGAGCATCGCGGTCTCTATCATGTCAATGCATCCCACGAGATGCACCTGATCTATCTCCTTTCCGTTTGCGCTGTATCTCAGTTCGTTCACTCCATAGAGCGTTCCCTCGCGGTTTATCCTGTCGTTTATGGTGTGCATGAGATAGCCTATGTCGTCCACGACGAGCTTTCCGTTGTCGCGCAGTCTGTCCACGTACTGCCTTATGTTATAGAATCCCAGTATGTCGCGCTCAAACTTCTCAGTGTCCTGCAAGAGTCTTTTGTTCCTGTATTTAGCCTTTACCACCACCTCACCGAGCCTCAATATCTTCTCGTCTCCGGCAAGCGAGTCCTCAAAAGCGTCTATATCAGCATCCAGCCTTACCGTATCGGCGGGCTGGCTCCACTCCGGATTGAGCTCAAACCAGTCAAGTCGGCGCAGCGGAGGTTCGAAGTTGCGGAACAGACTGACCAAAGCGTTGCGGTTGTATTTCTTTCCGTCGCGCCGGGTCTGTATGAGTGCCTCCATCTTTCCGTAGAAATCGTCGAGCGGAATGACGAAGTTGCCGAGCGAGTCGGCGCGCGTAGAGCCCATGACAGTCACCGAGTCGTTGTGCGCCATGACCGTTATGCCGATGTCAGCCTGCGCCTTTCCGTACCACGAATCGATGTGTCCGTAAAGGTTGAGGTTAGGTTCGGGCAGATACTTCGGCTCAGCCGGTTTCAGACCGAAGCACTCCTGCACGTCGTAGCGTCGCCATCCGCGTATGAGCAGGAGGTTGTCGAGCATCTTGCGGCGTGCAGGCGACCTGTCGGCGAAATAGAATCCGGGCTGGTGTATGTATCCTTTCAGTTCGGAGGTGAGCAGAAGGTCGGTGAAGATATTGTTGTCGTACTGCATGTAGTCCATGTCGAGCGCGTCTCTCACAGCTACAGACAGACGCGCGCCAGCCACCGGCTTGTCAGCCGCGTCGGTGAGTCTGAGTCGGCACTCCGCCTTCCCGAACGGTGCGTAAAGGTCGTTGTCAGCCGTCGCGCTGAGTCTGAGCGTGTCCTTGGGATAGACATAGCAGAAGCGGTCGAGCAGCGGTTCGCCCGACGAGTTGACCAGAGCCAGCCGCACGACACCTCCCGGCAGGTCAGCCGTAAGAATCTTTATACGTCTCACGTCAGACCCGCTGAAGTCGACAGGCACGTATGTGCGCGGCGTCAGACCTGAGAAGAGGAACAGCGCGACATCGCCTCCCGTCATTCCGGCGGAGCGCGACACGGTGACGTCGAGCGACTCCTCGCGCACGTTCACCGTGATGCCGTAGCCCGCAGGCTGCGCCTTCGGAAGCTTGAACCGGCGTGTCTTGCCGTTGTAGGAAATCTCCACCGAGGCAGGTTTTTCGCCCGGTGTGTATGTGAAACTGCCCATTCCGTCGTGCGTGGTGGACACTGGCAGGATGCGCTCCCCGCTCTCCGACAGCAGATATCCGTTCACATTGACCCATCCGCTGTCCTCGCTCAGTGTCTCAAATCCCACCACCGACGGTATGCCCTCCACCAGATGGCCGCCTTCGGGGAAGAATCTCACGTTGAGATCTTTAAGGTCCTCCACCGGCCTTTGCTTCATACTCTTGTCCATACGGTATGTAGCGATGCTGCGTCTCTGCTCCTCATTGTTTATCCGTTTGCGGTAAACGGGGAGCGTGCGCGAGAAATACTGCGGGTCGTCTCCGAAGGCGAGCATCCACTTAGTGTACGCCCTCACCTCGTAATAGCCTGTGAAGAATGTGTTCGCCAACGAAATCTGACCGTGTCCCTCACCGTTCTCGAGCTTCACAATCTGGCGGTCCATCACATTGCCGAGCTGGTCTACGAACTCCACATAGAGCGGTTTGCTTATCTTGCTCGGCATGTTGTCTGCCGAAGTGAGCACATAAGCCTTGAACCATATGGTGTCTCCCTGATAGTAGCTTGTGTTGTCGAAGTGCAGATATACTTTCTCTCTGGGAAACGCGCGGGCATAAGCCTGAGCCTGCGCGAAATAGTTGTCGAAGACCGTAGGCGTCTGCGCGAAGACCGCGAGACATTCCACTGCGGCAATGGCAATCGTCAGCAAACGTTTTGACATATACTATACTATATTTTCATTCAGTTGTTTCAAATCATCTGTACAAGCCAGTATGCCACCATTCCGGCAAGATATCCCACAAGTGCTACCCACGAGACATGCTTCAGATACCATCCGAAGGTGATTTTCTCCAGTCCCATAACCACCACGCCGGCAGCCGAGCCGATGATGAGCATGGAGCCTCCCACACCAGCGCAGTAGGCAAGCAGCAGCCAGAAAAGCCCGTCGACGCCCATGTCACCGGCAGGAGCGATGGGATACATGCCCATGCATCCAGCCACGAGAGGCACGTTGTCGACAATGCTCGAGATGACACCGATGGCGCCTGTGACAAGATAGTGGTTGCCGCCCGACACATCGTTGAGCGCAGCACCGAGCGCGGTGAGCACGCCGATTTCCGAAAGGCACGCCACAGCCATGAGTATTCCGAGGAAGAAAAGGATGGTTGACATGTCTATGCGCGCCAGAAGCTGGCTCACGCGACGTGCCATCGTGTCGTCCTCAGAGGTGGAGCGGTGGAAGCACTCGGTGACTGTCCAGAGCAGTCCGAGCACGAGCAGTATGCCCATGAACGGCGGCAGGTCGGTAAGATAGCGGAATATGGGCACGAAGATGAGTCCGCCCACCCCGAGGAAGAACACCGTGCGCCGCTGCCGTCGGGTGAATACCGCCACGTTGTCCTTAGGCAGGTTCTGTCCCACATCGAGCTTCCCCTTCAGCGCGAACTGCAGTATGAGCACCGGCACCACCATCGACACGAGCGACGGCAGGAACAGTTCTGCCAGCACTCCGCCCGTTGTTATCATGCCCTTTATCCACAGCATGATGGTCGTAACGTCTCCTATGGGCGAGAACGCGCCTCCCGAGTTGGCGGCGATTATCACTATCGAGGCGAAAATCATGCGCTCCTTGTTGTCGCGTATGAGCTTGCGCAGCACCATAATCATCACGATGGACGTGGTGAGATTGTCGAGTATGGCAGAGAGGAAGAACGTCATGAAGGCGATGCGCCACAGCAGTTTGCGCTTGCCACGGGTCTTCATGATGTCGCGCACGAAGTTGAATCCGCCATAAGTGTCCACAATCTCCACGATGGTCATCGCTCCCATGAGGAAGAACAGAGTCTCGGCAGTGTCGCCGAGGTGCATCTTCAGAATCTCGCCCACATGCGCGGCTACCGCCCCCACGCCTTCCGCCGCACCGCCGATGGCGGCGGAGAGATACTGTCCGGGGTCTGTCATGTATGCCGTCCAGCACAATACGCACATGAGAAGTGCCACTGCCGCCTTGTTCACTTTGGTGAAACTCTCTGCCGCTATGCACACATATCCGGCAACGAAGATAAATACTATCGTCAACGTTAAGGTTGTCATTGTCTGTAAAAAATAAGTTGTTGTCTGTTATTGTTTTTTATGTCACACACACGTTGCGCCGTCCGTGCGGCATGAAAGGCACGCATCCCGCTCCACGCAAGGGCAGACACGCACAGCCTCATCATCACCGGCTCGCGGCACAAAGTACTGGCAAAGATAATGCAAACGAGCGCAATGAGAGTTTACTCTCAAATTGCCGAGTGCAGCTTATCTTATGCAAAGATAATGAATAAAATGTAAACGCGCCACGACACGGTGACTAACATTGGGATAATATGCGAAAAACGTACGGTCAGTAGTTGTCGAGTATGCGTTTCTGGCGTTCGCGCTCCTTCTTCGACACGCGTCTCTTGCTCTTGTCGAAGATGCCGAAGAAGTCGAAACTGATGCCGCTCTTCGGCTTCACGGGCACTGCCTTGCTCTCCTGTCCGAGGCTCTTCTTGAGCGCGCCCAGCCCGTCGCCCGGCAACACAATCTCCACGCCGCTGAGCGTTTTCACCTCGGGGATGAGGAAAATGGTGTCGCGCCGCATCTCGTCAGCGGTCATGTTGCGCCGCAGATAGCCCTTGCATATGACAGACGCCCCACGGTATGAGCCGCTCAGGGCGAACCTTCCCCGGTAGTCGGTGGCTACCTTCTCGCCTCCGTCGGTCACTACCAAGGCGTCGCGCAGCGGTTTGCGCGACGACATGTCTGCCACAACCGCGCCGCTCTGCGCCGCCACACGCACCGCGGCGAAGACTGATAAGATTATGAGAAAACGTCTTGTCATGCCTGTAAATGCTGTTTCCCTACGTCAGGCATGTCCGTGTCCGGCTGGCGCTCACGCCGTCTGTAGCGTGGCGTACGTCCGTTGCCGACGCACACATGTCTTATGTCTATCGAAGCGTAAATATACGATTATAAACTCATATGCGCATTCACGAGCCACGGCTTTTTCGTTTTTTTCAGCATATATCATAATTGTTTGCACACCTCCCCACCCTTTACAGTCCTCCGCCTACGGCATGCGCGCAACCGGAACACCTCGGGAATACAGGAAAGGAAGACTCTTTTATGAATAATTATGCACTCACGGAAGTAAAAAATCTTTACATTCCGGATTCGCGAAACAGAACGCCGGAAAACCGGTGACGCGCCTTCCGCACGTCCGTCCGGCACACACCGGCGCCGGTCTACCTCCCTTTCTCCCCTCCATACACCCCGAATAAGCGGCACAAAAACGCTCCGCAGGCTCACCGGACAGCCTCTCCCATCGTGCGGAAAAGCCTCATCCGTGCCGCCGAAGAGGCTCTTCGGGCATGCAGGAAAGGCTCTTCCGCAAGTAGGAAAAGCACATGCGGAGACGCCGGAAAGCATAACCCGCTGACTGGCAACACGTTACGCAAAACGCCCATAATCCGCGTATACGCCGCAGGAAAATCTTTTGCGCATTGCAAGGGCACTCTCGCGGAGTTGACGGCGAATAATTATGCAAAAACCGGGAAGCATCACGCATATTCATGCAAAACGCCCGTGACACCGACAGAGACGGATGGCGGATGGGACGGAGCATATATAATATCACGTAGGAAGAATATATTATATCATATAAAAGAATACTGATTATCATGTAAGAAAAATATATATTATCGCATAAAGGCATATATTGTACAGCATAAAAGAGTATACAATATTATATATGTATGCAGATATAATACACCTGTCAGGCATGATGCCGCTGCCGTACTGTCACTTCCGGAAATGCCGCCCGGCTCTTTCCCATGCACGGCATCAGTACCCACGCACCCTTACCCACGCGCGGTCTTACCGCCACATGGCATGCCTGAACGGACGGCAGGCACCTCTGTGGAGAGAGACATGCCGCCACGCATAACGCCGCCATGCTGATTAGGGGAAACGGCTGAGGGGAAGAAACATCGGTGAAATGTCATTGTAAAACATTTATAATTGCGGAGAAACGCGGGCGCAACATGCCTCCCTTAATTTTGCAGCCGGAATATAAGACATAACGCATTAGGAAATGACAAGAGTAAAAAGATTTGTCGCCGCAACGGCACTGGCTCTCATATCGGCTGTCGCGGCATACGCAGAAGGGATAACAGGCATAGTGCTCGACAAGAAAGACCGTCAGCCGCTCATCGGAGCGACGGTGCAGGTGGCGGGAACAGGCGTGAAGGCAATAACCGACATAGACGGGAAGTTCAGCCTCAACGGTCTGAAGGCAGGAAAATACAGCATCACCGTAAACTATATTTCATACAAGACAGTGACCCTTGACGGCGTCGAGGCTCTGAAAGACACCGAAGGACACGCTCTCACCATTGAGATGGAGACCGACGAGCAGACGCTCGGCGAGGTGTCGGTGGTGGGCATAATGAAGCAGAACACCGACGTGGCTATGCTCCAGGCGGCACGCAAAAGCCAGTTGGTGGTGAGCAACGTGTCGGCTCAGGAGATAAAGCGCACGCAGGACTCGAACGCGGGCGAGGTGATAAGACGTGTGCCGGGCGTGAGCATAATAGACGAGAAGTTTGTCATGGTGCGCGGTCTGTCGCAGCGATACAACAACGTATGGATAAACGGCGGAGCCGTGCCGAGCAGCGAGGCTGACTCGCGCGCCTTCTCCTTCGACATCATCCCGAGCGCGCAGATAGACAACATGCAGATAATAAAGACCCCGGCAGCGGAGTTCCCGGCAGACTACAGCGGCGGCTTCATCACCATAAACACGAAGGACATACCCACGGAGAACATAGCCGAGATACAGGTGGGAGGCAACTGGAACGACGCCACCGCCTTCTCATCATTCAGACATGCCAAAGGCTCGGGCACCGACTTCCTCGGCTTTGACAACGGCATGAGAGGACTGTCGGGCGGCATCAACGCCGCGCTCAACCCCATCGCAGGCAACGGCACAGACCTGCTGAACAACGGTCTGAACAACGACTGGCGCATAAGGGAGAGCCATCCGCTCGGCGACCTGAAGCTGTCGGCTAACATCGGACGCCGCTGGAGATGGGCGGGAAGGCAGATGGGACTCATCGCCGCGCTGAACTACAGCAACGAGTACAGGAAGTATGAGGACATGACCAACAACCTGTTCGGCGTGTACAACACCGAGGACGACAGGTCCAACTATCTCAGACGCTCCACCGACGACCAGTACAACCGCAACGTGAGACTGGGAGCTATGCTCAACATGACGCTCCTCTCAGCCGACGGCAACAGCAAATACCAGTTCAAGAACATATTCAACCAGCTGGGAAACGACCGCTACACATGGCGCGAGGGCGTGAGCGCACAGTCTGACACGGAGCACTCCGCAGAATACTACTACCGCAGCCGCACCACATACAACGGACAGCTGACCGGCAAACACACTTTCAGGAACGACGAACTGGACTGGAGCGCAAGCTATTCATACGCCAACCGCAACGTGCCGGACAGACGGCGGTATCTGGTGAACGACGCTCTGGAGACCGGAGTGATACAGCTCACCAACTCGAACGACATCTCGCGCGAATGGACAAAGCTCGACGAGCACATCGCCTCAGCCGCCGTGAACAACAGGCACAGCTTCAAGTTCGGCTCATGGGAGCCGGTGCTGAAGTTCGGAGCCTACGGAGAGTACCGCACAAGAAAATACACCACGCGCGACTTCATATACAACTGGAACGCCGCAGACAACACTCTTCCGGACGGATTCAGGCAGAACGACCTCTCCGAGATGCTCAGCGACGAGAGCTACTTCGGTGCGGACCGGCTCTATCTGATGGAGGAACAGCACATGCGCAACAACTATAAAGGCAACAACACTCAGGGTGCGGGATACATCGCGGCTACCATTCCGGCTGGCAGACTGAGCATACTTGCGGGACTGCGCTACGAATACAACCACATGGAACTCATCACCAACACCCGCGACTATGAGGAAAGCCCGTTCAGCCACAACTATGAATACAGCGACCTTTTCCCTTCGCTGAACACCACCTACAAGATAAACGACAAGCATCAGGTGAGGTTCTCGTACGGAAAGACGGTGAACAGACCTGAGTTCAGAGAGGTGTCGCCGTCGGTGTTCTACGACTTCGACCTTGCATCAAACGTGGAGGGAAACACCGAACTCAAGCCCTGCTACATACAGAACGTGGACCTGCGCTATGAGTTCTACCCCTCGAAAGGCGAGGTGATATCGCTGGCGGCATTCTACAAGCACTTCGACTCGCCCATAGAATGGACCTACACCGTGGCTGGCGGAACAAACCTGATATACTCATACATGAACGCCAAATCGGCAAAGAGCTACGGACTGGAGCTCGACATACGCAAGGACCTGTCGTTCATCGGGCTGCCCGGCTTCAGCTGGTCGTTCAACGGAGCGCTCATCAAGAGCCGCGTGAACTTCGAGAAAGGGTCGAGAGAGGAAGACAGACCTATGCAGGGACAGTCGCCCTATCTCATAAACACAGGAATATTCTACAACAACGACAAGCTGCAACTGAGCGTGGCGGCTCTCTACAACCGCATAGGCAAACGCATAATAGGCGTGGGACGCAGCGAGGGAACGACGAGCGACAACGAGGCTCTGCGCGTGCCCGACAGCTACGAGATGCCGCGCGACGTGATAGACCTGTCCGTCTCGAAGATGTTCGGCAGCCACTGGGAGGTGAAATTCAACGTGCGCGACCTGCTCGCACAGACTGTATACTACAAGCAGTTTGCCGACGTGCACTACCAGGACGGCAGCCGCAAGGAAGTGCAGCAGATAACAAGGGCGTTCAAGCCAGGACGCAACTTCGGACTGAGTGCCGTATACAAGTTCTGAAAAAGCATCATAAAACAACATGACAACCATTCATACAATTAATAATTATGTTTAACCAAACAAGCATTATGAACAAATTCAAATTCTACGGATGCCTCGGCATCCTTGCCGCATCGTTCACATTCTGTGCCTGCGGCGACGATGATGACAACGGGAAAGAAACCGAAAAGAACGACGTGACATGGTCTACCGACGGCGGAATAAAGGCTTGCGACCACATCCTTTTCACTGCCGACGGCGACGCCAACGTAAATGACAACGGCAGGCAGATAGGCAACGGCGACCAGGAGTTTGTCTTCACAGGCAAGCAGACCATAAAGAAAGGCACCTACATCCTCAAAGGCTGGGTGTACATAGCCGACGGTGCGGAGCTCACAATAGAGCCGGGCACGATAATAAAGGGTGACAAGCAGACAAAGGCTTCGCTCATAGCAGAGCGCGGCGGAAAGCTCATCGCACAGGGAACAGCGCAGGAGCCCATCGTCTTCACATCAGAGGAGGCTAAAGGCAACCGCCGTCCGGGTGACTGGGGAGGCGTGATTCTCTGCGGAAAAGCGGTGAACAACAACACCGAGATGCAGATAGAGGGCGGTCCGCGTACCAAGCACGGCGGATCGGACAACAGCGACAACTCCGGCGTTCTGAGCTATGTGCGCATAGAGTTCGCAGGATATCCCTTCCAGACCGACCAGGAGATAAACGGCCTTACACTCGGTTCGATAGGAAGCGGAACGAAAATAGACCACGTGCAGGTGTCTTACTCTAACGACGACTCTTACGAGTGGTTCGGCGGAACGGTGGACTGCAAGTATCTCGTGGCATACAGAGGATGGGACGACGACTTCGACACGGACAACGGATTCAGCGGCAACGTGCAGTTCGCACTGTCAGTACGCGACTCCAAGATAGCCGACACGTCGCAGAGCAACGGCTTCGAGAGCGACAACAACGCAAGCGGCTCGACAAGCTCACCGTTCACTTCGGCTGTGTTCTCCAACGTGACTTTCATCGGTCCGAAGGCTGTAGACGCATCGTTCCAGAACAATTCCGACTACATCAACGGCGGCTCGGTATATCCCAACAACGGCTCAAGCCTCGGACGTTTTCAGGCTGCCATGCACATACGACGCAACTCTCACCTGAACTGCTTCAACTCTGTGGCAGTGGGATGGCCCATCGGTCTGATACTCGACAACGAGAAGGGCGACACCCAGGGAGCCGCAACGGCAGGCACACTGAAGCTTAACAACATATGGTTCGCAGGCATGGACGTGCTCGGAACAGACTTCAACAAGATATACGAGGACGGTCTCTACGACTATGAGACAGGCACCGTTGACAACACAAAGAACTCATTCGCCCACACGTTCTTCGAACTGGCTGCGAACAACAACAGGCATTTCGACTCGGCTGACGGATGGTTCGACCGGACAGGATATATCCCGTCGGCAGACAGCCCGCTCATCGGTGCGGCATCATTCACAGAAGCCATACTCAACGGATGCACCGCAGTGGACTACATCGGAGCTTTCGCTGCCGGCGACACATGGCTCGACGGATGGACAAACTTCGACCCGCAGAACGCCGACTATTGAAAAAAGCTGAAAGCTTACTGTACATAACAAATGTGTCTGACAACGTTTCACGAAGTTGTCGGACACATTTATTGTATTCCGGAACACACAGAATAAAGATTATCAGCCTGCAAACAGGCTGATATAATCATATTACATAAATCCCAAATACAGAATTATAAGCCGACATTCATATTCATATAAATTAACAGAACAAGAATTGCCATTATCTATAAATTGTATATTTTTGTAAAAACAATCTGACAACTGTACATATATAAGCAATCTATTAAAATAAAAACGATGATGGGACAAAACACTTTTCCTAAGACATGGATGACAGAAGCGATACTTGTCACTCTCTTCTGTTGCTTTCCTTGTGGCGTCATCAGCATTATATATGCATCTAAGGTAAGCACAAGACTGTCGCGTGGAGATGAAGACGGTGCTTACGAAGCAAGCAGAAAAGCTGAGATGTGGGTGAAAATCAGCTTCTGGAGTATAGCCGGATTATGTATATTAAGCGCAGTCCTTTATGTATTAACAGGAATTCTTATGTTTTCATCCAGATGACAACAGACTATTAAATGGGAAAAACTACCATTCTGATAATTGCGGCAGTCATGACTGTCGTATATTTTTTTATAGACCCGACAGCAAGTCCACTATTTCCAAAATGTCCGTTTTGGTATGTCACAAATATAAAATGTCCCGGCTGCGGCTCACAAAGAGCCATCCACGACCTGCTGCATCTTGACATAACTGCGGCATGCAGACACAATCTGTTAATGACACTGTCCATTCCATATTTACTGTTACTTATTTATTCTCAGCAGAATCAAAAACGTCATCCGAGACTTTACAAAACATTATATGGCAGAATTGCCATATACGCAGCATTAATAATAATTGTCATTTGGACTGTATTGCGAAATCTTTTCAATATATAAGACAAAAGCGGCAGGCATGTCCGACGTTACAGTCTGAACCATGCCTGCCGCTTGTATTGCGTTTCCGGTCTCGCCGCCGCATTATTGTTTCTCGGCGAGAGCCTGCATTATCTTGCCTTCAAGCTCCTCGCAAAGTTCGGGATTGTCCTTGAGCAGTGACTTGGTGGCGTCGCGTCCCTGTCCCAGCCGAGAGCTTTCGTAAGAATACCACGATCCGCTCTTCTGGATGATGCCGCACTCCACGCCAAGGTCGACAATCTCTCCTACCTTTGAGATGCCCTCTCCGAACATTATCTCAAACTCCGCCTTGCGGAACGGAGGAGCCACTTTGTTCTTCACAACCTTTACCCTTACGAGGTTGCCGATAATCTGGTCGCCGTCCTTAATGCCCGTAACCTTGCGGATGTCGAGGCGTACGCTGGCATAGAACTTGAGCGCATTGCCACCCGTTGTGGTCTCCGGATTGCCGAACATCATGCCTATCTTCTCACGCAACTGGTTGATGAAGATGCACGTTGTGTTGGTCTTGCTGATGGTGGATGTGAGCTTACGCAACGCCTGACTCATCAGACGAGCCTGCAATCCGACGTTGTTGTCACCCATGTCGCCCTCTATCTCCTTCTTCGGAGTGAGCGCGGCAACGGAGTCGATGACTATGATGTCGATAGCCGAAGAGCGTATGAGCTGGTCGGCTATTTCGAGAGCCTGCTCGCCGTTGTCGGGCTGCGATATCCACAGATTGTCCACATCCACGCCCAGCTTAGCCGCATAGAAGCGGTCGAAAGCATGCTCCGCGTCGATGAAAGCCGCTATTCCGCCAGCCTTCTGCGCCTCGGCAATGGCATGGATGGCAAGCGTTGTCTTACCGGAGCTCTCCGGTCCGTATATCTCAATGATTCGTCCGCGCGGATAGCCCCCCACCCCAAGAGCCGAGTCAAGGGCTATGCTTCCTGTCGGGATGACCTCGACGTTCTCTATATGTTCGTCACCAAGTTTCATGATAGACCCCTTACCGAAGTCTTTCTCTATCTTCGACATTGCCGCCTGAAGAGCTTTCAGTTTGCCCTCATTTGAGGCGGCAGCGCCCGTATTTTCCTTTTCCTTTGCCATTTAGGTTCTGTTTTCAATTATGAATGAATGTGGCGCACGCCGCGGTCCGGCGACAGTCTGCCGTCAGAAGAGGCTGTCCGGGGCAGGCGTGCGTTGGGTTGTGCGATGAGAAATGCAGGCTGAGGAGTGTCAGAGTTCAAGATCCGCGTTGAAGATCTCATGCCATGGAAGTCCCTGTTTGTTGAGTTGCTCCATGAAAGGATCGGGATCGAACTCCTCGACATTCCACACACCGGGACGGCGCCACAGCCCTTTGAAGAACATCATGGCACCTATCATTGCCGGCACACCTGTGGTATAGCTCACTCCCTGCATGCCTGTCTCGTTGAAGGCAGCCTGATGCGAGCAGTTGTTATATATATAATAGGTGAGTTCCTTGCCGTCTTTCAGTCCGCGTATGCGGCATCCTATGCTTGTCTGTCCCTCGTAGTTCTGACCGAGATCCTGCGGGTTTGGCAGCACAGCCTTGAGGAACTGCAGCGGCACTATCTTCTTTCCCTCGTAGTCGATGGGCACGATGCTTGCCATGCCGATGTTCTGAATGACGCGCAGGTGTGTGAGATACTCCTGTCCGAAAGTCATCCAGAAGCGCGCGCGGCGTATCGTGGGATAGTTCTTCACGAGGCTCTCTATCTCCTCATGATGGAGCAGATAGCTCTCCTTCGGACCGATTTCCGGATAGGTAAGCGGCTTGTGTATCTCGAGAGGCTCGGTCTCCACCCACTTGCCATTCTCCCAGTAAAGACCCTTCTGGGTTATCTCGCGGATGTTGATTTCCGGATTGAAGTTGGTGGCGAAAGCCTTATGGTGGTCGCCGGCGTTGCAGTCGACGATGTCAAGATACTGTATCTCGTCGAAATGATGCTTTGCGGCATAAGCCGTGAAGATGCTTGTCACGCCCGGGTCGAAGCCACATCCCAGTATGGCAGTGAGTCCGGCGTCCTCGAAGCGTTTCTTGTAAGCCCACTGCCACGAGTATTCGAAGTGAGCCTCATCCTTCGGTTCGTAGTTCGCCGTGTCCAGATAGCTGCATCCGCAGGCAAGGCATGCCTCCATGATTGTAAGATCCTGATAAGGCAGCGCGAGGTTTATGACCAGCTCAGGCTTGTAGTCGTTCATGAGAGTCTTGAGCTGTTCGACGTCGTCGGCGTCCACCTGAGCAGTCCTGATATTGGGATTGCCTATTGCCGCTACAATCTTGTCGCACTTCGACTTAGTGCGGCTGGCAATCATGAAATCTGTAAACACATCGGCGTTCTGAGCTATCTTGAACGCAGCTACGGTGGCAACGCCTCCCGCGCCAATCATTAACACTTTTCCCATATTTTCTCAGATATTAGTTGTTTTCAAGCAATTTATGAATAATGAACATCAATGCCGGACATTGCAGGAAACCGCAAACTGACTCCGGAAGGAACATCCGGCATGTCACTTCAGTTCGTCCGACCTTATGCCAAGGGCACTCATGAGCGAGTAGCCGAGTATTTCCTGTCTGAAATTGCCGCCGGGCATGGGCTGCATGGAGAACATTGTGACGCGCTTCTCGTCGTCCACGCGGCGGAGGATGTGGCACAGACAGTCGTAGAGTGCGGCGCGCCCGTCATCCGGGACAATCATTATGCGCCTTGTCTCCTTACCGGCACACACTGCCTCTACCACATCGGCGAAGAAGTCGTCGCGGCTTACGATGTCCTCCACAGGCAATGCCGAGATGGAGAACTCGCCGAGATTGTCCTTGAAAGCCTTGCCGTTGAGCTCACCGGCAAGATTGCCCGGAGCGAAATTTTCCAGTACGGCATGCTCACGGTCGTGTATGAGCACAACCTGTACGTGGTTGTCGCCCTCACGCACCCCGCCGTCGAGAGCCACGCAGTCTATCCAGCGCGCCATATCGGCTTTAGGAATGCGCCGACCTATCATGCGTTCGAAATTGACTATGAGATTGAAAGCCACACGGTCGATATAGCCTGCATCGGCTATAATCACATTCTCGCTCCACTTCACGCTTTTGTCTGTCATGTCGTTCATATATGCAAAGATAATGCAAATCGAGGGCAGAACAAAATAAATAAAAGAAATAGTTCCATTTATTTTTATGCAGGACCGCAGCCTGTCTTATTAAAAGATATCGCAAGGTGAGAGTCAGACTATAACAGACAAACGGTTTCTATTCATTACCATATGATATGATGCCTGCCATACCGCGACAGCGTCCGCACACCAGCACTGCAAAACAAATAAAAGCAAAAGGAGCCGACCTCACGGCCGCTCCTTTGGATTGATGGAGAAACATTCTTATGAAAATATTGATTATTTCAGCGTGTCTGCCGCCATATTGAGTAAACCTATGATGTATCTGTCGTTCTGTCCGCGGGCCATTTCGTTCAGAATATTGCGGCACAGCGACCGCTCGCCCTTGGACAACAGACCACCCTTGTTCTTGCACAGGTCGAGCATACGGTTGGCAATGGTAGTCTTCATGGCGAGGCCGGAGTGTTCTTTATACGCATCTAAGAACACCGAGCGCAGATTGCCGAACAAGACAAGGAATCTCGACGAGCTGTTCACATCACTGTAATCTGCGGAGCTGTCCCCCACTACGTTTCCGTTCTTATAGACAACTGTTTTTGTGTCTTTGTCGCTGTTGTATGTCACGACTGTTCCGTCCGGCAATATTGTCGTACGGAGCGACACATTCTCCTTTTTGCTTATATTCACCTTCGGATCGCGGCTGTGTATGATATGGACTGAGCCCGATATATATGCGTATTTGGAACTGCCGTAATACTTGGAACCTCCGGTTCCGCTCTTGTCGTCATACCACACCAGAGCATAAGACCACCGCCATGTGCTGTCGCTGGAATCTTTTATGTTGAGCACGATATAGTTGCGGTTGTCGTACGTTCCGAAGATCTGCGACTTGTTCAGCTCAGCGCCGTATGCAATCTTAATGGTCTCGTTGCTGCCGCTGCCGGAACTTTTCATCATCATGCCGTAGGCCTTGTCGCTGTCGGAGAGGAAAGCCTTGCGCAGGCGTTCAAGAATGTCGGCGTCAGAACGTTTGAGCCTGAAACCGATTTCGTTAAAGAGCGCGTTCTTGCCGTCTGCGGGTACAAACTCCTGCTCTTTATTATTAGAGAGAATGTATTCAGAACTTTTTTTGTTGAGCAGAAACTCGTTTATGGCCTCATCGATGTGTTGCTGAGCGTAGGCCGACAACGTCAGAATGATTACGGTCAGTGTGGCTGACAGTCTGTATTTTGTATTCATATATGTATGTGTTTTTATTGTTTCAGAACTTCATATTGATTTATCCCCACCGTCAGTACATCACATCATTGTCTGACGCTTCGTCGCTGCCGTCCGCTCCGTCGGCATAGTTCACTTCAGCCATCTCCAAAGCTTTCATCTCATTGAAGGTCTCGATGTTGCGGAGCAGAGCCTCGCTCACCGCCTCTATGGCGCGCAGTTTCTCGGCCAGAATCTTTTCGGCGGCGGCAATGGAGTCGGCCGGCACGGGACTTTCGGGCAAAGCGTTCTCTGCCAGATACACCTTAGGCGGAGCAGGCTTGTAGCGGTAGCGGTCGACCCTGCGTCTGACAGGTTTGCGCACAGGGCGTGCTGGAGTCATGTTCAAGGTGTCGGCCTCGGCCGACGCGGCACTGTCGGGCGGCGCGACATCAGTGCTCATGGCCACGGGCGGCTGGACGGATGACACCGCGGTCTCACCGCGCGGCCATACCATGACCGTCAGCACAGCCGCTGCTGCCGCTGCCGCCACGGCAAGCCACACACGGCGGGCACGGCGCGAGGGGCAGGCGGCAACCTTATCCTGCCCCAGCGGCATGCCTGCATCGAAATATGCGAACATCTCCTTATACACTCTCCACTCACGGGGCACGTCGTGCGTGCGGTAGTAAGAGGCAAGGCGCGCTTCCTCCTCAACGGTGGTCTGTCCGTCCATGAAGCGTCGCGTGAGCTGTTTTATGTGTTCAAATTCGTTTGTCATAAGTGTCGTCCGTTTATTATTTTTCTTTTTCTGATGTCTTCCAATAGTCTCTGGCGAGCCCTGCATAGGAGTGTCGCCACAGACGAAACAGTTATTCCCATTATGGCTGCTATCTCACCGTTGGTCTTGCATTCCACCTGACGCAGATGCAGCACCTGATATTCTGACGACGGCAGTCTTGCGAGCTTCCGGCTCAGCCACTGCTCGTTCTCAGCCATCTCGAGCCTTGTGTCGGGTCCTGGAGAGCCGTCGGTGATGAGAGGTCTGCCGTCGAGCGTGACAGGACGCTGCCTCCTCAGCACCGAAACACTGAGATGCGCGGCAATGCTTACGGCAAGAGCCTCAACCGAGCGGTAACGGTCGAGCTCGCCGCGCATCGCCCAAAGCTTGAGCATTGTGTCCTGCGCAGCGTCCTCAGCCTCCTCTTCGGAGAGTCCGTAGTGACGGGCTACGCCAAGCACCTTCGCCCTTATTGCGGCGGCGATATTTTCAAAATCGTTCTGCTCCACTCTGGTATGGCTGTGTTTATTCGTTCTTATTCATCTCTACACCCGACTTTCGTATATATCAGGAGAAAGGCAGCGGCATGACGTCACACCGGACATGGCACCGCTCTTATGCCTCTCTTTATATGAGACGTATGAGGAAGCGATTTCTAAACATGATTAACACACATTAACACCAATCGCATCCGATATCATCCCGTCACCGCTTTCACGGGAGCGGACAACGCACACGGAAGAACGGCGGAAAGCCTCCTGACGGTAAAAAATATTGACAGCAGAAAACCGCAAACCGGAAAGCGCGGACGCCCGGAAACGCATCTGAAGCGCATAAATATACATACGGCGACGCCTGTTAATGCTGTCAGACTTGCAGAAGAGCCTTTTCCGCACCGCTGAAACAGCTTTTCCGCACACCGATAAAGGCTCCGCCACCACATGAAAGAGGCTCTTCCGCATGCCGGAACGGGCTTTTTGGCGCGGCAGAAAAGGGCATATCGCAAGCACATATGACATAAACCACACATTATCAGCAGCTTACACAAACCGCAAAATACGCGCGCAGAGCCGGACGGAGAATTTATTTTTTCGTACAGCCGAATCTCAGCGAGTTGGGCGGCAACAGTAAGGCGGCTTGGCAAGCCAGCAACACAGGGCACTCATCATATGAAATCCGCGCACACGGACGGTACGAATACCTCCTCAAAACATGTCATTTTGTCATACAATCTGCCAACAACCGCAGCGTTTCCGACATTTGGCATGCCATTTGTTATTATGACAGCGGACGACTGTCCAAAGATAACATTAAATTAGAATAATAACAAGAAAAAGATAAATATTATGGGAAAGATTATTGGAATCGACTTAGGTACTACGAACTCTTGCGTTGCCGTGTTTGAAGGCAACGAACCTGTAGTGATAACAAACAGCGAAGGCAAGCGCACCACTCCTTCGGTTGTGGGATTCGTGAAAGACGGTGAGCGCAAGGTGGGCGACCCTGCCAAGAGACAGGCTATCACCAACCCGAAGAACACCGTGTACTCTATAAAACGCTTCATGGGCGAGACCTACGCACAGAGCCAGAAAGAGGCAGAGCGCGTTCCGTTCAGCGTTGTGAACGAAGGCGGTTATCCGCGTGTGGACATCGAGGGCCGTAAGTATACTCCGCAGGAGATTTCGGCGATGATACTACAGAAGATGAAGAAGACCGCAGAGGACTATCTGGGACAGGAAGTGACGGATGCGGTCATCACAGTGCCTGCATACTTCTCCGACTCTCAGCGTCAGGCTACAAAGGAGGCAGGACAGATTGCCGGACTCAACGTTCGCCGTATAGTGAACGAACCTACTGCGGCAGCCCTTGCCTACGGTGTGGACAAGGCAAACAAGGACATGAAGATAGCCGTGTTCGACCTTGGTGGAGGTACGTTCGATATATCTATCCTCGAGTTCGGAGGCGGTGTGTTCGAGGTTCTTTCAACAAACGGTGACACCCATCTGGGCGGTGACGACTTCGACCAGGTGATAATAGACTGGCTCGTAAACGGCTTCAAGGCAGACGAGGGCATCGACCTGAGCAAGGACCCGATGGCAATGCAGCGTCTGAAAGAGGCTGCCGAGAAAGCCAAGATAGAGCTTTCGAGCACAACATCTACGGAAATCAACCTGCCGTACATATCTGCCGAAGGCGGTGTGCCGAAACATCTCGTGAAGACTCTTACACGTTCGCAGTTCGAACAGCTGGCTCATGACCTCATACAGGCATGCCTCGTTCCGTGCCAGAACGCCATGAGAGACGCCAAGCTCTCAACATCGCAGATAGACGAAGTGATACTCGTCGGCGGCTCAAGCCGTATACCTGCCGTCCAGACACTCGTGAAGAACTACTTCGGCAAAGAGCCTTCAAAGGGCGTGAACCCGGATGAGGTGGTTGCAGTGGGCGCATCCATACAGGGCGCAATCCTCAACAAGGAAGGCGGTGTGGGCGACATCGTGCTGCTCGACGTCACTCCGCTGACACTGGGTATAGAGACAATGGGCGGCGTGATGACAAAACTCATCGACGCCAACACAACAATACCTTGCAAGAAGAGCGAGACATTCTCCACCGCAGTGGACAACCAGACGGCAGTGACAATACACGTACTGCAGGGTGAGCGTCCGATGGCGTCGCAGAACAAGAGCATCGGTCAGTTCAACCTCGAGGGCATCGCTCCGGCACGTCGCGGAGTTCCGCAGATTGAGGTGACGTTCGACATCGACGCCAACGGTATTCTGAACGTTAGCGCAAAGGACAAAGCCACCGGCAAGGAGCAGGCAATTCGCATCGAGGCATCGTCCGGTCTGAGCAAAGAGGAGATTGACCGCATGAAGGCAGAGGCAGAACAGAATGCCGAGGCTGACAAGAAGGAGCGCGAGCGCGTGGACAAGATGAATCAGGCAGACTCGATGATATTCACCACCGAAAACTTCCTGAAGGACAACGGCGACAAGATTCCGGCAGACCAGAAACCGGCAATTGAGTCCGCTCTCCAGCAACTGAAAGATGCTCACAAGAACGGTGACGTGGCAGCAATAGACAACGCCATAAACAACCTGAACACCGTCATGCAGAACGCAAGCGCACAGATGTATCAGGGCGCACAACCTAACCAGAACGCACAGGCTGACCAGCAGACCCAGAACAACAGCGCGAAAAACGATGACAACATTCAGGATGCGGACTTTGAGGAAGTGAAGTAAGTAACGGTAAACAACGATAACTAATAATAGAAAAATAGGGTGTAACTCAATGAGTTATACCCTATTTTCGTTTTAATACTTTCCTAATAGATTTGCTTATTTCTCGGATTTTTATTGTATATTTGTACCATATTTGTTCCGCGATAAAAAAGTAGGAAATCTGCGACAAAATATGAACGAGCTAAATACAAACAAGTAAATATCAGTATTATGCCAGCAGCTAAGTTTGAAATAAAACGGAAATGCCAAGTGTGTGGTCAGGAGTTCATCGCTAAGACCATAGAATCGTGGTATTGCTCTAAACGCTGTTCCAACATTGCGTATAAGCGTAGGAAAGATGAGGAGAAACGAAACCAGCGATTGGATGAAATCGTGAAAAGCATCCCGAAGCACCAAGATTGCATCAAGGTGTCGGAAGCCTATGCCTTGTTTGGCATCAGCAAAGATACCTTGTATCGTTTGATTCATAAAGGTACTATTTCGCACATAAATCTTGGTACGAACCAAATCCGTGTCAGCAAGGAAGAATTGATGAAGCTTTACCCACTGCGCAGGAAAGCCATAACCAAATCAAAGCCTGTTGCCAAACTATACAGTCTGGAACCCAAAGACTGTTATACCATTGGTGAGATAGCCAAGAAATTCCATTTAGATGACAGTACGGTTTATCAGCATATCCGCAGATATTCTATCCCTACCCGTCAGATAGGTAACTTCGTCTATGCACCAAAGAAAGAAATTGATAATTTATATAAAGGAGCGAAGCAATGAAGAAAGCGTTGGCCAATACACGAGTTTCGGTAAAACTCCGCAAGTCGGAATACCGCGAGGAATGGTATCTGTATGTTGAAGCCTATCCGGTTTTTCAAGCAGACAAATCCTCTCCCCAAAGAGTGCGTGAATACCTGAACCGTACCATCACCACTCCCATTTGGGATAAGTCGCGGAATGCCCGAACCGATAAAGACGGCAAGACCACTTATAAGCCTAAACGTGATTTGAACGGTATCATCCAATGCAAATCACAGTTAGACCAGGAATCGTGTATCTATGCTGATAAGGTGAGAAGCCTGCGACAGAAGGAATATGATAGTGCTTCTTTATATTCTGAAACAGATGCAGAACAAGCAGAACAGTTAGAGCGTTCCCGTTGTAATTTCATTGAATACTTTGACCATGTGCAGCGCACCCGTCATGCGCACAGTTCTGATTCTATCATCGCCAACTGGAACCGTGTATATGAGCTGCTGAAGATTTATTCAAAAGGTAATGCTATTCCTTTTTCACATATAGACTTGAAGTTTGTAGAATCGTTTCGGCAATTTATTCTCAACGCACCACAAGGTGGAACAAAGAATGGTACTCTCTCTCAAAACACGGCATCCACTTATTTCTCAATATTCAAGGCTGCATTGAAGCAGGCTTTTATTGATGGCTATCTTACCGTTGATGTTTCGGCAAAGGTCAAAGGCATTCAGGGAAGAGAGAGCCGCAGAGAATATCTGACGGTTGATGAGTTGAATCGTCTGGCGCAAACTCCATGCGATCCATTATTAAAACGAGCCTCTTTGTTTTCAGCCTTGACCGGACTTCGCCATTGCGACATACAAAAATTGAAGTGGTCAGAGGTTGAAGAATTTAATGGCGGTTACCGCTTGAACTTCACCCAGCAAAAGACCAAAGGCGTTGAATATATGCCCATATCAGAACAGGCATTCCAGCTTTGCGGTGAAAGAAAAGATGGCGAACAATTGGTTTTTGCTGGACTTCCCGATCCGTCATGGATTAACCGCCCCATAAAGAAATGGGTTGCTGAAGCAGGGATAACCAAACACATCACCTACCATTGCTTTAGACACTCGTATGCAACCCTGCAACTCGCCGGAGGCACAGATATTTACACGGTCAGCAAAATGCTTGGCCATACTAATGTCCGTACAACTCAAGTGTATGCAAAAGTGGTTGATGCGAAAAAGGAAGAGGCTACAAAGACCATAAGGTTGGATTTGCCAATGACCGAATGACCTTTTATTCACACTTCCACTTATATTATATATCATTAGCCATCTGCACCTTTTATGTGGATGGCTTTCTGTTTCTATTCTCTTTTTGTTTAATTACCTTATGGCATAGTGATGATTCCCTTATGCCGAAAGGCATAATCGAAAAAATCTGATAATGGAATTCCCCATTATGTCTACTAATAATCAGCGCATATCGTTTATGATTCTTATGACCTACTGATGTTTCTTTATGTGATATTAGTCATCCATAAATCAGTATTGAGATTTGCCATTACTTTGTGGCAAAATCAACTGATAACGATATGGAAGACAAGAACATTACATTTGAAGATTTGCCCAAGGCAATGTCATGGATGATGGACAAGCTCAATAAGCTTGATTCCAAGATTGACGGTCTGAACAACATTCCATTAGTACAGCCTGCCGACCAGTGGATGAACCTGAAAGAACTGTGCGAATACCTGCCTAGCCATCCGGCTGAACAGACCGTTTACGGATGGACGAGTTGCCACCAGATTCCGTTTCATAAGAGAGGCAAACGTATTATGTTCCTCAAATCGGAGATTGACGCATGGCTTCATGACGGCAAGCGGAAATCACAGAAGGAATTGGCGGAAGAAGCCGTTCAGTTCGTCAAATCCAAACGAAACAGGACATTCTAATGGATTCACTTGACTTGTGCAACAGCATCAGAATGGAGTTCGAGGGTGTTATTGAGAACAAGATACCTTTGGATGTGTTTCCTGCCAAACTGCAGGACATGGTTCTGGTATTGGCACGGCAAGAAAACTATTCCATTGAGTACACAATGACATCCCTTATTGCGGCAGCGTCAACAGCCATCGGCAATGCAGTCAACATCCGCATCCGTGGTGGCTGGGTTAGTAGTCCTATCCTTTATCTGATACTAGTTGGACGGCCAGGCATGGGTAAAACTCCTCCGCTTGACTTCGCTTTCCGCCCCATCCGCAAGCGTGATGCCAAAGTCATTAAGCAATTCAAGATAGACATGGAAAACTACAATTCCATATTGGAAAGTCAGAAAGGCAGGAAAGACGAAAGGCCGCCATTGCCACCTAAACCGATATTGAAGCGGACAATCATTTCTGACTTCACTCCTGAAGCTCTTATTCGTGCGCTTAATGACAATCCAAGAGGAGTGACCGTGTATGTGGATGAAATAATGGGAATGTTCAACGCCGTGAACCAATACAGCAAGGGGCAACTGATAGAACAACTTTTGACAGCTTTTAGCGGCAAGCCTCTTGATGTGTCAAGGTGCAGTATGCCGATACCTATCCATATTGAGCGGCCTTTTATAAATATAGTCGGCACGATGCAGACAACTCGTGTGCATGAACTGGTCGATAAAGGGTACAAGGACAATGGCCTGTTGGATAGGATAATTTTCGTTTATCCCTCATCACAGGAAATATCAGACTGGCAGATTGACGAAGATTCCACATCCTCATCGTTTGAGAAATATTCTGCCTTGTGGGAGGATGTAATCAACCGTATTTGCGAGATTTGTTTCATAACGGATGAGAATAAAGACTATGCTTTACAAAACGTGCTGAACTTTTCTACAGAGGCTGGTGCCTATTTTACCAACTGGCGTAATGAGTTAATCCACAAAGTAAACCAAATCAAAGACGATGGTATGGTGGATAGCCGGGTAATGAAAACACCCATAATTGCAGCACGGCTGGCTTTAGTATTCCAAATACTCCGATGGGCTTGTGGCGAAGTCCATAAAGATTTTGTGGATATTGATTCCACAAAATCGGCCATCAGACTAAGTGCATATTTCGAGGATTGCTATTCCAATGTTCAGAAATTTATGTTGATGGAAAGCATAGACTCACAGAAGAAAGAAATGCTTGATATTGTACCTCATTTGTTTTCTACAGCCGAAGCCGTCCAAGCCGGTAAAGAAGTAGGAATGTCGGAAAGAACTGTGATGTATGTGTTGAACAAACTTGCCGCGAACAAAGTAATCAGGAAAATCAAGAGGGGCGAATATGAAAAACTGCAATAATCCACGCTGTTTGCACCTTGCAGTATTTGCAGTTTGCAGTTCAGAGAGCATTGGTAATCTGCAAAACTGCAACAACTGCAAACTGCACGGACTGCATTTATAAAAAGGAGGAACTATGACTGAATACAGATTTACACTCCAAAAATACAAGCGAGGTTCTAAGCTGACCTGTCCTAAATGTGGTAGGAAGCAATGTTTCGTCAAGTATGTTGATACGGAAGGGCAAATTGCGTTTCCTGATTATGTGGGCAGGTGCGACCATGAACATTCGTGCCAATATCATTACAAGCCATCGGACTATTTCAAAGATAATCCCACTGCATTGGAAGAACGGAAGCCGTGGAGGTCGCAGACTACGGTCGTACAGCCAAAGCCGATAGACTACATTGATCGTAGCATTATGTACCGCTCGCTTGCCAACTACGAACTGAATCCGTTATTCATCTTTCTGTCTGGAGTATTCGGTGAAAAGGAGACATCCCGGCTGTTCCAATTATACTGTGTCGGGACATCCAAGAAATGGAAAGGCTCCACGGTGTTCTGGCAGATTGACCGACAAGGAAGAGTGCGAGCCGGAAAGATTATGCTGTATAATCCGGAAACAGGGCATCGGGTGAAAGAACCGAGAAGCTATGTGAGTTGGGTGCATACGGAACTGGGGCAGGAGTACTTTAACATGAAACAATGCTTGTTTGGTGAACATCTGTTGGCTGATTTTCCGACAAGAGCAGTTGCCATTGTGGAGAGTGAGAAATCCGCTCTAGTGGCCAGCCACTTCATGCCTGATTTTGTTTGGTTGGCAACCGGAGGAATACACGGTTGTTTCAAGGCTGGTACCGTAGGCGTATTAAAGAACCGTGCCGTAATTCTTTGCCCTGATCTGGGTGCAAAGATGGTTTGGATGGAGAAAGCGCAGCTTCTTTCTTCCATCTGCTCAAAAGTGGTTTTCAGTGATAAGCTGGAGCAATGCGCTACGGCTGAACAAAGGGAAAAAGGATTAGACATAGCCGACTTTCTGTTGATGGCGGACACTCCCATGATGAAACTTCAAAAGATGATAAAGCGATGTCCGAGTTTGCAAACGCTCGTTGACCAATTTCAGTTAGAGTTAGTTGAACCATAAATAGCTTTGAAGATGAAAAAAGACATTTATTATTGTATAGTGCTTTCCGACAGGCAGCTTGATTTTCTGGCAGGAAGCAAATACGGCATCGACCGTATGAAGGTATTGAAAAGCCTCATTGACGCTGCGGTAATCAAAGAAACAAAATACGAGAAGAAAGGCTTTGCCGTTACGCTACATATCGGACAAGCCGCTCTTTCGGAAGTGGAATTGGCCACCCGTTTAGGTTATGACAAGAAAACCGTTTCGAGGTTGCTTGACAAAATGGCCGAGTTGGGGATTATCACATCCGAACAGACTAACCGCACAAGCATACACACCGTGCATTGTGTGTCGGCATGGTATGCGGACAATCAAAAAATACTCAATCCGTATTATGTGAGCGTGAAAGAGCGGCGCAATCATGTCTATGAGATTGGTGAAGATGGTAGTGGTGAGAACTGTATTGCCACCGATGTACCAAATGGCGAAAATACAAAGTCGGACACCGCCACTTGTTGTGACAACGGGCAACCATCTTTATCCCTTATTTCGGACGGGAATGTTCATGGTGGGAACGGAGTGTAAATCATAGTGAAATCGAGACGGACAAGAAATGCTGTATATTGGCTTTCAAAAGATGGCTTTTTGCAATGCGAGACATGGCTTTTTACGCTTCAATTCGTGGCGTTTTGGAAAAGCGTTGGTTTATGGTGGAACTTGGGTTTAACTTACAACACTATCGGAAGCGGTCTTTTGAGGAAAGAATGTGGCGGAGTAAGTTTGTTTTAGGCGTTTATAAAGACTTTGGACAAACCGTCCACTCTACGAGTTGTGCTATGTCCGATGTTCGTGTCAGGACTGTTACAAGAATTGCCTATGTCGCACAAAACCGCTTCGCGCTTCCATGTCCCATAAGCCGTAAGAGCCACTCGCAAGCTCGCACCGGGCTGACCAGTTTTATTTTATAGTATCACCTTATAATTCATTAGATATGACAACAACGGAAGAGAACAAGGATGAAAAGAAAAAGGCTATAAGGCGCACAAAGCGGCTGGAGGCCAGAGTGACCGAAAAGGAATACGCAAAAGCCGTAGAACTTGCCGAGACCTGCGGCTTGACTTTGAGTGACTACATTCGTAAATGCGCTTTGGGGCAATGTCCAAGGCGGCGGCTTACCGACAAGGAGGTGGAAGCCCTTTGCAGCCTCTCCGATGCACGGGGTGAGCTAATGCGAATAGCGACAGCCGTCAAATCCATACAGGGCAGCCATCGGGCGCAATACTTTGCAGACACCCGTTTCGTGGAGCAGTGGATGCGTGCCGCTATTCCACTTATAGTCCGTTGGAATGAAATTCAGGAATACATCACACAATAAATACCCAACCAGATGATAGCAAAAGCGGCCACCATCAGTCACGGCGGAAATGCCGTCCGCTATTCGGTCAACAAGGACAAGGCTGAGATAGTGAAAGTGAACTTCTTGCCCGATGACATTTCGGTGGAAGCCATGTACCAGCGCATGGTACTTAAACAAAAAGAGTTTGCCAGTACAATCAACAAAGGCAGACCGCTCAAACGTAACGTGATAAGGATGGAAATATCCCCAACTAAAGAAGAATCCGCAGGCTGGACGTTGGACGATTGGGTAAGGTTGGCAAACGAGTACATCCAAATTTTCGATTCCATCGACTTGTCGAAAAAGGCGAAACGTGCCAGTGCAAAATGTACCAATGTAAGGAATAGCCAGTATATAGTCGCTCTCCACCATGATGCAAAGAGTGGCATACCTCATCTGCACATTGACGTGAACCGTGTGGACATGGACGGCAAGGTAAACGACGACCATCTGATAGCGGAACGGGCAATGTCTGCTGCGTACATTATCAATGAACGGCGTGGATGGGGACAGTCGAAAGACATTTATGAAAAACGCCGATTAGAGATTGCCGATACGTGTATGGATGTACTACGTTCTTTACCAGAGTTCAGTTGGGCAGGCTATGCAGCCGGATTGAAAGAATATGGCTACGGTATATACATACAAGAGGATGACAAAGGGAATGTACGAGGCTATTCTGTTCTGTTGGGCAACTCCAGTTATAAATCCTCTATTCTTGGCAAAGGCCGATACCTCATGCCCTCAAGGATAGAAGCGACATGGGCAAGGCTTCATGGAGAGCAAAAATCTTCGGCAATTCTAAGTACCGAACAGAAAATACGGACATCTACCGTATCGGCTGAAATGCCACAGGTCAACCGCCAGGCTCCCGTTATTAGACATTACGACATTTTCACAGATGAATATCACCATTACCATATAGCCATATCGGAGGACGCGGACGAAATCATCCGCAAGGAGTGTTCCATGCTGGACGACAATCCCTTTGCGACCATAGAAGCTGTGCAGAAAAGCGCTCTGCTTCTTTTTGCCGAGTACCTTGACGGTGCAACGAGTATGGCGGCATCTAGTGGCGGTGGAGGTTCTGATATGAGCGGTTGGGGAAAAGACAAGGATGAGGACGAACGCGAATGGGCACGCCGTTGCGCTCAAATGGCCAATCACCTGTGCAAACGCAGGAAAGGTTTGCGCAGATAAATGTTTTTTTTATTCAAGAATCAGATGAATATGGGAATAGGTAAAGGAAAATCCAACAAGATAGACATCAATAGCCTTATAGGTAGCGTTAATAACGAAAACAAGGCTACGCAGGAAGCAAGCAGTCTTACAGAAGAAGTTGCGGAATTGGAACAAGCGACCAAAGCTCTCAATACGGCTATCGACCGTGCAAACAGTATTATCACCGCTTTCAACAAATCAGTTAATGAATTGCAGTCAAGGAAAATCGGTGCGCAAGTACATCCGCAAACCTTACAATCATTGAACAACATCTGTACGAACTTTGTCGTAGAAGTAGGTAGGCAACTGATGGCTCATCGGGATAAACAACTTGAGCTGCAAAAGGAACACGAGGAGCGCATTGCTTGTATGCTTAAAAGCAATGAAGGTATTTGGCTTTCCAACCGTTGGGGCATATTTACTGTGATTGTGCTTGGAATCTTTTGCTTGGCAGTTATTTTATGGGCTGTCTGTAAATAATGCGGCAATTTACAATGTTCTTCCGATACGCCCCATTATGAGAATGTACCATTTGAAGTGCCCAAAGGATGGGTATGGACTACTGTAAGCGATATATCAAAATCAATTTTATATGGTGTAAGTGAATCTGCAAAGTCAACAGGTAAATACAAACTATTGCGCATTACAGACATTCAGAATAACCAAGTAGATTGGGATACTGTTCCATTTACAAATTTTGATACTAATAAGGTATCTTCATACATTTTATGTAATGGAGATATTTTGTTTGCACGGACAGGGGCAACAGTCGGGAAATCGTATCTAATAAAAAATCTTACACAAAAGGCTATCTATGCTTCATATTTGATACGTGTGCAAACATTTAATCTGGTTATTCCTGAATATGTGAAATTATTTTTTGAGTCTGATTATTATTGGGCACAAATTGAATTAAACTCGGTAGGCATAGGACAACCAAATGTAAATGGTACGATTCTTGGAAGCCTAAACATTCCATTACCTCCTTTGTCTGAGCAAAAAAGAATTGTTATAGAGATAGAGCGGTGGCTTTCTTTGATTAATGTGATTGAAGAAAATAAAGTGGATTTGCAAACAGCTATCAAGCAAGCCAAAAGCAAAATTCTCGACCTCGCCATTCACGGCAAGCTTGTGCCGCAAGCCCCGAATGACGAGCCAGCCTCGGAATTGCTAAAACGCATCAACCCGAAGGCGGAAATCACTTGTGATAACGGGCATAGTAAGAAGTTGCCTCAAAGTTGGATAATTTGTAGACTTGAAGAAATATGTAAGGTTGAAAATGGTTATGCTTTTAGCAGTGATGAATATAAACCTTCTGGAACGCCATTAGTTCGAATTTCAAATATTGTAAATGACAAAATAGATTTATCTTCTTGTGTCTTTGTTCAAGAAGATGTTGAAGAAAGATTTATAGTGTCAAAAGGCGATTTATTGATTGCTATGTCTGGTGCGACAACGGGTAAAATGGGTGTATATTCCAAAAATGAAATATCGTATCTAAATCAGCGTGTTGGAAATATCAAGATACTAAACAAAGATTTATTACTTCCCGAATATAGAAATTATTTCATGATTTCAAAAATGGACGATATTTTAAAATTAGCCTATGGTGGAGCACAACCTAATATTAGTGCTAAGGTTATATCAAATTTTTTGTTTCCACTTCCGCCAATATCCGAGCAACAACGCATTGTAGCAAAAATAGAGGAACTGTTTTCTGTTCTTGATAACATTCAAAATGCCTTAGAAGCGTGATAAGATGCGCTTCTAAGGCCACGTTATCACCAATTTACCACTTTGTCAACAATCTTCTGTTGTTCGTTGGCGGTACGTCGAAGATAGATGCGGGTGGTTTCTATGCTCTCATGCCCCATAAGGTCGGCTAATAAAGCAAGGTCGTTGAAACGGTCAAGGAAATTCTTGGCGAAACGGTGACGAAAAGAATGAGGATAAACAACATCGCGGTTTAGTCCATATTTATCGGCAAAATGCTTTAGCTGTTGGGCAATACCGCGTGTCGTAATGCGCTGCCCGAAACGGTTAAGAAAGAGATAACCGCTCGTAACGCCTTTCATTTTCAACCATTGTAAAGCCTCATTTCGCAAGTTTTTAGGGATGTATAAACGGCGCACTTTACCGCCTTTGCTGTAAAGGTCGAGATAACCCACTTTCACGTGTTCAACCTTTATGTGCAACAACTCGCTTACCCGTGCACCTGTCGCTGCCATAAACCATACTACGAAATACCAATCCTCGTAACCGTCAGCCTTCAATTGCGCTTTCAGAAACTTATAGTCGGCATCGCTGATGACATTCTCCAAGAAGTTCTTTTGCTGAACTTTGACAAACTTCACTTTCAGTCTGTCGTGTTTGGTAAACTCCAAATACTTGTTGATACCCTGCAAACGGAGATTTACAGTCTGCGGTTTGAAGTTTTCCACCAGATAGCCCTTATAGGCCAACAGGTTTTTCTTGTTCACTTCTCCATAGTGACTGAGAAAGTAGTTCACCGTCCACACATACGATGCTACGGTGTTCTTTGCCAAATTCGTTTTGGCAAGATAATCTTTGAATCTTGTTATCATATACATTAATTTTTGATGAATACGATAACAATATAAAGCGCAACCTAACGGGCATTATCCGCAGTTACCTGACGGGTGGTGCAAATGTCTATTAGAAGACATAGTTGAATACGAACAACCTCAAGCCTATATTGTAAATTCAACTGATTATGATGACAGCTATTTGACTCCTGTTTTAACTGCTGGGAAATCTTTTATTATAGGATATACCAATGAAACAAAAGGTATTTATCAGAATACGCCTTGTATCATTTTTGATGACTTTACCACAGATTCCAAACTTGTTAATTTCCCATTTAAGGTAAAATCATCTGCCATGAAAATCCTAAAAGTGACAGACGATATTGAAATTGAATATGTTGCTATGTTTATGAGCATCACACGACTTATTGGCGATACCCATAAACGTTATTGGATTTCAGAATACTCTAAACTTTGCATACCGATACCGCCAAGAAAAGAACAGAAGCGTATAATCAATGTTGTTAAAGTGATGTTTGAAAAACTTGACGCAATAATGGAGGACTTATAAATTCTCCATTATTGCATCCAATTTACTATGCATTGAATTTATCGCAGTAACAATTCTTACTTGTTCATCATAAGGTGGTACGGGTACTTCTATTGCCTTAAACAGCTTCTTATCCAGATGAGGTATTGCCGAACCTACTTTGTTTTCACGCAATGCTTTACGATGCAGGTTTATAACATGTAAGATGTACTCTGCAAGCATATTTTCATTGATATGTAGTTGCTTGAATGTGCTACCTTGATAACCTTCAATCGGCGTTCTGAACACTTCACCGGAGTTTTCTCCATCAACCAAAATCAATAGGCTATTGGCTGCTACATATCGCCCATTTGTTTGTGTCTTAAAGTCACGTTCTCCTCTTAGATATTTTACGTCAAGGTTTGGCATTTCTTTACCGTCAAGTTTCTCTCCATCCGTCAAAGAACACAGCATTTGCATTGGAACTACTACCCACCCGTCAGGTAACTGCGGATAATGCCCGTTATCACAAGTTATTTCGGTTTTCGGGTTGATGCGTTTTAACAGCTCTGCAGCCGGTTCGTCATTCGGGTCTTGTGGTACGAGTTTGCCGTGAATGGCGAGGTCAAGGATTTTACTTTTAGTTTGTTTTATAGCTGCTTGTAAATCCTCTTTGTCATTCTTTATAGAAGTAATTAAAGAAGTCCACTTAGCCATCTCCACTACAATTCTTTCTTGTTCCTTTAATGGAGGAATAGGTACCATTAATTTTGAGAGCTTTTGTGCATTGATATTAGACTGATTAACAGCATCCGTTTTTACATTATAGCACCAATTACGGTAGTAGCTACTATTCATTACAATATTAAGGTAGTCAGAAGAAATCAATATCGGTCTAACTCGGATGAGGTAGCCTGCATATATTGCTGGTTGTTCTCCTTTATAAATTGCCGTTTTCCCTACCCATTCGCTACTGTTTGTACGATTAAAAAGTAAATCGCCTTTTTTTAATGAGTATTGTTTAATATCTTCATCATTTGAAGAATATACCAGATTAGAATAGTCAATTGTGCCAATATCAGTAATATTACCCATTCGCAAGACAGTTATCTTACCCACGCTTGAAGACTTTTCAGAAGTTCCGTATTTCAATTCGCATACAATATCATCTAACTTACACCATTCCCACCCTTTCGGCAATAAGTAGGGATAATGGGGCGTATCGGAAGACTTTGCGGACTTCTTTGTTCGTTTAATCTTCCCTTCTTTTATAAGCCGTTCTTTTTCTGCCTTTATCCTTTCGAGTAGGACGGAGGAAGGTTCATCATTTGGGTCTTGCGGCACGAGTTTACCGTGTATGGCAAGGTCAAGTATCTTTTGGCGGAGTTTCTTTGTATCCATAATTATTTGTTGTTAGAGTTTCCCAACATCTTATCCTCATTGAAGGCCTTAATTTCGCTTTCTATTACTTGTTTAAGTTCTTCCTTGGGAACAATGAGTTGATAATCGGCCACACCAATAGGTTTGCCCATATCTTCGAGAGCCATTTCCACCTCTACGTGGTCTTTTTCCGCACAGAGGATGATGCCTATTGAGCGGTTTTCACCATTGAACCGTTCCAAACGGTCGAGCAAAGAGAGGTAATAGTTCATTTTGCCGGCATATTCCGGCTTAAATTCACCAATCTTTAAGTCAATGGCGACAAGGGAACGCAAACCTCTGTGGAACAATAACAAATCCACACGACTTGTCTTACCGTTGTATTCCAGTTCATATTGATTGCCTATAAACGTAAATCCCTTGCCGAGTTCAAGCAAAAAGAGCTTTACCTTATCAACCAATCTGCGTTCAAGTTCCAACTCCAGTATCGGGGAAGTGACACCAAAAAAGCCCAAATTATAGCTGCTGCGGAACACTTCATTTGCATACAGAGCCTGCGGTGCTGGCAGCGTCTTGCTGAAATTATTGTCGCTTTCTGCCCTTAATTCCTTGTGCTCATGTAATTTCATCTTCAGGGCACTTGTAAGTAGGTCGCGATTCCAACCTTTTCTTACAGTTTCCTCCGCATAAAAAAGCGTGTCAACATCGTTCAAGTTTTTGTTAAGTAGCAGCAGGTTGTGCCCCCACGGTAAAACTGCTACAGCCTGTAGCAGTTTTGAGTCGCTATCCGCATAACGCAGATAAAACTTCTTCATATTCCACATTTGGCGTGTGGAAAGTCCCATACTTGGGTATTGCGCTTTCAAGTCCATAGACAGACGCTTGACAACACCGCTGCCGTGATTACTTTCTATTTTCTTTTCATACAGCAGTTTGCCTATCTTCCAATAGGCAGATGTAACATTGCCGTTAATCTGTTTGGCTACCCGTTGCCGTGTGTCGTTGATTACTGCAACAGCCTGTTGCAGTAATTCCTGATATTCATTTTCAGAGAACCCTTGTCTTGTGATTTCTTCCATGTCAATCCTCCTTAATATCCGCCAATAACTTTTTTAATTCAGCAACTGCATTGCTGATGTTTTGGCTTTTCTCTTCAATGGTTGCCATGAGTTCGGAAAGGGTACGGTTGTCATCCTCGTCACCTTGCTTAATCCAAGTAATGTCAAGGCTGGTCTTGTCGCGAGCCGTGATTTCATCTATCGTGTATCTGCGCCAACGACCAGATGGATTGGTTTCGGCATTGTAAGTTTCATGCCGTTCAGATATATTGCTTGGATTATAGCAAGAAACAAAGTCGTCAAGATGATGGCGTTCCAGTTTGTTAGTTGCCAAAGTATGCTTTACGCCTGTACGGTAATCGTAATACCAAATCTCTTTCGTAGGTTGTCCTTTTACGAAGAACAAGACATTTGCCTTTACACCTTGGGCATAGAAGATACCTGTCGGCAAGCGTAAAATGGTATGCAGATTAAAATCAGAAAGTAACCGTTTACGGATTGTTTCGCCAGCATTTCCCTCAAACAGCACATTGTCGGGCAGCACGACTGCTGCACACCCACCAGTCTTCAGCATCAACATGATGTGCTGCAGGAAGTTGAGCTGGTTGTTCTTTGTTTCAACATAAAAGTCAGGGCGGTTAATCTCTACCGACCCAGCCGGACGTGTACCGAAAGGAGGATTGGCAAGCACCACATCTACCAAAGTGGACGGCTCTTTTTCCAAAGAATCTTCACACACAATAGGACTGCAATCCGTACCTATACCATGCAGATAAAGGTTCATGGATGCAAGGGTCACTACCAACGGCGTATTGTCAACGCCATGCAGTGCCTTGTTGTTCAGGAAGTCCAGTTTATCCAAATCAGATGACTGCCCTTTCATATAATCGTATGCCGTCAGCAAGAAACCGCCAGTGCCACAAGCTGGGTCGCAAACCGTTTCGCCTATCTGCGGACGGATGCAATCTACCATTGCCTTGATAAGCGGACGTGGCGTAAAATACTGTCCGGCACCGCTTTTCTTGTCCTGTCCATTTTTCTCAAGTATGCTTTCATAGATTGCACCTTTCACGTCACCATCCATTACGAGCCAATTCTCTTCATCAATCATGGTGATGACCTTTTTGAGGTACACGGGCTTGTCTATTTTGTTTTGAGCCTTTGTATAGATGGTGCCAATAAGATTATCTTGCTCGCTAAGTACTTTTAATGTTTGCTCGTATTGGTTCACAAGGTCATAGCCATCGAGACCGATCAAGTCTTCCCATCGGCAACCTTGCGGAATAGCCGACTCTTCTCCAAAAAGCTCGACATTCTCTGCGTCCATTTTCAGAAAAAGCAGGTAAGTGAGTTGGGTGATATAGTCTGTAAACCCTATGCCAGCTCCCGACAAGGTGGTTGCCAAATTCCAGACTTTTTTTGTCAAAGCCTGTTCTGTAAGTTTATTGTCATTATCCATATATGATTATGCTGTTTTTCTTAATACTACAAAATTAAATAAAGAAAGTAATGAAGCGTCAGCTTGCTGCATATTACCGAAAGCACTTATAAGCTGCGCTGCTCCTGTGCGGTCGGTTTTGCGCAAATCCCTCACTGTACAAGCCCCGTTAGAAGCAATGTAGTCAACGACACGGCTCATCACCTCACGTTGCTTGTCGGTTATGCCACCTTGCTTTTGTCCGCACCAAAGGTTAAAATATTGACGGGCTGTAGGGTAAGCACTTTCCAACCGCTCGGTCTGATGATAAGCGAAACGCACAAGCTGGATGATGTTTGTCAGAGCTTCAGCCTCTTGTTTCTTTGTGGTACGTTTCACTTTATCGGGGCAAACTATGGCGTAAGAGTTCCACAAGCGGTTAGAAGAAAAACGATTGTTCTCCATCTTCAATTTATTCTCCAAGTCTTTGAGCATGGAGTAGGTTATCGGTTCTCCCTGATTATTATAAATGATGCGCAAAGCCTCGATGTCATCACAGTGGTCTGTGCAGTATTGTTCGAAAGCATCAGTGATGTTTTGTGCATCTTCAACAGAAAAACCTTTGAATATCAGCTCATCTTCGCCGGGCATCAAGGTGTTGACGAACCCTGCGGCAAGAATAAGGATGTATTTACGGGCATCGGCATGATTTGTGATTGGGGAAACCAAGCCTTTGCGCTCATTGTTAGGCTCGTTGACGTTATTGAACGGCGGCAATGTCTGGTTTTCCAACGCATCGTATATCCTTGTAGCCAACTCTTTCATATCATCGTGCGCCAACTTAGCAAATTGTTCACGCTGCGAATTATCGGCCTTGTTATATAAGCGTGACAAGGTTGACGCAAGCCTTTTGAGATAACTGTCAGGAAGATTGCCATAAGTCATACGTTCCAATAACTCTTTCAGAGTGATTGTTTCTGTGTCCGGTCCTTCGTATGATGTCGGAATTATATGTTCATGCTCTGTTACACCCACCGCGTCAACCAAGAAGAAACAATCCTTGCTTATTGCATTAGGCGTAACGTTACGCAACTGTTCATCACCGATAGTCCTTACACCACGTCCTTTCATTTGGGTGTAAAGCGGCAATGAGGCAACATCGCGCATGAAAATCAATACTTCGAGTGGCTTTACATCCGTGCCTGTGGCAACCAACGTGCAGGTAACGGCAATGCGGAAATCCTTATCGTTGCGGAATTGCCGTATCAAGTCATTGCTGTCTCCGGCTGAATAAGTTATCTTCTGAACAAAACGGTCATCATCACGGCCGAATACATCTTTGGCAATATTGACTATGTTGGTTGCATGATTTTCGTTCAAGGCAAAAATGAGTGTCTTAGGTAAGTAATCCATATTCGGCTCACGCTGTGGGTCATTGAACATTTCAGTGTAAACTGCATCACGATAGGTGGAAAGTATCAACTTAATTTGGGCAGGATTGATGATACTGCGGTTCAATTCCTCTTTTGTATAAGTTTTTGTTTCCTTGTTGCTGATCGTTTTCACTTCGCCCGTGTATCTGGTCTCCACTTTTGTACGTTGCCCTTCCAATATTGCCCCACCTTCTTCTGTTTCTCTTGTCTTGATACGGTAAATGCGGCAATCTACATTTACACCATCCACAATAGATTGCTCCAAAGTGTAATTGACAACACGGTTATTATTGAAGAAAGCCATTGTTTCAGGTATTGGAGTTGCAGTAAGCCCAATTAAGCGTGCCGTGTCAAAATACTCTAATACTTTATTCCAGTTGCCGTAAATGGAACGATGGCACTCATCTATTATAATAAGGTCGAAGAAATCATGTGGCAAATTAGGATTAGGGGGTAAGACAACTTCCTTATCCGGCTCGTTCTCATCATCCTCGTCATTGTCAGCTATGGGTTCGCCTTTCAATAATGAAAATAGTCGTTGGATGGTTGAGATAACCACATTGCTGTCAGATGGAATAGCAGAATTTTTCAATCGGTTTACCGAGAAAATGGTATTAAAGGCATCTCCTGTTTCTGTCAAACGAAACGTGCCGAACTCTGTTTCTGCCTGTTTGCCGAGATTATTTCGGTCAACGAGGAATAGAACACGGCGCATCGGCGTATAAGACAACATTCTGTAAGCGGTCAAACAAGCCGTATAAGTTTTTCCTGCTCCAGTCGCCAATACCATCAAAGCCCTTTTTTGGCCAGACTTAAAACTTTTCTCCAATTCAGTTACAGCTTCATATTGGCAATCGCGCAACCCTTTTGGGGGTAATGTCGGAAGTCCGGCAAATGGGTCATCTATACCGAATTTCTTAACCAAATCATTCGGAGTATGTATTTTGCTTAGTGTTTCCCAGTTAGCATCAGGATTACGCATATCTTTGAACAGGAGTTCTTTCCCGTTAGACTTATACAAGAAAGGTAATGGACGTTTCCATGCTTGATAATAGCTGGGTACACTTTTGGCGTATGTTTCAACTTGCTCACTGACAACATGACTTGAAACATCAACCTCTTCACGTTTTGCTTCAAGCACACCGATGGCTTTTCCGTTGATGAACAGGAAATAATCCGCTTCAAGATTGCCTTCAAGCAATCCCTCACGAATAGCAACCGCCGAAATGTTGGCTTCGTACTCATCACGGTTTACTACTCGCCAACCCGAATCATTAAACCATCGGTCTATTGTAATCCTCGCTTTTTCTTCTGGTGTCATACTCGTTCCTATATTTTTGCATTATCGGAAGTTACTCTATAAAAAGCAACACTCAATATACGTTCACCAAATATTATTGCCGTTCATCTTTGTCGGTTATTAAATCCTTCAAATCTACTTGAAGAATCTCCGCTATCTGTTGTAATGTCTCCAAATTGGGCTGAATTCTGTTACAAGCATAAGCGTTGACCATGCTGAAACTTTTATCAAGTTTCTTAGCCAACCATGTTTGAGAGATACCTTTTTCCGATAAAACAGCCCTTATTCTATTTAGTTTCATTATTTAAATGCGATTTTATTATGCAAATATAGTGAATTATATCCAATAATCTGGGCGTTTCCCTCTGTTTTTACAGATAAGTCTTAAAGTACTACTTTTGCGATGTAGACGAAAGTTGGTCCGTGTATTGCGGAAAATCCTGTGATGACATTGAAGAATAAATACCCGATTCATTAATGATAAATAATAAAAGGATAAAAAGTCATCAACTTTATATCCTGCAATTGATTTTTTCATTAACTTTGCAGACAAATACAATTATATGAACAGCTTTGACAAGCAGAAATTGACAGAAATTGTTTTGTATATTCTAAACAAAACAAACGGTCTAGATTATTATCACGTATTTAAAGTGATATACTTTGCTAATATTGTACATTTGGCAAAGTACGGCTTCCGTATGACTACTGATGAATTCTGCGCATTGCCTGATGGTCCTGTTCCTTCTATTTTATATAATTGTATCAAGGATGATGCCGCACATTGCGACACAGAACTCAAGTCAATGATAGCAGAGTGCGTTGATAAAGGAACTGATGATGCATATTATATGCTGACAGCCAAAAGGCCGGCAGATATGGACTATCTCTCTAAAGCCGAAGTCGAAGAAATAGATAAGTCTATTAAAGAAAATGCTAGGTTGCCCTATGGAGATTTAAAGGCAAAATCTCATGGGGCTGAATGGCATAAGGCTTTTTACAATGCAAAGCCCGGACGTAAAATCATGGATGTCATCGGAATGGCAAAGGATGGCATGGCAAGTGATGAAATGGTGGAATACATTAAGGATAATCTTGCCATAGAAAAAGCTCTGTCATGACAAAGATAGGTGATTTGCTTGGGGATTTAGTTGATGACATCGCCAGGGATGCGATAAGTATAGGTGATGTTCACATGCTTGTTCTTGACAAGACTAATGGAATAACGCCTAAAGATGGAGAAAATACCAGAGATAAGTTCTTTGTTGTGTTGGGATTTGACAAAGAAGGTAATGTGATTGGCGGAGTGGTCATAAATTCCAACATAAACAATAATCTTCCTACGACAATAACCGATTATCAACTTCCTATCACAGTAGAGCAATGCCCTTTTTTAAAGCACAAGTCTTATGTAAATTGTTCAAGATTAATGATTGCCGAAAGAACGAAATTCAGTAGTACGACATTTAGAGGAGAAATGGGGGCAGAATTGATGGAACAGATTGTTGAAACTGTTAAAGAAAGCCCGACCATGAATAAAAAGATGCTCAAAGATTTCGGGATTATCTAATGACAACAGTTTTCTTATTCTTCATTTCTTATATCTTGATGGAAAGTCATTATTTCTTCCGACATTCTTCTATTGACTTGATGGATGCGAGCGTATCGAAAACTATGCGTATGAGTTGGTCTGCCATATGTTTTGTTACAGTTATATAAGCAAATAAGGTACTAACGTCTGTCGCTCTTGTCGCAGATAGAGTCATTACAGTTCACTTAATACGTAGTTGTTGATTGATTTGGCATTGTTTACTCCTACAATGTTCTGTTACGCAAGCAGTTTTTGCTCGGAACAATAAATCGCTTAACTATGTTGTCTGATTTCGATGTGACATGGCAATACTGACTTTGTGCATTCCGCACGTAAGGACTTTTGCTGATAAAATAACACTCTTAGATGCATTTCTTCTGAATTTTTCAACAATAAACGGTTCATGCGTTTTTACAAGAATAGAATTTCGAAAATAGCCGACAATATATTTAGGAATGGTCAATAAATGTCACTATTTATTTTTGACGATAGATATGCTCGTCAATTTTTATCTTATGCTTCCCCGTTGTTGTGCGCAAATTCTTCCTAATTGTTTCAAGGGTTGAATTGGCAAACCATTCGTGGAATGTCTGCATAACGAATTGAGCCGTGACATCCCGACTGATGTTGTATTGAAAAGCAATATTCCAAGCGAAGTTCTTTAATGAGATTTGGGTAACGGCTGTACGCCGTTTGATGTGGATGTTTACGCTAAGAGCTTGTCGATTGGTGACAAAGTATCGGACACATTCACAGATTTGGAAGATTTCTTCTTCGCTAAAATCAAATTGCCTGAATGTGTTTCGGGTGTATTGCAATACGGCTTGTAGTTTTTCGTCTTCTTCCTTTTCTTTTTGCTGAAGATATTGTCGTTCCTTATGCAGGTACTCATAATGGAATAACTCTATCCGTTTCATTTGAATATCGTCATTGCCAACCATAGATATAGCAGTTGCTAAAGTGCTATCATCTTTAGTTTGTCGGTTAGATTTCGTAGGCTTATGGCAGAATAAAGAAATAAGAGATATTATATGTGCCGACAGAGAGAGGCACAAATGGTAAATGAGTTTTAGAGCAACATAACAAGCTACCATGATAAAAGGGAGAATGCTTAACTGCATTCCCAAAGCATCACTCACAGGGAATGATATCGTGGACGCCAGAAGTACCGTTACTACTTCTATCGCCCAGGATTGGAATATATGTTGCCTTTGCTTCATAATTATTTTTGTCTATGATTACTTTGCAAAAGTATAACGTATTTCCATAAAAAACGAAAGTCAAAAATAAGCGAAAAAGATGCAATGTCTTCGTTTTATGCGTTTTGTGAAAAGAAGAGCAAAACAAGTGCAAATATCCTGTGTCAAATGAAAACATCTGCAAATAAAAAATAAGCAGTTAAATAATCATAAATATTTCTTTTGCTGCGAAAGTGCTTCATTTTTACTCTTGCTCATCAGTATATAACGGCTTTAATAATCCATATTTGTACCATAAAATTATAAGTTATTGATATTCTTTGCGTATTATGTTTGAGGAAGTCAAATGATTCCGATAAGTAAACAAATAATAAACAATAAGCAAAAGCGTGCAGCTCA
>OKRY01000028.1_pt1 | contig 75419 bp, 72 predicted proteins | sample 1601121 | NCBI WGS metagenome assembly OKRY01 (sample SAMEA3541546, study PRJEB24748) | human gut metagenome | biome: human gut; feature: human-associated habitat; material: faeces | place: China | collected 2012
TTAATACGGACACGATTAACTGGTAAAAATCGCCTCCAAAACGGACATGATTAAAAAACGGACATGATTAAATGGAAAATCGCAAAAACACAATATGTCCTGGATCAATTGTAATCAACGACAGTCAAAGAAGTTATCATCAATTAATGGATACATTAAACATAAAATGGGTCAAAATACCATCTGGTGAAAAATCGAAGGATGGATATACTCTAGAAATGGTTAATCGTCTTCATGATAGAATTAAAACGTTTTTTAGAGGCAAAAGAAATGTAATGACACATTATCTACAAGGATATTTAGCATTATTTCAATATAGTGAATTACATACAATGATGATAGGTAGCAAGATGTTTCAAGATGAATTTATGAAGATCAACAACATCTTAAGTGGCATTCGAAATAAAGATATATGCCCAGAAGTCAATTTATATAAGACGTTGTATGAGTGTTGATTTTAGCTTTATATCCTAATTTATTTAATGTGTCTTTTTATAAAAAAGCCAAAAAAAGAAGGCCTCATTAAGACCTTCTATGATAGTTATCACAATTAATTGTTAAATGTTAAATGACCTTATCCATCTTCTACCTCTACATTGCTGACATGCTACATGTCCACGTTTTTGTTTCATTAAGCGGTCTTTAACAGTCATAATATATTTTTTTCCGCAAGTCGGGCATTTCCACCACACTTTACCTGAATATGATTCAAGTATGTTATCCGGATTTACACCTAATAAAAGATTCTCAGCGTAACACCATTCTTGTTGAACTAACTCTGGATGTCTAGCTTGAAGAGTGTTGAAACCAGGCAATGGCTTTTTATTTCTACAGTAAGGACAAGAGTCGTCACCAAATTCTCTATCACGTATAGGAGCTGAGTATTCTCCATGGCAAGTTGGACATATCCATAGTGCAGGAAGCGATGATGTAGCCACCACCTCATCTGGTTTGCTTTCGTTGTTAGGAGACCATTCTGAAACAAGTTCTGGTTTCTTGTCAGCTAGAGTATTGTATCCAATGAGTGGCTTTCTGTTATTACAGTAAGGGCAAGAATCGTCAGCAACTTCCCTGTCGCGTATAGAAGTTGAGTATTCACCATGACACGTGGGACATATCCATAGTGCAGGAAGCGATAATGTAGCCACCACCTCATCTGGCTTATTTTCGTTATTAGGAGACCATTCCGGAATTAACTCTGGCTTTTTATCAGCCAAAGTATTATATCCTGCAAGAGGTCTAATGTTTTTACAATAAGGACATGCATTATCTCCAACCTCTCTATCTCGTATAAGCGCCGAATATTCTCCACCACAAGTTGGACATATCCACAAAGAACGATTATATGATTCAGGAAGAACTTCGTCAGCCTTTAGTTCATTGTTTGGAGACCACTCAGATATTAAACCAGGTTTTATATCTGCTAGTGTATTAAATCCAGATAAAGCCCTAATATTATTACAGTAAGAACATTTGAATAAATTTGGAGTTCCATCGTCTAGCAAAGAAAATGCATCTGTTATTCTTAGATAATATTTTCCACCGCATTTAGGACAGACAAAGTGGGCTTTCTTCGGAGAAAAAAGTGTATATTCTTCTGGACGCTCCCCATTATTAGCTTCATAGTCCCACCAACCCACTACTTCTGGATACTTTTTTACTAAGTTATTTTCACTGTCCATCGCTTTGAATTTTCTACATCTTCCCTCATGTCTTACATACACTTTTCCATTTTTATCAGTTGCAACTAATGAATGAATTCCTGTATATAATTCAATCCCGCAATCTGGGCACTTAAGATGAGCCATAAATTGACTTCCTGGAGTAAATTGTTCTGGTCTAAATGGATAATTTGCTTCATAGTCCCACCAATCAACAATAGATGGACAAAGTTTTAATAAATTATTTTCAGGGTCTCCTTTGGCATTGTATCCACATTCAGGACATGAAACAGGTAGCAGCTCTCCCGCTTTGTTAAATGCTACGAATTTATGCGGGTCTCTAAACAATTCTTTTCCACATGCAGGACATTTTAAATGAACTTTAGTGTGACTTCCTCTTGTTAAGGTTTTGATATCTACCGTATTTTTTTCATAATCCCACCATTTTTCAAACTCTGGACATTCATCAACAAGTGGCTTATTTCGTTCTAGAGCTTGCTTTGTGTTAGCTTCTTTCACTGCACATTTTTGGCAAATCTTTACTGTATAAATTCCTGTTTCTTTATCTTTTTTTAAGGTTGAAGCCGGAAATCTTTCTACAGGTTTCCCACAAGAAGGACATTTTATTTTTATTTTAATAGTCTTGTCGTTAAACGGAATATCTTCAGGATTCTTTGAATCGTCCCAGCATTTACATACATCAGGGCAAGCCTTTGCTATTGATGTAAACCTTCTTTTTGAAGGAGCCTTTTTAATTATCCTCTTTGGATTCTTACAATTAGGGCAAATAGTGATTCTATATTTTTCACCGTCTTTTACTATTAAATCACCAATTGCTCCATAGCGCTCGTAGCCACAGAAAGGACATCTAATATACACTTTTTTACCTGAAGAAATAGCGTAATACTCAGGGTCGTGCTTATTTTTATCATACGCCCAATATTTTTTTATATCAGGAAATAATTCAACTAAAGAGTTCTTCTTGCTTCGCTTTCCACAGGTACGACAATGAATCACGTGTCCTACGCCTTGTTCATCCTTTTCCCAGGTAAATCGGACATTCCTTTTTACCGATGTCCCGCATATTGGGCATTTTGTCCAAACTTTCTCACTCGAAGAAGCACCAAATTCTGAAGGCTTTCTACCGTTATTCAGCTTATAATCCCAGTATTTTTCGATATCTGGTACAGCATCTACTAGATTCACTTTTGTTTTGCGCTGTGTTGGGTGACATTTTTGACAAACTACATGAGAAAATGTTCCATCTTTATTATTAATGATAAAACGAGACATTTCACGATACATCACAGTATGACATTCAGGACAAGTGAAATAAAACTTTTTATTAGTACCACAACTTAAAGTAGCAGGGTCGATATTATCATTCTTTTTGAAGTCCCACCAATCATATATATCGGGACAAGCTTCTACAGCAGATATATCACTTTTTGAATACTTAATCTCTGAGATTTTTCGTTTAGTCATCAAATCCTCCTAAAAGAGAGTCCACAGATGCATATTTAGATTTTGTATCTCTTTTTTCTGCTTCTTCAGTATTGTCATCATCAATGCTAGTATTTGCATCCATCATTTGTTTATCAATAACTTCGTCATCGATTATATTGTTTTCGATTTGGAGAATACCTTCTTTTCTAAGAATAGCATTAGCAGCATTAGGATAAATATAATCATCAATGATGCTTTTTAATGCCGTAATAATTTCATCTTTCTTTTTGAGCTCAGAATCATTAACCTTTGTCGCTTCCTGTTTTTCTTCCATCTTTTTTAATTGCTCTTTTAATTTTGCTGTTTCTGCTTCAGATTTCTTCATTTTTTCTAAACATACATCTTTTTCATGAATGGCTTCTGTAGCTTTAGCCGCAATATCAGCATAGTATCTATCACGATTGATGATGGCTTCCTTTAATTTGACTTTGTTATTATTTTTCTCCATAAAAGCGTCAACGTCTATCGTTTTATATGTAATTAGTTCATTAAAACGTTCACTCGATTCTTCCTTATTGATTTCTTCTAAATACTTTTTAAAATCTTCATCTCGTCTAAGAGTATGGTCTTGTACATCACATCCTTTGCCTCTTAAATAAGTACCAAATTTAGGAATCGAAATCTTTAGCCCTGGGTTCTCAATTCTATATTCATTTAGATAACCAATTACTTCTTTTGTATTATATGTTTTTGTTCTGCTCATTATCTTCTTCCTCCATTTTTTCTAAAAGATATTGTCTATAAGAATAGTCGCTATCTCGTAATCTCAAAATAACGCTGATAATTTCTTCGGGTTCACCTTTTCCACTACGCACCTTTTTGACGACTTCTTCGAGCACATGACATTCGTTTTCGATTTTGTTTTTGTATATATCTTTCATATCCGAAAACGATTTAGAATTATCACGGTAGAATTCACAATTCTTACAAAATCCAACTTCACCTGCTGGACCAACAACCTTGTAACAATCACAAAAGTCACCATTTGTTACTTTCTCAGAATAACAACGCCCGCCACATCCTAAAGGGATGCTTTTCTTTGCAGGTAGAGTATTTTTCTTTTTACTTAAAACATAATTCTGTTGTCCTTTGATTTGTTTTTTATATTGCCTATATGTTCTACACTCGATAAGTTGTGTAATATTCGAATAATAATGAGAAGACATCTCTGGATTATCATGTCCTGCAAGCATCATTGCAACCATAGGCGTAGCTCCTTCAGCAATTAGGTTAATAAGTGCAATATGTCTTGTGTCTCCTAAATGTAAATATTCAATGCAATTGTCATTGGGTAATGCTTGACCGTCATTATTATAAAGGACTCTATAGCCATAACGGTCTTCAACAATCATTTTAAAGAAATATCTAAGACAGGTTCTAAGATTCATGTACGAAAATAATCTACTTGTATAAGGTGCCTGTCTTTCCCACATGGCATAATGGGTGCCTGTTACAAACAAAGTATGCGTATCTTCTTCCGGATAGTCCTTTGTAGTTTCTAAATACCATTGAATTTCTTTTGCTAATCGTTCAGGTATTGAATATCGATTTAATTCATAATCAGAACTAATTTTATATGATTTGCTTTTGCCAGTTCCCTTTTTACGGTTTCTTCTAACTGTAAGAGTATATTTACCGTCAATTTTGCTTAAACAATTCCTTGGTGTAACAACGAATTCGCATGGTCTTAAAGGCAATACTCCAGAAATGTTCCACCACATCCAAACTGGGAAAAAGAATAATTTTTCATCTTCATTGTTAGATTCATTCCAGAAACGTTTAATAATTTCGTCAAATCGAAAGTAGCTCTCAAATGTTGCTAAACTACGCTGCTTACCAGCATTTCCTATTTGAGAACGCTCTTCCACTTCATCAAACATAACCAATAAGTTTGATAGTTCTTCCTCTCTACACTCCTCGGGGAGCATAGCAAAAAATTCAGAAACGCGTCCTACCGTTTCAGGAGTGCATACCTCTAAAAGAGAATCAGCATCTGACACATCCGAATGTACGACCTTTTTTATATCATGTATTAATCGACGTAAGGACCCTAATTCTAAATCACCCATTCGACAGATAATATATGTCTTTAAATATTCTTTAAAATCATCTTCAGTTAAATGTAATTCTTTACCAATTTTTTTAAATTTATTAGAGTCTATCTCAAAATTAAAATGATACCCACTGGTTTCGTTATTTAAATCCCATATATCATCATCAAAGCGACTTTGATTGATTATATCTTTTTCTCTATAAGCAAAGAAAATTCGCCTTGCTTCTTTAATTGTAATTTCATCTAATTCTGGAATTGCTAAGATTTCTATATGTTTATCCATTACTTTTCCTCCATAATTATTTTTTCTAGAGTTTTCACCGCGTCAGGTCCATATACTTCGTCCATTACGCAAAGCATTTCTTCTATACAAGGCGTAATAATATCTTTTACTATTGCTCTGCAACGTAATTTTTCTAGCTCATTATCTGTTGTTCTATATATTTCTTGTAATCTATGTACTTCACGTACCATCAAAAACATTGTGGTTTTAGTGCTAATTTCATATTCACAAGAAGGACAGTTTGAATGTCCAGCATAAGGACACACTTTGCCCATTGCTGTAACGAGACACATACATGAATCAGTTTTCGAAACCGCATCTCCATTACCAATGCTATGTAAGATATTCAAAACTTCTTCTTTTGAATAACTACTATATAAAGTTTTAACCAACTCAGTAGAATGTTTCATATTTTTTTGCATGATTGCTACTGCGTTTTCAACTTCCATCGGAGACATGTTTAACTCTTTTATCATTTTCGTCTGACTTTCTACCGAAAGTTTTTGGTATTCTTCTCCAACAACCATTTTCAAAAGCATAGAAGGAATGACAGACAAAACACCTCTTTCGAAAAGTTCTCTAGCTACAAATTCTGGTGTATATCCACTCATTTTCGCGTCTTTCAAATAGATACTGGTTGTTTTAGCAAAATCACCATATGAACCCTTATGGGAGCGTGCTAGTGCAGCCAACATATACCCCTTAACTCTGAATTCATCATTAACACCTAAGATATCATCTGTTAGCAAGTAAATCATTTGCATATAAGACTTATTAGCCGCTTTACACCGAAAGTTCGATTCCAGGAATAAATCTCCTATTTCTTCGCCCATATATCGATTGATTTGTTCATAAGTAGTAATAACTCGAAGCAATGGTTTATTTGAATCATCTTCAACGAGTTGGAAGTGAGCTTCAGCCACTGCAAATAAAGTTCCTATATGAGTTTCAACACTCTCAGGTATATGAAGCTTAATGCTGGCAACTCCACTAGTTCCTTGTGTCTTATTTGGTGTTAACATCAAGGCTTCTAGTTGCCAAATAACTGTGTAAATTGTAGATTTAGCTGCCGCCTCTGAAAAAGTACCATTAGCCACTTGTTCTAGAACTTCTTCTGGAGGCATAGGTAATCTTGGATGAGGAATCCTTAAAAGGTCAGTATTTCGCAAGGCACATAAGAAGTGCATAGCTAAGAACAACCACGTATCCGCATAATTTCTTGATTCAGCTGCGGCTACGTACATATCATTTTCTTCAATGTAATCTTGATTGTATAAGTGATAAAGAATATCAAGATAACTATGTGGGTCATAAGCTGAATTCTTATCGCTATCTGACGAGTAATTATTCATGAAGTATAGGTTTTTATATAAAGTTTTAGTGTTATCATGTACCCAATTTATAAAATCAGAAAGAATAACACTATAAGAACGCGGTAATTCATCAAACGCATCATCTAACAACGTCGATATCTCTTTATCTGTTGATTCATCAAGTTCACCTGGCAAATATGTATAAATAAAATCAACTAAATGAAGTGCTGGGATATCTTCAAGTTTCACTTTCTTTATATATTTTCTCAGTAACTTTACGGTTTTAGGCAATTGCTCATTCAATTTATCAAGCAAGTATTCAAACTTCTCTTTATCTGTTTTGTTGTAATTACTGCAGTATTCTTCAACTTTTTCATCTAACATCTGAATATCATCTTTACTAAACCAAAGCACTTCATTTTTAATAACAGGAGTACAACCATACCAATCGTTAGTTGCCATTAAGCATGAAAGGTCAATATTAAATTCAGAGTTATTGATTGCATGCTCTTTTTTCTTGTTTTCTAAATATTCGTTAAAATTTATCATTTCATTCATTCAACTTACCCGCCTTCCATAATGAGTAATTAAATACCTCATCACTGACTAATTCATATTGTTTTTCTAGTTCACTCTTATTCATTAAGTAAGTTAGAGCTGATTCGGGGGATTTATCTCCTCGCCAATTCATTAGACCAGCAACATCTTCACCATATAGAGTAAGCTTCACAGAAAACCAGTGTCTTAAAATATGCGGACTTATATTATTTTCCTGTAGTAAATGCCCATAATTGACGGTTTTAGGGTCATCATCTTCTAACATAATCGGAATACAAGAACTAACAACATTTCTAAACTCTTTATAATAAGCTTGATACGTATAAGCTTTTCCAACGGAAGTGTTAGTAAGTGCTCCATATTCTGCTTCATAAGGCGAGCCATCAATATAAGACATATACATTTCGTAGCAACTCATAAAAGCTTCAATAAATGCAGGATACACTTTCTGTTTGCGTTCTTTTTTAATTCCACCAACATTCACTAAATCTGAACGAAGATTCTTTTCTTCTGAAATGTCTATAGTAACACCAGTGACTTCACCATCAACTATTTCAAATAAAATACCAGGTCCTAACACAGAATCTTCTCTACGAACATTACAACACTCAGAAGGCCTCATTCCTGCAAATGCACTTAAAGCAGCTAGCATTAGAATGTTTCTATGATTGGTAACAATTTCATTCATGATAATCTGAAAAGCACCTTCTGGAATGTCTCTGAATATTTTTTTACTATCTGGTTTATAGTTTATTTCAAATATAGGGACTTTCTTTTGTATATACTTCTTTTTGGTCTTACTAAATACTTTTTCGTTTCTATACAAATCTTTGGTTCTTAATTGGCATGTAGGATTGTCTTCAATCATTAAATCCAAAAAATCTATTGTGTGAGCGATTGCTCTAATTACCGTATCTTTGTTTCTATGAGTACTAGCACTATCTCCTGGTAATCGACAAAGCCCGTAGTCGTTTAAGAAATCTTTAACCATATTCTTTTTTACGTCTGTGAGTTTTTTGATATGATACTTTTCAAAAAAGACATAATTTAAAAACAAACAGATTGTGGCACATCTCTTGTCCTGTCCAGAATATATGCTTCGAGCTAAACTCTTTTTACCACTTCTCGCATACTTGTGAAAATCTGTCCATTTAACAATATTGCCATCTTTGTTTTTTAACACTATCAATTGACGACGCAAAAGCTTATCGTTGCCATAAACAAGCTTATGGTCATATACACTAAATCTTAACTCATTCGAATTTTCCATTATCATCACCTCTTCAAATTTTGATGTATTGCTCATATTGCCTATATACCACATTATAAGAAATATGTACACGCAATTTGTTCAAAATTTAAAGAGAATATAACATTAAATTTCTTTCGTCCAACAAAAAAAGGACAAGATTCATCAAAATCTTATCCTCGTTTTAAAAACATAATGTTCACTTTTTTGACTTTTTAATTTTTTGAATTTTCCAGTTCCGTCCCTTATAATGTTCAAAATTTCGAACTTTTTGAACAAAAAATTTTCCAGTTCCGGTTACGTTGTATATTAACACTAGAAAACTAGCTCTTATAAGTGTAGTACTCTTTCTTTGATTTCTTGTGTTCTTCCTTGGTTCCAGAACTGAGTTCCAATATATCCACAAGTACGACGAGCCACATTCATTTTTTCTTGGTCACGATTACCACAATTTGGACATTCCCAAACTAATTTGTGGTTTTCATCCTCTACAATTTTAATTTCACCTGTATATCCACATACTTGGCAATAATCCGATTTTGTATTCAATTCCGCATACATAATGTGATTATAAATATGTTTCATAATTGCCAATACTGCATCAATATTATTTTCCATATTTGGAACTTCTACATAACTAATAGCTCCACCTGGAGAAAGTTTTTGGAATTGCGATTCAAATGATAATTTCGTAAACGCATCAATTTCTTCTGTAACATGCACATGATAGCTATTTGTGATGTAGTTTTTATCTGTTACATGAGGAATAATTCCAAAACGTTCTTGTAGATGTTTCGAGAATTTAAATGTCGTTGACTCCATTGGAGTTCCATATAATGAGAAATCAATATTTTCTTCAGCCTTCCATTTAGCACATGCATCATTTAAATATTGCATAACTTTTAAACCAAATGAAGTTCCTGGCTCCTCAGTATGAGGGTGTCCAGTCATATAATATACGCATTCACATAATCCAGCATAGCCCAATGAAATTGTAGAATATCCACCAAACAATAATTTATCGATTGGTTCGCCTTTTTTCAAACGAGCCAATGCCCCATTTTGCCATAAAATAGGAGCTACATCACTTGGTGTTCCAAGTAATCTTTCATGACGGCACATCAATGCTTTTTTACAAAGTTCCAATCTTTCATCCATGATTTTCCAGAATGCTTCTTCATCCCGTTTACTTGAACAAGCCACATCCACTAAGTTCAATGTAACAACACCTTGGTTGAAACGACCGTAGTATTTTGGTTTTCCATTTTCATCTAAATATGTAGTTAAGAATGAACGACATCCCATACATGGATAACAATGACCTTCACCATTCGCATCCACTTTCAATTCCAACATTTTCTTTTCAGAAATATAATCTGGAACCATACGCTTAGCTGTACATCTTGCAGCTAATTCTGTTAAATACCAATATTTTGAACCTTCTTCAATATTATTTTCTTCAAGAACATAAATCAATTTAGGGAATGCTGGCGTGATCCAAATACCCTTTTCGTTTTTAACACCCTTGATTCTTTGTTTCAACATCTCTTCAATAATGATAGCCAAATCATCACGAGTTTGTCCTTCAGGTACTTCATTCAAATACATAAACACAGTTACAAAAGGAGCTTGTCCATTTGTCGTCATCAATGTGATGACCTGATATTGAATCATCTGTACACCTTTTTCAATTTCTTTACGAACACGCATCTCTGCCATTTTATTTACTGTATCTTCAGAAGAATCTAGATTTAATGATTCCAATTCCTCTTTTACTTCACGACGCGCTTTTTCTCTTGAAACCTGTACAAAAGGAGCTAAATGAGAAAGTGTAATACTTTGTCCTCCATATTGAGAACTTGCGACTTGCGCAATAATTTGTGTAGCCACATTACATGCAGTTGAGAAACTATGTGGTTTTTCAATCATAGTTTCAGAGATAACTGTTCCATTTTGAAGCATATCCTCCAAATTTACCAAACAACAATTGTGCATATGTTGTGCAAAATAATCTGAATCATGGAAATGAATAATTCCTTGTTCATGAGCTTCCATAACATCTTGAGGCAACAAGAAACGTTTTGTGATATCCTTTGACACTTCACCCGCCATATAATCACGCTGAACACTATTCACCAATGGGTTTTTATTTGAGTTTTCCTGTTTTACTTCTTCATTATTACGCTCAAGTAAAGACATGATTTGTTTATCGGTTGAATTTGCCTTACGAACCAATGCGCGTTCATAACGATACGTAATATAGTTGTGAGCCACCGCAAAACAACGATGCTCCATCAATTCACCCTCAACCATATCCTGAATTTCTTCAACATTTGGACTTCTCTTTAAATTTTCACATTTATCAATAACACTCTGTGTCACAGAACGAATTAATTCATCAGACATTTGATTATGTGTAGTTGCTTTATTGGCTTTTTTGATCGCATTTTCAATTTTCGATGCATCAAAAACGACTTCTTCTCCACTTCTTTTAATTACATTCATACTATTCCTCCTAAAATAGTTGAACCTTCAACTATTTTTAATGACTATCTTAAGTATACTTATATTTTTTTCTAAAACAAGACTTTACATTCCTACAAAATAATGCTTAAGCGATAAGTAAAGGATACCGGTTTCTTTATTTTTTAAAATCAATTAATTTGTATAAATTTTTCATTTTATTTACTATTTTGTGCAACCCTCCTTTACACATAGGATAACTCCTATACAGACATCATTTATGTCACTTATATTTTTTTAATATTTCATGTTAAATTCACATACACTTGATACAATAGAAGAAAGAAAAGGAGATCATATTATGGATTACAAAATCAAAGGGGATTCTGATTGCCCTATCGTTGAAATCAATTTACAGAATAATGAAACGATAAAAATCGAAAGAGGCTCAATGGCCTATATGTCTAATGTTACAATCGAAGGTAAAATGAACAGCAACAAGAAAGGTCTAGGTGGTGTATTAGGAGCCATTGGACGAAGTCTTACAAGTGGTGAAAGTATGTTTATCACAGAAGCCACTGGTACAAGTCATGATGGTTTACTGGGTATTGCACCTTCCATTCCAGGAAAAATTGTATGTTTAGAAGTCAATTCACAAAATCACTACTATTTAAACAACGGAGCTTTTCTAGCCTGCGATAATAGTGTGAGCTATGAAATGAAGACGCAAAGCGTAGGAAAAGCATTGTTTGGTGGAACAGGTGGATTCTTTGTCATGCATACATTTGGTCAAGGAGACCTTTTGATCAATGCGTATGGAGATATTATGGAAATCGATGTAGACGATGCACACCCAATCACAATCGACAATGAACATGTTATCGCATGGGATGATTCTTTAGATTATGAAATCAAGATTGCTTCTGGAACATTTGGATTTACTACTGGTGAAGGTTTAGTCAATGTATTCCACGGCAACGGAAAAGTATACATTCAATCTCGTAACCTTCATTCACTTGCCGATGCATTGCCCCCATTCATCCCTCAAACAAAAGACTAAAAAAGCGTGATTTTTCACGCCTTTTTATTTACAGCCATCACCCTTACAATCAATACAAGATCGAACGCATTTATTGCCCTTCAATTTTTTAAAGCTTTCTTCACTAATTGTATGTTCCATACGACAAGCTTCTTCTTCTGCAAGAATCGGTTCTACACCCGCATGTAGCAATTGATTCTTAAAATAAACATGTCTTTCATACACTTGAGTTGCCTGTAGTTGACCTTGTTCTGTAAAAAAGATATATCCCGTTTTATCTGTATAAATCAATTCTTTTTCTTTCAAGTCCTTTAAAGCATGTGAAACACTCGGTTTAGAAAAACCTAAAGCAGCAGCTACATCAATAGCACGAACATTGTCTTGTTGAGACTTTAATACATATATTGTTTCTAAATAATCTTCCTGAGATTGTGTTAGTTGCATTTCTATCCCTCCGGTTAGCTTAAACTTACTATAAAAGTATAACAAAATTTCACATAAGATTCAAAACTTTTGCACAAAAATTAAAGTTAATATACACTTATAACGTATTAGAAAATAAAAGGAGAACAAAATATGTTTAAATGTAATAAATTATTAGGCGCATCCCTTGCAGTTGTAATGGGTGTTTCAGCTTGTGCCACAAATGTATTCGCAATCGATACATCTGTCATTGATGAAAAGTGGGGTAAACCAACCGTTGTATATGGTGGTGGTTTAACGAATGATCAAATTCAAAGTACACGCAATCTCTTCGATATTGAAGATACAAATAACGTATATGAAACAAGCGTTGATGCCAATGATCTATATAACTACCTTGGAATTGCTGGCGGCGATACATCTAGCTTGATTTCAAGTGTTATGGTACAAAAACAAGATGCTGGAAAAGGCGTCAAAGTAAAGATCATCACAGAAGATAACATCACAAAAATCACTTCAAACCAATATGCCAATGCCGCCATCACAGCTGGTGTTAGCGATGTTGAAATTGATGTAGCTTCTGTTTCAAAAGTAACGGGTGAATCTGCATTAACTGGTGTTTATAAAGCTTTAGAAGCCAATGGCGAAACATTAGATTTAGACCGTACTCAAGTTGCCCAAGATGAACTTGAAACGACAAATGAAATTGCCGAAAATAATGCAGATAATTCAAATTTTGATTCTGGACGCTTAGATCAAGCTATGGTTGAAATCAAACAAGAACTTGCCGAAATCAAAAAAAATCAAGGAAGCGCTGCAACAGCTGAACAAGTCGAACAAGTTGTAACAGACGCTTTAAAGAAATTTAATTTAAGTGACATCATCTCACAAGATGATATTGATAAATTAATTGCGTTTGCCAAGAAATACCAAAATACTTCAGCCATCGATTCACAAGAAGTATTGGAACAATTAAACAAATTGTCTGGTAATTTGAAAAATCAATTATCTGGACTTATCAACAAAGCACAATCTGAGGGTTGGTTCGATAAAATCATCAACTTTATCAAAAGCCTATTTAACTAAAACAAGGAAGTCTTAAGCGACTTCCTTTTCATTTGCCATACGATAAATTTCAAGCATATCTGTTTCATCCAATTCTTTAAATTTTCCGATTGTACGCGTATGTTCAAAACTACACTTATATGTTAATTCATACAATTCTTGTTCCGTACATTTACGTTTCAACAATTCCTGAATACTTGTAGGCATGCCAATCGATTTAAAGAACTCTTCCATCTTTTCAATTGTATTCAAAGCACAAGACAAAGTATCTGAATCATCCAAGCCAAACACGCGATGTCCAAGTTTGGCAAATCGCGTTGGATTTTCCATATATACATGGTTTGCCCAACTATCCCAAATTGCAGCAAGACCTGCTCCATGTGCCACATTAAACATGCCACTCAATTCATGTTCCAATTGATGGCAAGCCCAATCCCCTAAAGAACGATCTCCTGTCATATCATTATGCGATACACTGCCTGCCCACATAATTTCAGCTCGAGCCTTTTCATTTGTAGGATCTTCCAAAAGAATCTTTGCGTTTTTGATTACTGTACGAACAACACTTTCTGCCATTTGATCCACCAAATCCAAAGTATCATAAGGCGTAAAATATCTTTCAAACGTATGCATAATTATATCTGTACATCCACACATTGTTTGATACTTAGATACTGTATATGTTAATTCTGGATTTAAAATAGAAAATTTAAAATATCCATATTCACTACTCAATCCACGTTTTAGATTTCCATCCTCATTCGTAATGACACTTGAATTACTCATTTCACTACCTGTTGCTGATAATGTTAAGATACATCCCATCGGTAGAGCACCCTTTACCTTTTTCTTTCTTGCATAATAATCCCAGACATTACCTTCATTATAAACACCATACGCAATGCCCTTACTTGAATCTAACACACTTCCACCACCAACAGCTAAAATGAAGTCAACACCTTCTTCTTTACAAATTTGAATGCCTTCATTTACCTTTGAAAGTAATGGATTGGCAACTACACCACCACATAAACAATACGCAATATTTTCTTCATCCAACGCCTTTTTTACTCGATCCAAAAGACCAGATTTAATAGCACTTTGTCCACCATAATGAATCAACACTTTCTTTGGATAAAATTCCTTTAAAATCTTTCCAACCCTTTTTTCTTCATCTTTACCAAAATACACTTTTGTAGGTGCATAAAACTTAAAATTTTCCATAATTACCCCTTAAATTCTTTTCATTGAAACAACTTCAATCAACAAACTAATACCTGCCACAATAAGATAGGCAGCTAAAATATAATTGATGACTAAAGCACTTTGGAAAGGCATTACCATAAAGATAATACCCAATAGTAAATTGACCCAACCTGTTAAACTTAAATAATTGGTATTGATCACTCTAAAAAAACTTAACCTAGAACCCCAAGTAATTTTTTGAATTCCATTCACCAATAAAACAAACGCAAACAAGAACGTCAAAGTACTTACTGTAATCGTGACTGGCATCGTACATAATAAACAACCTAACAAGATGTTTAAGATTCCACTAGCCAACCACATCGCATCTCTAAAGAAGAAAGTTGTCGTGATATACGAATAGATTTCACAAGCACCCCAAACAATCAATCCAATAGCTGCAATAATTTGAATCGTTGTGAATACTTTTTCTGGAAATGCAAAACATAAAATACCAATTAAAATCAAAACCACACTTAATATTATACCTATTCTTTTAATCTTTTTATACCTTTCATTCCATTGAGTTGTGAATTCATCAATATAATCATAATCCGAATCAAACCATTTCATATGTAACATCTCCTTTATGACTTCAGTATAGCACTAATTTTAGCACTTTCAACATAACAGTGCTAGACACATCACAATATTTGTCTAATATTGTAAAATCATGTCATCAATGATAAACTTTTACTTGTCGAAAAAAGGAGACTTGTATGTTAAAAAAATACTTAATTGTGTTTTTGGTATCAATGGTACCACTCATTGAACTTCGTGGAGCCATTCCTATTGCCGCTGGAATGGGATTGCCATTTGTACAATATTATATTATTGCGATTATTGGAAATATGATTCCTGTTCCATTTATCTATTTCTTTGCCAGAAAGATTCTTGTTTGGGGAGCTGACAAACCTGTTATTGGAAACTTTTTTACTTGGTGTTTAGAAAAGGGTGAAAAAGGTGGAAAAAAACTACAAGAAACGGCCGGAAAAGGGTTATTTGTTGCCCTACTATTATTTGTAGGTATTCCATTACCTGGAACAGGTGCTTGGACTGGAACACTTGCCGCAAGTATTTTAGATATGGATTTTAAATCAAGCGTACTCGCTGTTATGTTAGGAGTCATTCTTGCAGGTATTATTATGGCTTTAGCAAGTATGGGCTTATTTGGAGCACTTGGAGCACTATTTTAAGTAGTGCTTTTTTCTTTTGTCTAAAAGAAAAAGGTTTGAAAAAAATCAAACCCTACTTAAACATATTATGTCTAAAAAAGTATACGGTCGCAACCACACAGGCCAAAATAGCCACAAAGCTTGGGAACCATACAAATGGAAATGGCAACCGCACATTCATTCCGTAGAAACCGAAAATAATATTGGGGATGGCCATTACGATTGTGATTACAGTTAATTTGTTCATGACAATATTCATATTGTTAGAAATGATACTTGCGAATGTATCCATAGTTCCTGCCATTGTATTTGAATAAATATTACACATCTCAATGGCCTGATGAATTTCAATCATGACGTCCTCTAACAAATCCTCATCTTCTTCATACAATTGAATTTGTTTTCCACGCATAATTTTATTTAATGTTACTTCATCCGACTTTAACGAAGTCGAAAAATAAACCAATGATTTTTCTAAACCTAACATTTCAATCAACTCATCATTTTCTACCGATTGATGTAACCGCGTCTCAGCACGGCTTGATAAACGATCAATTTGGCGTAGACAAATCAAAAATCTTTGTGAAATACGCAAAGCTAAAAGTAAGAAGAACCTCGTTTTTAAACGCGTATCCATACCTTTGATTCTTCCTTGTGACATTTCTAAAATACTCCAGTTTTCATACAAACTAATTGTGACTACATATCCTTTTAAAATCACAATACCAATTGGCAATGTGGAATAAGTTGAATCAATCGAATCATCATCTTCATTTTCCGCACTTGGATAGTCAAAAATAATCAACAACTGTCTAAAATCATCGTCATAGTCCATATGCGAACTTTCTTCTTCATCCAGTGAAGATTTGACAAATTCAGGTAAAACACCAATTTGTTCAATCAAATAATTTCTTTCTTCTTCTGTAGGCGCAATCGCATTGATCCAACAGCCTGGTTCTGGTTCTTGAATTTTGCGTGTTCCATCTTCAAATGTTTTATAAAACTCTAACACAATTTGTCCTCCTTATATCTTAAGTGAAGACAAATCCCATGTCTCCGAACATATATACATTTTTATTATTAAAATAACTCGGGTCTGGAGACATGTTTCCACCTACTTTCTACTAAAGAATATTGTATCATATTCATATCAAATTCTTGTGAATTTTCACAAAAAAAGACTAGCAAAAACTAGTCATAAGGTTTATATTCCACTGTTTCTTTGTCAAAATCAATAAACAATTGGAATGCATTACGATCTTTGTCTTCATCCCAGATTTCAACAAACTTAGGTGTAACTTCAATTAGAATTTCTGTATCTACATGTGAATATGCATTGTAGCTTTGCCACAAGAATTCTTTGTATTTCTTTTCAAAAATACGGCCTGGCTCATCAATAACTAAACCTAAATTTTTAGCTGTACCTTCTACTTGCACACCATTAAAGCACATAGCTACTCTATCATTTTTAAACAATTGTTGCGTTTTTCTAAAGTTTTTATCTGTCTTAAAATAAATTTTGTCATTGTAGAAAACACAACTTACATTTCTTACCATAGGATAATTATCAACACAGCTTGCCAAAGCCATGATTTTATAATCTCCTAATTTTTCATCCATAATTTTTTTTGCTTCTAAAAGTTCCATTTTTCTTTTAACCTTTCATTACTAATATTAAAACAACAATTGACACAATAATAAATGCGCTCACAATTCCAACATCTTTTGTAAGAGTTTCATTTGTGTTCGATTGAGGAACAAACTGTGTATTTCTCAATGCGTTTACAAGTGGTTTGTAGATCAACATCGCACATGCAGCATTCAATGTACACTTAATAATATTGAATGGAACAATACCTGGAAGTAACATACCAACGACTGCACTTCTTGGCATTTGATAATAAATTGGAGTAATAATATAGTTCCATAAAGTCATACTCAATGTGCAACATACAGTTCCTAATACCAAACCTGCAATAGCTCCTTTTTTAGAATGTTTATATTTGTAGATGCAGGCAGCCACACAAGCGAATGTACAAGTAGAAATCACATTCATCAAAACATCTAATAAGTTTCCTCCACGGAATACAATTTCTAAAAATGAACACAATAGACTCATAATAAAGGATGTCATAGGACCATAGATAAATCCTGCAATCACAATAATGATATCTTTTGGATCATAGCTTAGAAAAGATACGGCTGGTACAATTGGAAATTGTATCAATAAGTTTAAAACCATTGCCATCGCACTTAAGATTGCAATGGTTGTTAGTTTCTTTGTTGAACTCATAAATCATCAATCCCTTCATATATCAACTAAAAAACGTGCCTAAAGAAAATCCTCTAGGCGCGTTTAAATATACAAAAGAATATATAAAAACATCTTCTTCCATCCAGACTATACTGTCGCCACTGGAATTTCACCAGTTCCTGCAAAATGCTCGCGGGGTTTACCGCCGATAGGGAATTTCACCCAACCCTGAAGATTTAATTTATGCAAATTAAGTATACACTTGTTTTAGATAAAAAAAAAGAGCAATTTTTTTGCTCTTTATGGTTTCTTAAATCATAAGCCATGTTCTGTTCCACTTACGTGGTGACAGTCATTTATCTATAGCAATGCTATCCAGCTTTCCTTTCGTTTCATTCCAGCCGGTTCCCCTACCAAATTTGGGTTTCTCGCTTGTGGGGTTTACCCGTTCCACCCTATACGTTTCCATATAGATTCGTCTCTGTGGCACTTTTAAAGTTTGTTTACATAGTTTCCCTTAGCAAACAAAACAGCCGTCAAGTAAAAACTTGCCTAGACTTATTTATTCATCTAGCACAAACACTACAATCATCACAGATTGTGCGAGCATGGACTTTCCTCTAACTATCTAAGTAGCCAGCGACTGTCGATTTAATACCTATTCTTCACTTTGATTGAATACAGCTTTTTCCAAACGTGCAATACGTTTTAAGATATCCACTGTGTTGCTACTTCCATTCACAAAATCAGAATTTACTTTTTCATTCAAATTTTCATTCTCACTTTGTAGTGCAAACAATTGTTGCTGCAACTCTTTAATTTTTTCTTCATAACGAGTCACTGCAGCACCTAATTCTTCTACTTTTTCATCGTATTTCTGATAGTCTTCAATGACCATATCTAGAAATTCATCTACTTCAGCAGGGGCATATCCCTTCAAGTCTACATGAAATTCTTTTTCATAAATTTCTTGCGCTGTCAAATTCATATCTGTTGCCATATATATAGTCCCCCTATATCCACTTAGATATTATGAAGGTTTTAACAGAAAAAATCAACTCTGAGTTTTGAGTTTCATTGAATGTTCACTCTTTTTCATATATAATGTTCCTGATGAGCACTATTAAATATCCGAATGGAATTTCGACCATAAATACAATGCAATCAAAGAGTTATAGTTCAAGAGGTATGCGCCTTGAGAATGATATAAATGACTCCAATAAATATTATCGGGAACTTGATAAAGCTTTGATTTATAAAAAGCCTACGCCGGTTCAAGTTGTTCATGTTGATTATCCGAAAAGGCAACGTGCAAAAATTACTGAGGCTTATTATAAAACGCCATCTACAACCGATTATAATGGTGTATATCGAGGTAAATATATTGATTTTGAAGCAAAGGAAACCAAAAACAAAACGAGTTTTCCACTCTTTATGATTCACCCTCACCAAATCAAACACCTAAAAAAAGTTGTATTTCATGGAGGTATTGGTTTTTTTATCATTCGATTCAATTACCATAATGAAACCTATCTTGTAGATTCAAAGATGCTCATAGATAAAATCGAAAATATAGATAAAAGTTCCATACCTTATACTTGGTTTCAAAATCATGGAACTCTTATTCAAGAAGGATTATATCCTAGGTTAGCGTATTTAAAAGTTGTAGATGAACTCTATTTTAAGGAGGATAAGTAAATGGCCCAACCACAAAATGAACAAAAAAAGCCAACAGCACCAAAGACAAACAGAAGAAAATTAGATATTTGGAATAAACTTGCCGTAAGTATCCTATCTATATTCTTAGTTGGATGTATATCTGTATTCTTTGTACTTGTGAATATTATTAATGATCCAGATGGCATGCGTTTTTCACAAGACGGCTTAACAACATTATCCAATTCAAGATTATATGACTCTTCAGGAAATTTATTCTATGAACTCGGTGATGAAATCCGTGAAGACGTTACATATTCACAGATTCCACAATCGGTAGTGGATGCCTTCCTTTCGATCGAAGATTCACGTTTCTTTGATCACAACGGATTTGACTTGCCACGATTCTTAAAATCCGCAATGGCAAACTTAAAATCTGGTAGTTTTTCACAAGGTGGTTCAACCCTAACGATGCAGATGATTGATAATGCATTTACGAAAAACCAAGAAAAAAAGATTGAAACAGAACAAGGCTCTGTTTCAACAGTTCAAAAGTTAAAATTAAAAGTACAAGAAATCTACTTATCTTTAATTGCTGAACAAAGTATCAACAAGGAACAAATATTTGAATATTATGTAAACCGAATTTGGTTTGGTTCCGGAAACAATACGCGTGGTATTCAAAAAGCAGCACAATACTTCTTTAATAAAGACGTATCCCAATTAAACTTAGGTGAAGCTGCATTCTTAGCTGGTTGTATCAATGCGCCAGACACATATAACCCATTAAACAATTTAAACGAAGCTAATACGACTGTAGATCACTTGAAAGCAGCTCAAAATCGACGTAATGTGACTTTGGAATTAATGATGCAACATGGATATATTACAGAAGAAGAATATAATCTTGCTTCAAATCAAGACATATCTTTCTCTTTACAATATATTGAAAGAACAAGTGATGATCCAAACCAAGCTTATATTACCCAAACACTTAGTGAAGTTATGGAATTGACCGGACAAGATCCTGCCATTATTCCAATGGATATCTATACCGCATTAAATCAAGATGCTCAAAAACAAGCCGATGAAATCTGTAATGGTAATATCGTACAATATCCAGATGAAGCATTCGATGTAGGTTTCTCAATGATTGAAAATGATACAGGAGAAATCATTGCGGTAGGACCTGGACGCCGTTACCACTCTGACTCTGTTAAAATTGATAACTCAACAGATTCAAAACAACCTGGTTCAACAATGAAACCATTGCTTGCCTATTCAAGTACATTTGATATTCTTGGCTGGTCTACAGTTCACCAGGTAAATGATAAGAAAAAGGATTATTGGAAAAATGGTTCATATGCACCAGCTAACTCAGATGGTAAATACAATGGTAAAATGAGTTTACAAGACGCATTAGGCGTATCAAAAAATACAACAGCCGCGCAAGCTATGATTGATTTAGTAACAGCCAAAGGCTATGATTACTGGATCGATTTCTGTAAGAAGCTTGGTTACGATGAAGACGTAGCTAATGCATTCAACGAGCAATATGCGATTGGTGGTTCTGGAATGTATGCGAGCACTGTCCAACAAGCAAGCGCCTACTCTATGCTTGCCAATGGTGGTAAACGTGTAGATGCCCATAGAATTCGTAAAGTTATTCGTAGATCTGATAAAAAAGAATTTGAAACAAAAGCTCAAACACATGAATTAATTAGTGAACAAGCCGCTTGGATGATGTCGCAATTGCTTGAAAAAGTTGTTAGTGGTGGCTACAACAACTACAACAACATCTTAATGAGTAATTATACAGTTTATGGTAAATCAGGAACTTCCGATTGGCAAAATGAAGGTGCTCAATATGGTATTCCTGCTGGTACCGCAAAAGATGAATGGTCTTTAGGTTATACAAACAAATATACGATTGCTTGCTGGAGTGGATATACAACAGAATATATTCAACAAGGCTACTACATTACAATCTATGATTTAAATGTTGCGACTGCATTCCATATTTCTCACTATATGTTAGATTACATGCAAAAATATGCGACATATTCAGCTATTGAAAGACCAAGTGGTATTTCCGATTATAAGAACGGATATATCAAAGATGAATTCAAATCAAAAGGTGATACAGCTTCTGAAAGCACAGACGCACAAGAAGCATGTGTTGCCGATGGTGGTGAATGGGATGAAGAAGCTGGAACTTGTAAGAAAGCTGACGACGAAGAAAAAGAAGCTTGTGTTGCCGATGGCGGAACTTGGGATGGAACGACTTGTAAAAAAGAAGATACAGAAACCAACGATGCAGAAACAACATGTGTAAATAATGGTGGTACTTGGGATGGAAGTGCTTGTACATATCCAACTACACCAGATCCTGAACCAACACCAGATCCTGAACCAACACCAACACCAGATCCTGAAAATCCAACAGGATATGTCTGGTATGATCGAAGAAGTTTATATAACATATTTGATAGACTTTAGTAAAAGTGCTCAATTGAGCACTTTTTTTGTATACAAAAAAAACAGGGATAATCATTTCCCTGTTTCAAGTATCGTATTCGCAATTTGAAGTTGTTGATCACTTGGCGTTGGTATTCCTTCTAAAGGATATTCTAAACCTAATTCTTTCCATTTATAAGCCCCTAACGTATGGTATGGAAGGACTTCCACTCTTTCTACATTTTTTAACTGAGCAACAAATTGATGTAGTCTTTTTAAATATACTTCATCCGTATTAATAGTTGGTACTAATACATGACGAATCCATACAGGTTTTTGAATATCAGATAAATATTTAGCGAGTTCTAAAATATTTTGATTGGTATGCCCAGTTAATTCTTTATGCGCCTTTTCATCAATATGTTTAATATCTAATAGAACTAAATCTGTAACTTGCATAAGTTGTTTAAATTTAGAAAAGAAGGGTTCTTCAAAAGTAAAGGGCTGTCCACAAGTATCTAAAGTTGTATGGACCCCTTCTTTTTTTGCCTGTGTAAAAAGCTCAATCAAAAAATCAATTTGAAGAAGTGGTTCTCCACCACTGACAGTAATACCGCCATTCTCTTTCCAGTAAGGACGATATCGCAAAGCTTTCTTTAAAACGGTTTCTACATTTTGATCGGGTTCTTTTACTTTCCAAGTATCCGCATTGTGACAAAACTTACAACGCATATGACACCCTTGCATAAAAATGACATATCTTACGCCTGGCCCATCTACAAGGCCAAATGTTTCAATTGAATGAATGGCTCCTAACATCCTGTCCTCCTAACTAGAAAGAGCCTTATTAAAGGCTCTTATGACATGTACGACTAATAACATCTAATTGTTGTTCACGAGTTAAATCAATAAATTTAACAGCATAACCAGAAACACGAATTGTAAAGTTAGCATATTCCTCTTTTTCTGGATGTTCCATCGCATCTTTTAATTTTTCTACACCAAATACGTTCACATTTAAGTGGTGAGCACCCTGATCAAAGTATCCATCTAATACATTGACTAAGTTATTCACTCTTTCTTCTTCACTATGACCCAACGCATCCGGATTGATTGTTTGCGTATTACTAATTCCATCTAACGCATACTCATAAGGAAGTTTTGCGACAGAATTTAATGAAGCCAACAATCCATTTTGTTCTGCACCATAAGCAGGGTTAGCACCTGGTGATAATGGCTCCCCAGCTTTTCTTCCATCAGGCAAAGCACCAGTAGCTTTACCATATACAACATTTGAAGTAATTGTAAGAATTGAAGTTGTTGGTTCACTATCACGATATGTGTGGTGCTTTTCAATCTTACGCATAAATGTCTTTAATAACCATACGGCAATTTCATCCGCACGATCATCATCATTTCCGTAGCGAGGGAAATCCCCTTCAATTTCATAATCAACAACCAATCCATCTTCATCACGAATTGTCTTAACCTTTGCGTATTTAATGGCACTCAATGAATCCACTACATGAGAGAATCCGGCAATACCTGTTGCGAAAGTTCTACGAACATCTGTATCAATTAAAGCCATTTGACTTGCTTCATAATAATATTTATCATGCATATACTGAATTAAGTTCAAGATATTTACATATAAACCTGATAACCAATCCATCATGATATCGTACTTATGCATAACTTCATCATAATCCAAATATTCACTAGTGATTGGTTTATATTCTGGACCCACTTGAACTTTTGTCTTTTCATCTATACCACCATTGATCGCATATAATAAACATTTAGCTAAGTTTGCACGAGCCCCAAAGAACTGCATTTCTTTACCCGTTTGCGTTGCACTTACACAGCAACAAACCGCATAATCATCACCCCATACAGGACGCATCACATCATCGTTTTCATATTGAACACTACTTGTATCAATACTTACTTTTGAAGCATATTTTTTGAATGGTTCTGGTAAATTTGAAGAATATAGTACAGTCAAGTTTGGTTCTGGACTCGGTCCCATATTTTCAAGTGTATGCAAGAAACGGAAACATGTTTTAGTAACCATGCTTCTTCCATCCATGCCTAAACCACCAATATCTAGTGTTGCCCAAACTGGATCTCCAGAGAATAATTGGTTGTAGCTAGGAATTCTGGCAAATTTAACCATTCTAAATTTCATAGTTACATGGTCAACGATTTCTTGAATTTCACTTTCTGTAAAGACACCATTTTCTAAATCTCTTTCAAAATAAATATCTAAGAAAGTCGAAATACGACCAACAGACATAGCTGCACCATTTTGTGTTTTAATAGCTGCTAAATATCCAAAATATAACCATTGTACAGCTTCTAAAGAGTTTTTAGCAGGTTGAGAAATATCATATCCATAGCTTGCTGCCATGACTTTCATTTCTTTTAACGCCTTGATTTGTTCCGCCAATTCTTCACGCTGACGAATCACATCATCGCTCATTGTTCCATCGCCACAATATGCGAAATCTTTTTGTTTCTGCTCAATTAAGTAATCAATACCATAAAGTGCAACACGACGATAATCACCAACGATACGTCCACGACCATATGTATCTGGTAAACCAGTCACAATCTTATTACGACGTGCTAAACGCATTTCTGGTGTGTATGCACTAAATACAGCATCATTGTGAGTTTTATGATATTTTGTGAATATTTCATGTAATTTTTCACTTGGTTTATATCCATAAGTTTCGCATGCCTCTTCACTCATACGAATACCACCATAAGGCATAAATGCACGTTTTAATGGTTTATCTGTTTGTAAACCAACAACCTTCTCTAAATCTTTATCTAAATATCCAGGGCCATAAGCTGTAAGACTTGAAACCACTTCTGTTTCCATATCCAATACGCCACCTTTGGCACGTTCTTCTTTTTGTAATTTTTGAAGCTTTTCCCACAAAGTATTTGTTGATTCTGTTGGACCCTCTAAAAAGCTTTCATCCCCATCATAAGGCTTATAGTTGTTTTGAATAAAGCCACGAACATCAACTTCATCTTGCCATTTACCACCTTTAAATCCTTGCCATTGTTCTTTCATAATTACCTCCTTTTAATGACAGTTAGTTATAACTAACGCTTGATTAAAGTTTACTATGATTCCTTCGAGTAGTCAAATAAAAAGACCCACCAAAAAGACAAAGTAAACTTGCCCAGACGGTCGGCCTATAATATCATACTTCATGTGGTAACTCCACTTCCGTCAGTCATATGATATTCAAATCATAACAAAGAACTATCAATTACGCAAGCGTTTTCATCATGGACATGAATTTAGCTTTGCGCTTCTCCGATATTTGTCATTTTAAACCCCTCTCCATGCACTTCATGCGATTCGACAACGACAAAGAAAGATTCTGGATCCGCTTCTTGTACCGCCTTTCTTACTTGATACATTTCTTTACTATTACAAGCACACATTACCACTTGCATATCATCTTGTTTATATCCACCTTGTGCATTTAAAATCGTACTTCCCCTTTGACTTGTTTCATCAATCACCTGGCAAATTCTTTTTCCATGTTTTGTGACAATAAAAGCCACTTTACCTGAATTCAAACCATAAATCATTTTATCCACTACAACCGCAAATAACAAATTGACAATCATACCATAAATCATTCCATCTACATCTTTAAATAGAATACCACCCACTAAAATAATGCCAACGTCCGATAAAAAGGCAATATTTCCTAAAGATAAATGCGGTCTTAATGCCTTTACAGCCATGATGATAAAATCAGATCCTCCTGTAGATGAATTTCTTGTATAAATCATCGCGTAGCCAATTCCACCAAAAACTCCCGTACATAGGGCAGCTAATAATCGATCTCCTTGGTAGACTGGAAATAATGGCGCCACATAGTCGATAATCAATGAAGATACAATCATACAGCGAATGGAACTGATAAAAAACTTCTTTCCTAATAATTTGTAACAAAGTATCGCAACAGGTATATTCAATAGAATCGTTGAAAAACCAATGGGAATATGAAATAGTCGATAAAAGATAATTGAAATTCCCGAAAATCCTGTCATAGGAAACTTAGCTTGTACGGCAAAATTATAAATTCCAATCGCAACAAAGATACTGCCAACTAATTCCCACATCATTTGTACCAATAATTCTTTTGTCTTATTCATAAACACCTCCAAAAAAAGAAGCGCCTAAGACCAAATCTTACAGTGAAATCACTGCACCTACGATTTGATCCTAGACGCTTTAACCACTCATCCGGTGAAGAGTGAACGTTATTTTTAATGCACCAATCTATTGTATGGAACATGATCATTTAAGTCAAGAAGAATCAGCTAATTCGCCATTTGTGGTATGTTCAATCTATACTAAAAATAGTAAGGTTTTAGATGAAAGGAGGCTAATTATGAACACAAAAAAGATAGGAGCCTTTATCGCAATGAATCGCAAGAAAAAAGGATATACACAAGAGCAGTTAGCTGAAAAATTAGGCGTGACAAACAAAACCATTTCACGATGGGAAAATGGTCATTATATGCCAGATTTATCTTTACTTGAACCACTCAGTAAAGAATTAGATATCACATTAAATGAACTTTTAGCTGGAGAAGAGATCATTAAAGAAGAAGCCATGGAGTATTCTGAACAAAACCTAATCCAAACAATTGATTATACAGACAAGAAAATCAAGAATGAACATAAGAAAATATCATTATTCATTATTGGCATAGGTATTTTAATATCCCTTTGCGCATTTACTGTTTTCCCTTCTGAAAGCAGTTGGGGCAGCATCTATTCTATGATTGGATTGTTTTTATTTGTAGTTGGAATATTTAGAGAATTAAAGATCACTTCTCTACTTAAGAAGGGATTGATTTCAACAATTTTATTCATTTTACTTTTAAGTATCTTCTTTATTTTCGACTATGCCAGTGTAAGCCAATTTAAACAACCACCCATCTATCGACTGACTACAACTACTGTATTTAGTGATGATGGCAATAAAATGATTGAATACCAAAATCCATTCTACAATGTATTTCGCATCAATGCCGATACACCCAATGAATATTACTTAATTGACAACAAGAGACAATATACCATTGATACCGTTCCAACAAGTCCTTTTAATGTAGATAAAAGTTCATTTGAACAATTAAAAAAATACAAAAGTAAATATATTGGAGACAACAGTAATACTTCCCATTTACTAAATGCCTTACCCCTATCAGAATATGGCTATGTATTTGAAATTGATTCAAACAACTCAGGACTTATCGTAGATTATCATTGTACAGATTGGTACAACAACGAAAACTTATATATACATAAAGCTCTAGTGTACAATTCTGTATCTCTATTCAAATGGATTGATAATCTTGAATACATCACATTTAATTTTAGTGGAAGCAGCTATACAATGACACGAGAACATTGTCCACTCAACAAGAATATTGAACAAAAGATCAATGACAATGAGTATATATCTGAAACGATGAAATTGTTTGAAACAAATTAAAAAAACGCAAACGCGTTTTTTTATTTACTATGAATAACTTCTTCTGCACGATCTAGTGCAGCACTGATACTAGGCTGGAAGTTAACTTTACCAACAAGCTCAATAAAGCCTGCCTTTTCCATGACTTTCATTGGTTGATCATTCACATGTGAGAACACAATCGTGATTCCTTTGGACTTGCAAACCTGAACTAAATCCTTTAATGCGTTTAGTGCCGTACTATCTAATGCAGGAACACTGCGCATATGAAGAACTAGGCATGTTGTAAAATCTTTGACGGCAATTTCTTCAATTACACTAGCTGCCCCAAAGAACAAGGGTCCTGAAATCTCATAAACACGAATCTGAAGTGGAAGCTTTTGAAGGTGTTCATCAACATCGGGTGTATCCTCATCTACATATGTCCAGCCATTAACTTTTGTTTCTTCACTCATACGTTTAATGAATAATAAACAAGCAAGTACCATTCCTACTTCAATGGCTACAACCAAATCAAAGATTACCGTTAGCACAAATGAAGTGACTAAAACAATAACATCACTCTTAGGTGCTGTTTTAACTAAGTTTAAAAACGTGCGCCATTGGCACATATTATAGGCAACAATAAATAGAATCGCTGCAATGGTAGGCATCGGAATCATTCCGGCATATGGCATCAAAACAACTAATACAATGACCAATGTGATAGAGTGCACCATACCGGCAATTGGTGTTTTTCCTCCATTTTTAATATTGGCAGCCGTTCTTGCGATAGCACCTGTTGCAGGAATTCCTCCAAATAATGCGGATGCGATATTTCCTGCTCCTTGCGCAACAAGTTCCATATCCGAACGATGTTTACCATTGATCATGCCATCGGCAACAACACAAGAAAGTAATGATTCAATGGCAGCCAACACGGCTATGGTTAGTGCATTCGGTAATGCATTTTGAATCCTGTTTAATGATAAGCTTGGAAAATGTAAAGTAGGTAATGCATTACTGATTGTATAAAGATTTCCAATTGTATTTACCTTTAAAGGCAAGAATTGAACCATCAAAATTCCTGCAATAACGGCTAAAAGTGAGCCTGGAATTCTTTTAAAGATATATGGAGCAATAATCAAGATAGCTAAAGATACTCCACCTACTATGACGGCATCCATATTGATTGTAGAAAAATTGTTAATCACAGCTTCAAATTTTTCAACCGTCTCAATAGGCTTTACTCCATTTGGATAGGTTAATCCAAAGAAATCTTTTAATTGTCCAATCACAATCGTAACGGCAATACCCGAAGTAAAACCTGTTGTAATGGTAAATGGAATAAACTTGATTAGACTTCCAAAATGACAAAGTCCCATCAAAATCAAAAAGATACCCGCAAGAATCGTGGCAACAATAAGTCCATCCATTCCATCATGGGCTACAATTCCAGCAACAATCGTCGCAAATGCAGCGGTCGGTCCTGCAATTTGTACACTGCTTCCGCCTAGTGCTGAAATGACAAAGCCTGCCACAATTGCAGTAAATATTCCGGCTTCCGGTCCCACACCGGAAGCAAGTGCCAAGGCGATTGATAATGGTAATGCGATAATAGCGACAATAATTCCAGCTGTCACATCTTTGACAAACCGAGACTTATCATAGCTTTTCAGCGATGAAAGTAACATCGGTTTTAGTGAATTCATTTGTTAATATCCCTCTCTTTTTAACAATCTTTAAAGTATACCATAATTTAAGGATTTTTAAGGATATTTCTATAATACTATTTGATATACTGAATATATAACGATAATAAATCAGGAGAACACTATGAACAAAAAGACTAAAATTATAATTTTAATCTCATTATGCATTTTAATTGCCGTTATCGGCATCTATTTCTTATTTCCAAAAGGAAGCAACACCCAAAACATCTATGTTCAAAAAGTATCTACAATCATTGGTTCTTCTAATACGGAAAACCGATATTCAGGTGTAGTAGAATCCTCAGAAACTGTAGATATCAATTCTGATGGAAATAAATCCATTACTGAAATGTATGTTGAAGCTGGTCAAAAAGTAAGAAAAGGCGATAAATTATTTTCTTATGATACGACTGAAGCATCCAATTCCATCGCCCAAAAGAAATTGGATATTGAAGCACAGAACAATGAAATCGCTGCTCAAAATAATACAATTGAAGATTATAAGGCTGAACTTAATAAAGGTGCAGATAAAGTTGAGATTCAAGCTCGAATCAACGATGCAAGTTATGCGATTCGCCAGGCTCAAAATACAATCAAGGCCACACAGACTGAAATTGATCAGTTGAACAAACAAATCGAAAATTCGACCGTTCTTTCGACAATTGATGGAATTATTAAAGAAGTCAATAGAGATGGTGGAACGGGTGAAAATGGAAACCAAAAGCCATTGGTGTCAATTACACAAACTTCTGATTTTAGAGTAAAAGGCTCTATTAGTGAAATGGGATCTATTTCTGAAGGAACAAATGTTATTGTAAGAAGTCGTATAAATGAAGATCAAATTTATAAAGGTACAGTTACCAAAGTGGAAACAGAACCTCAATCCAATTCTAACAATAACGTTTATGGAAATGATTCAAATGAATCTGCATCCAAATATCCTTTCTATGTCACTTTAGACAATAATAAAGGCTTAAAACTTGGACAACACGTCTATATTGAAGTGGATAATGGACAATCCACAAAGAAAAAAGGAATTTGGTTAGATGCGAGTTTTATTGTTTCGGATGACAATGGAAATTCATATGTATGGGTTTCTGAAAAAGGTAAATTAAAGAAAAGAAAAGTAGAACTTGGTAAAACGGATGAAGAAACATCTACCACAAAAATCAAGTCAGGACTAAGCGAGGATGACTATATCGCATGGGCTGATAATACATATAAGGAAGGTATGAAGACAACGACGGAATATCAAACGGAAACGGATGGTGATGCGAATGCTTCTTAATCTTAAAAACATTTATAAAAATTATGGAAAAGAACCATTGATCGTTCCTGTTTTAAAAGATGTGAGTCTTGAAGTCAAACAAGGCGACTATGTTGCGATTATGGGACCAAGTGGTTCTGGTAAAACAACACTTATGAATATCATTGGATGTTTAGATCGAGCAAGTACGGGTACATACCTATTTGAAGATGAAGATATTTCTGAAATGAATGATGATGCATTAAGTGATTTAAGATTAAATAAAATCGGTTTTGTCTTTCAAAACTTCAATCTTCTAAGTTCGGAAACCGCTCAAGAAAATGTAGCTTTACCCTTAATTTATGCAGGAATCCATAAAGAAGAAAGAAATCATAGGGCGGATGTTGCCTTAAGTAAAGTTGGTTTACAAGATCGTACAACTTTTAAACCAAGCCAATTGTCCGGTGGACAAAAACAACGTGTTGCGATTGCCCGTGCCCTTATCAATCATCCTAGAATTCTACTTGCCGATGAGCCTACAGGAGCACTCGATCAGGCAAGTGGTAAACAAGTTATGGAATTGTTTAAAGCTTTAAACGATGAAGGTGTGACAATCATTATGATTACGCATGATGCCAGTGTGGCAAGTCATGCCAAAAAGATTCTTCATATCATTGATGGAGAAATCATTGAAAATAAACAAGGAGGTACAGCATGAAACCTTCTATAAAAAAAGGAATTATTATTACTTCTGTATGCGCATTTACCTTAGTTGGAATTAAGTTTTATTTAAGCTTGTCCAATACGATTGAGGTTCATTCTGTATCCAGCTTAAATACAGGCTATTGGGATAATCCATCCACTTCAACAGGTCTTGTATCCAATAGTGATACACAATCGGTTTTATATGATTCTTCTAAAACAATCACACAAGTCTTTGTCAAAGAAGGGCAACAAGTAAGTGTAGGCGATCCATTGTTATCCTATGATTTAACGACACTTCAAAGTGCAGTGGATACGAGTCAATTGGAAGTGGAAAAAGCACAAAATGCGATTACACTTGCCAATCACGAATTAAAAAAATTATTAAATACAACACCTGTTCCAGATGTTACACCTGCTCCAGATCCACAAGATCCTACACCTGCACCGTTGCCTAGTGTTCCTACAAAAAATGGAAATGGCTTATATCCATATATTCTTTCTTTATCCCAAGCCGAAAAGAATTTTACGGACTATAAGATTTATTATACAAATACAGAAAGTGACGCGCCTGAAAAAGGACCTAAAGAAGATGTGGATGCATGGAAAGAAGAAAGAGTTAAAAAAACACCGGATAATACATGTTGGTATTGGATCGAATATACATATACAGATGGTTCAAACAATGCGTATGATTCAAAGGATGTTGTTGAGTATTATAGTGACAAACAAAAGGTTCCTTATGAAGACATTTCTACAGTTGGAACCAAAAAGAATCCCTATGTGTTCAAGTTAAGTGAAGACCAGGGATTTGTGTATGGAAAACTATTTTTAGACAACAAGAATCTAAATTCTTATTTTCGATTTGATGTGTATACAAATGATGGTGAAATCAGTTCTTCATGGCTTGTTCGTTGTGACAAGTTTGCCACTAAACAATCTATGAATGAAGGCGATATGTATTCGGTGATTTCACATACGAAAGAAGAACAAAAGTATATAGAGACCGAACAAAATCAAAGTCCAGATAATACATCAGGTTATACAGAAATAGAACTTGCGAAAGCCATTCGTGATAAGAAACAAGCATTAAAGACGTTAGATTTAGATTTAAGAAAGGCAAAGCTTTCATTAAATGAAAATAAAGCTTTATTAAATGACGGCATCGTTCGTGCAAAGCGCAGTGGTATTGTGCGTAATATAAAAGATCTATCAAATCCTATTCAAGATGGCAGTGCCTTTTTAGAAGTGGCAACCGGCCAAGGAACTTATATTAAAGGAAACATTAGTGAATTGATGTTAAACCAAGTTAAAGTTGGTGATACCGTTTCAGCTTACTGTTGGACAAACGGAGAAACATTTGATGCCAAAATTCAAAGTGTAGATACAGTTCCTTCTTCTAGCAGTAACTATAATGGTTCGGGAAATCCAAATGTAAGCTACTATGGTTTTGAAGCAATCGCCAAAGATGCCTCAAATATTGCGGTTGGTGAATATTTAGAATTAACTTTCCATTCAAATACAGATACAACGAGTTCGATTTGGCTTTCTAAGGCTTATGTCAAACAAGAAGGAAGTAAATACTATGTTCTTAAAGAAAATCACGGAAGATTGAAGAAGCAATATGTAACGGTTGGAAAGATTGTCTGGGGCGATACGATGGAAATCAAAGATGGACTTTCAGGTACAGATTATATTGCGTTTGCGTATAGTAAAAACGCGAAAGAAGGCGTGAAGGCCCAAAAATCTTCGGAGGATGCATCATGATTGAAAACATAAGATTATCCTTTCGAGGTATTTTTGCTCATAAAATGCGATCATTCCTTACAATGCTTGGAATCATTATTGGAATTGCCTCCATCATTGCGATTGTTTCTACAATTAAAGGAACAAATGATCAAATTGAAAAGAATCTAATTGGCTCCGGAAATAACACGGTAAAAATTTCGTTGTACCAAGAAGATTGGGAATACTCTTTTGATTCCGGTATTCCAAATGGAGTTCCAACTGTGTCAAAATATACACTTGAATCCTTAAAAAACATTGATCACGTAGAAGGTGCCACCCTGTATCGTTCTAGACAAAGTAATCAATCCATCTTTCGTAATAACACTTCTTTAGATGGTGGATATATCATGGGTGTGAATCAAGACTATTTCTCAATTGCTGGACTCACCATCAAACAAGGAAGAGGCATTACAGAAGATGACAACAAGAAATTTAGACAAGTTGCCGTACTCGATGAGACAAGCGCAAGACTTCTATTCGGTGAAGATGATCCGATTGGTAAAACGATTGAAATTTCTTCAACACCATTCACCATTGTTGGTGTATGTGCAGATAAAGAAACTTTTGAACCTATAATGGAAAGCGTCGATGATTACCGTACATATAATCAGTCTACGGGTTCTAAAGTCTATGTTCCAAGTGAATCTTGGCCAATCTTCTATCAGTTTGATGAACCACAAAACGCATTACTGAAAGTAGATGCCACTTCCAATATGACAAGTGTAGGAAAAAAAGCAGCTACTATCTTAAATACAAATGTTTCTTCTTCCAGTGTTCAATATAAAGCACAAGATTTATTAAAGCAGGCTAAAGATATTCAAAATCTTTCTAAATCCACAAATGCGATGTTGATTTGGATTGCCGGTATTTCTTTACTTGTAGGTGGTATTGGAGTTATGAACATCATGCTTGTAACGGTAACCGAAAGAACGAAAGAAATTGGTCTTAAAAAAGCTATTGGTGCTAGAAAAAAAGCCATTCTATTCCAGTTCCTGACTGAAGCTGTAGTACTTACTTCGATTGGAGGTATTGTAGGTGTATTAACAGGTATTGGTTTAGCTAAATTAATATCAATATTCAATGGCACTCCTGTATCCATTAGTATTCCAGCCATGTTGTTATCCGTCTTATTCTCTATGGCAATCGGAATTATTTTTGGATTACTTCCTAGCTATAAGGCTGCAAATCTAGATCCAATTGAAGCTTTAAGGCATGAATAAAAGCTGTAACGACAAAATCGTTGCAGCTTTTTTTTTGGTTGTCACACCTAAAATATCTTTATCTATTCTTATTTTTAATCTTATGAACAATTTTACAAATCAATAAAATTAAAAGTACAATTAGTAAAATAATGACTAAAACGATTGCCACAACCATTGCACTAAATTTATTTGGTTTTTTAATCAAGTCAATTATATTCTTACTATCATCCACAACCTTATGTTCATGTGTTGAAGCATAGTATTTTGAAACATTGCTAATCCCATCACCATCCGTATCATCAAAAGAGCACATATATCTAGCGATCGCATCCCAAGCTTTTAGTTCTTTGCCATCTTCTTTAATGATATGATTCTCTAGATTTTCAATTGGATTTCCATCCTTATCTTTAGGTTCAAGTGACAAAAGTCCATATGACATTTTATTTACTGAACCAAGCATCTGACCTGTATATAGATCTGTCACAACATGATACAATTGATCATCTTGAATCTCAATTCTCTGATCATCCTTTGTAAGATAACAATCTGTAACTTTATTTAAGATCATACGATTTGGATTGTATGTAAAATTAAGTCCGCTACAATACAATCTTGCCGTTGTCATAAAATCAGAAACTGAAGCATCCACTTCGGCTGCTAATTTCAATTCTTTACCCGTAAGATAAGTAGAAATCAAAGGATAACCAGCCACACCATCTTTTCCAATACCCAAAGAAAATGAATTATAAACATCTTCTACGGTAATATCTCCTTTTGTATATGTATCTCGTATAGTTCCACTTGGTACAACGGCTACATCGACTGAATCGACAGCATACGCAAATGAATCCGCAATAATTTGTCCAAGATTTGATTCTTCATGTTTTGAATATAGTTCTTCTAAACTATTAAATCCAATATCATTCTGCGCTAAAACTTCACTTCTTGTATAGCCAAAATCTGCAAGATAGTTTGTATCCACTGTATCCATTAATTCATCAATACGATTTTGTGTTTCTATATCTGGCTGTATATTTTCAGATACAGGAATTAGTTCATAAGAACTTAAATCCCAACGCCCCTTCGAATTCTGTTTCATTGAAAGAGAACCGATATTTTTTCCATATTCCCCACAAGATACGATATATGTATTTTCATGTTGAATCGGTTCTTTTAATTCTGAATGTGTGTGCCCACTGATGATTAAATCAATATCCTTAACATTCTTGGCAAGAAGTTCATCTTCCGATTTATTTTCATCTTCCCAAGTTCCACAGTGAGAAACACAAACGATCATATCCACTTTTTCTTTCTTCTCGATTTTTTCAACTGTATCTTTCACGGCTTCTACAGGATCTTTAAACAACAATTCACATGTTGGTGCACATTTCAAAGAATCCTTTCCAAAAGCACCTGTAACAGCTATCTTTGTATCCCCTTTTTGAATGACAACATAATCCTTTACTCCATACGTTTCAAATCCGGACTGAATCTGTCTTTGACCTTTACTAAATCCAGCCTTTTTCATGCCATCCCAATCCACATTGCATACGACAAGATTGGGTATTGTTTCACCCGAACTTTTGGCTGCCTTTAACATATTGGCCAAACCTTTTGAACGATAATCAAACTCATGATTTCCTAATGTTGTGACATCATATCCAAGATAGCCAAGCATTCTAAGTTCAGCTGCTTGCGTATCATATACTGTTTGTATCAACGTTCCCATTGAGAAATCCCCACCATCCAATATTAGTGTATTTGGATTCTCCTTCTTTTGTTCATTAATCAATGTTTTAATTCGAGAAAAACCACCTACTTTTTGAAGTTCTCCATCTACATTTGTTGTGAAACTATCCAAATGAGAATGCGTATCATGCGTAAACATGACATCCACCTCTTTTGTATTTGATTCAGCTTTTAATGGAGTAATTTGTGCAAGTGGCACTAGTAATGTCATCGCTAAAAAAAGCGACACGATTCGCTTCCTTATTATCATATTATTCACTCCTCAATATGTGTTCACCTACTTTTTAGTATACGTGACCACACATAAAAGGTACATGTTTTTTATCAATTGTAAGCGGTTATAGTAAAAAGGATGCAAAAAAACATAAAATGATTTCAGCGCTATTTTTAACTCTATATGGTGTCCCTGATAAGATTTGAACTTACAACCTTTCGTTTAGGAAACCTATTCTGTAGGTACTGCTCCTCTCTTGTCTGTAGTCTCATCAGAAAAGGATTCGCAAGAAAAACATTATATATTGTACTATAGATATAAATGGTAAATGCAATTATAATGAAAATATATAGCGAAAGCGTGGTGTATTACATATGAATGAAGTAAGCAACAAATTTCTAAATAAAGTTTCTTTATTAATCGAAGAAGCCAAGAAAAATGTTAAGACTGCTGTGAATATTGCTATGGTCTATACATATTTTGAAATTGGACGAATGATTATTGAAGAAGAACAAAATGGCGATAATCGAGCAAAATATGGTAAATATATAATTAGAAACTTATCGTCTTTTTTGACTGAACATTATGGCAAGGGATATTCTGTTGACAACCTTAAATTAATAAGAAGATTTTATACAATCTATAAAACTGACTCAATTGGGGAAACAGTGTTTCCCCAATTCAAAAATTACCCTGTCACTATTACTGGCCGTAAGTTCTATTTAAGCTGGTCACATTATTTGAAACTAATGAGAATTTCAAATATTGAAGAAAGACATTTTTATGAAATTGAATCAGTAAAAAATGATTGGAGTTTATCAGAATTAAAAAGACAATATGATTCTTCATTATATGAACGTCTATCTTTAAGTAAAAATAAAGATGAAGTGATGTTATTATCACAAAAAGGACAAATAATCGAAAAGCCAGCAGATGCAATTAAAGATCCATATGTATTAGAGTTTTTACAATTGCCAGAATTACCTGTATATTCCGAAACTGAGTTAGAGAATAAGATTATTGATCATTTACAACAATTCTTACTCGAACTTGGTAAAGGCTATACATTTGTAGGTAGACAAGTTAGACTAACATTTGACGAAGAACATTTCAAAGTCGATTTAGTATTCTTCAACAGAATATTAAAATGTTTTGTATAAATTGATTTAAAAATTGGAGAATTAAAACATCAAGACATTGGACAAATGCAAATGTATGTGAATTACTATGATCGTAAAGTAAAACTTGACGATGAAAATAACACTATTGGAATCATTTTATGTAAAGATAAAAAACAATCTATTGTGGAAATGACTTTACCTGAAAACAATAACCAAATATTTGCGAGTAAATACCAAACAGTATTACCAAGCAAAGAAGAATTACAACATCTTTTAAATGAAGAATAGAATTACAAATCGGACTTGATGGAGGTATATTATGAAAACAGCATTGGTCGGCTTTTTCTTTGGCTTTGGAATGAACGAAGCAATGACCGGAGCAATATTACTTTCAATGATTACTGTTTTTGCTTGCACGATTAGTGCTATTGAAAAGAACAAGAAGGAATGACAAATTCTAATTTATCTACAAGAATTCACACAAAGAAATTAACTTGGAACGAAAACATTTCCCACTCCTCACTTATCACAAAACAAAAAGAGATTTGAATGATGAATACACATCAGACAAATCTCTTTTATCATTCACAGGCCAAAATTCATTAAAACCCTGTTAAATCCCTTAAAATTGGCGTCCCAGATAGGAGTCGAACCTACGACCTTTCGCTTAGGAGTTGACCCCATGTTTTGTCCGCTTGATATCGTGAAGTGTTAATTGTGCCGTAAATACGGCATTTTTAGCACTTTTTTGATTCTTCATTTTTGTCCGTTTTGTGCTAATAAATGGGTTCGAATGATGGTTCGGATGACGTCATCCGAACCCCTCTAATTAGCAAAAAAGTTCGGACCCGCATAGGTCATCCGAACACTTTTCACCCATTTTTGGAAGCCCTGGACGTGCATTCGAACCCCATGGCACGGAGCCTGAACAAATTTGGAGCCCCCCGACAGCATCCGAACCGTTCGGATGCTCTTTTGGATGCCTACTTTGCCCCAAATACACTCTTCTATAGTCTAAAACATGGGTTATGGAAAGAAAATTATTACAATTTTGATGAATAAAGCTTACTATGCTATAGTTTCTTTAAAGTAACTCTTTATTAAAATCATTCAAATATAAAAAGATTGGAGAAAACATGAACAATGAAATTATTAAATTTATAAATGGCGATTTACAACTAGATGTTACAGTATCACCTGATAACGAAACGGTTTGGCTCAATCGTAATCAAATAGCACAATTATTTGGCAGAGATATTAAAACAATTGGCAAACATATTAATAATGCTCTGAAAGAAGAATTATCGAATGAAGTGGTTGTCGCAAAATTTGCGACAACCAGTCAACATGGAGCTATTGAAGGAAAAACCCAGACTCACATGGTCGAATACTATAATCTCGATATGATTATTTCTGTCGGCTATCGTGTAAAGTCTAAAAATGGTATTATTTTCCGTAAATGGGCTACCTCTATATTAAAGGATTACATGATGAAGGGATATGCAATAAATGAGAAAAGAATTGAAGTATTAAACAAGACTGTATCCATTCAATCTAGGATGCTTGCTTCTACTTTAGGTATTGAAGAAAAAGAAGTATTGAATGTGATTGAAGCTTATTCAAATGCACTATCATTACTTGATGATTATGACCATGGAACCATCCCTAAACCTGATGGCATTGCTTCTATTTATCGTTTAAGTTATGAAGAATGTCGTGAATTGATTGATTCCATGAAATATGGCAACTTTTCAAATGTATTTGGCGTTGAAAAAGAGGAAGGAAAACTCAACGGAATCTTAGCAGCTATCTATCAAAACGTTTTTGGAACTGAATTATATCCAAGTATCGAAGAAAAGGCTGCAAACCTTCTTTACTTCTTAATAAAAGACCATCCATTTGTAGATGGTTGTAAACGCATAGGAGCTTCTATATTCCTTGAATTTTTAAATAAGAATAAACATCTCATTATCGACGGAAAACAAATTATTTCAGACAGTGCACTTGTTGCCATTACTTTAATGATTGCAGAATCCAGACCTGAAGAAAAAGAAACAATGGTCAAACTAGTAATGAACTTCTTAAATGCTTAGGATTTTTCACAACAACAAATGTTATTCTCTCTAAACCTAATCCTTTTTACATACCAGTCAAACACTGGATATGTAGGAGGGGCATCAAATCATCGTATTTTGTGCTTCTAATATCATCATGTATAGGCACTCATTGGAGGTTCGCAAAAATGAATATTAGCTGGCATTTTCGCCAAATTTTATTCAAACTCATTTAAAAAAAAGCAATAAAATCAACCGATTCTATCGCTAATTTCTATCGTCTCAAAGTGTCTAAAACCCTTTGTTTATAGGCTTATGGCGTCCCAGATAGGAGTCGAACCTACGACCTTTCGCTTAGGAGGCGAATGCTCTATCCAACTGAGCTACTGGGACACATCATGATTTTAACACAATTCTGTAAAATCAACGATTGTTTTTACATGGTTTTTTTCAAACACCTTTTGATTGTTTGGATTTACTAAACCAATACACTCAATATTTAATGATCGAGCTGTATTGATTGCATACATCGAATCCTCAAATACAATCGCACTTTCTGCAGTTGTATTTAAATCCTTCAATACATACTCATAAATATCCACTTCTCTTTTTGACATCTTCAATTCATCTGCAGAATATACATTTTCCATATATTCTAACATACCAAGTCGATCTAACACTTTTTCAGATAATGCTCTTGTGTTTGATGTTAATACAGCCATCTTTTTCTTTTCTGAAGCACACTTCTTTATATAATCCAAAGCACCCTTCTTTGCCTCAATATGATACGCATATTGATTTAAAATATCTTCATTTACTTCATTGAACATCCAAGCCTCATCTTGTTTAGTATGAAATCTTTCTTTGATGTATGTTAAAACCTCTGAAAATTTCATCGTAAAAAAGATTTGACGAGCCTCTTCCATACTCATATACAAATTCATCTTTTTAAATAAACGAATGATGGCATCTTCCCATACATGCATCGATTCAATTAATGTGTCATCTAAATCAAAAAGTATTGTTTCCATATTTCTCCTAAATGGCGCGCCTGACAGGGCTCGAACCTGCAACCGCCAGAATCGGAATCTGATACTCTATCCAGTTGAGCTACAGGCGCATTACCCGATAATTATAGCCTAAATTAGTTTCATAATCCATTAAAATGTGGTATAAAAGTTAAGGTATATTTTAGGAGGAGAATATTTTTCATGGCAAAACGAATTATTCAAGTTGAAGAAAAAGTACCCGCAAATCTGCTGATACCATTAAGTATTCAACACATGTTCGCAATGTTTGGAGCCAGTGTATTAGTACCATTCTTATTCGGTATTAACCCAGCTATCGTACTATTCATGAATGGTATCGGAACATTGTTGTTTATTTTTATCACAAAAGGAAAAGCACCAGCCTATTTAGGAAGTAGCTTCGCCTTCATTGCTCCCGCAAATATCATTATCGCAAAATTTGGATATCCATACGCATGTGGTGGATTTGTTGCGGTTGGTTTTTGCGGATGTTTATTGGCAATGATCATCAAGAAATTTGGAACAAAATGGATTGATATCGTACTACCATCTGCCGCAATGGGACCCGTTGTTGCATTAATTGGTCTAGAATTATCTTCATCGGCTGCAAATACAGCTGGAATTCTAGGAGATAACATTGACCCTAAAAACGTGATCGTTTTTGCGGTTACACTTGGTATGGCCGTAATTGGAAGTGTATGCTTCAAAAAATTCTTAAGCGTTATCCCAATCTTGATTGCCGTAGTTACAGGATATTTAACTGCTGTTGCCGTAGGTATTGTTGACTTTACTCCAGTCCTTCAGGCAAGCTTTATCTCAATCCCAAACTTCCAAGCACCAAAATTCAGTATGGATGCCATTCTAATGATGCTTCCCGTATTATTAGTTATCGCATCAGAACACATTGGTCACCAAATCGTTACAGGTGAAGTTGTAGGAAGAAACTTAATTGAAGATCCAGGACTACACCGCTCTTTATTCGCAGATAACTTTTCAACAATGATTTCAGGTTTAATTGGATCTGTTCCAACTACAACTTACGGAGAAAACATTGGAGTTATGGCAATTACTGGCGTATACAGCGTACAAGTTATTGCTGGAGCTGCCATCCTATCCATCATCTGTTCATTCATTGGTCCATTATCTGCATTGATTCAAACAATCCCAAATCCAGTTATCGGTGGAATTAGCTTCTTACTATACGGTATGATTGGTACAAGTGGATTAAGAATTCTAGTCGACCAAAAAGTCGATTATGGAAAAAGCGTAAACATGATCTTAACATCCGTTGTATTCGTTGTTGGACTTAGCGGAGTAACAATTCACTTAGGAAATATTTCCTTATCAGGAATGGTACTTGCTTGTATCACTGGAATGATCATGTCTTTACTATTCTATATTTTTGAAAAATTCCATTTATTAAATGAAGAAGCATAAACTAAAAATTGTCATCATTCACGATGACAATTTTTTTAATGCTTCGCATCATAATAAATCGATGCTTTTACTTTTTCTGTATGTTCTTTACCACAAAGCTTTTCTAGAATCGCAAACGCAAATTCAATACTTGCTGCCGCACTTACACCCGTAATGATATTTCCGTCTGTAACGGCATAAGCATATTGATATTCACCACCAAAATCTTCATCCATATCTTTAAAACAAGTATATTTCTTACCTTTTAAGATACCCTCATGGCCTAAAATTGTTGGAGAAGCACAAATAGCTGCCAACACCTTATTTTCGGCAAACTCATGAATTAATTTTAATACTTCTTCATTCATTTCTAGCTTTTGATAATGTGGACCACCAGGTAAAACTAAACAATCCACATTGCTAAAGTCATATGTGTTCATTGGAAACACACTCGAATAGGTTACGCCAAAACGTCCTGTAACCTGTTCTTCATTGTTGACACCAATCATATCCACATCAAGTCCACCACGTCTAAGTAAGGCAATGGGACCCATCGCTTCTAATTCTTCAAAACCATTTTCTAATAACACTGCTACTTTCATGTTCGTCACCTCTTTAGATTTAGTATACAACAGACTATAATAATTGTGAAAGGTTGTGATTATATGAAAGAAACAAAAACAGAAGCCATCTCATCGGCAATTCTATGCATTTTATCTGGCTTAGTCTTATGCATATTTAACGTCTCCATATTAACAACAATTACGCGAGTTATTGGATGTATCTTTTTAGTCATTGCGATTCTATTTCTTTATACATATTTCAAGAAAAGAAATAGTACAACACTAACAACACTTATATTAAGTATATTCCTATTATCTGCAGGCTTATATATGAGTTTAGACCCTAAGAAATTTATCAGTATTTTACCTATGCTTGTAGGAATTATATTGATTATTAATTCCCTATCTCATTTTCAAAAAGTATTACTCTTAAAAGACAATGGATTTGAGCAATGGAAAGTCAATCTTGCCGGAGCTATATTCATTCTAGTCATTGGTGTTGTATTACTTATGAAACCCATTCAATCTTTAGACTTTATTTTCTCTTTAACTGGATCTTTCCTTATACTAAATGGAATCCTTATCTTTTTGGATCAATATTTTATACAAAAAACGAATTTATAAATCGAAGCACGCCCTGCTCATTATTTGTATAGTCGCTAATATATTTAGCGGCTTTTTTTGCCTGTGCACTCCCATTTTTCATCGCAACACCATATCCACAAGAAGCTAGTAAATCCACATCATTTCCATTGTCTCCAAATGCCATTACACTAGAGATTGATACACACTTCTTCCTACATATATATCGAATGGCTTCAAGCTTACCTACATCCCTTTTACATAGTTCTGTTCCAAATTTTCCCACATCATAAAACCGATATTCTGGATGTTGTTTTTTTAACTTATCAATTTGAATTCCCACAAAACAAACCTTGTCATACAACGCTTCATTTAATACAACATCCGTTTCAAATTTCGTTTTTTGTAATGATTTTATATAATGTGAATCCAAAGGAATAAGTGAAAATATCTTTTTAACTGCATCCAAAATAGAAACACCAAACATTGTATATCCCCCATTTTGCCAAACATAACTAATCATATGATGTTTCTTTGCTTCTTTTACCAATTCTTTTACTTCATCTTTTGAGAGTCGTGTAAAACACTTTTTCTCTCCATCTAAAAAATCATGTATTTCTAAACCGTTTGAACTAGCCACAAAACCATTGTATTCTCGTAATTTCAATATTTTAATTACTTCACCCAACTCTTCATAAAATCTTCCAGTCACGATCCCAACTACAATACCTTTTTGTTCAAGTTCAATTATTTTATGAATTGTATCTTCATCAATATGTTTATGCTTATCATACAAAGTTCCGTCTAAATCAAAAGCAATAATTTTAACCATTTTTACCTCTTTGCTAGAAAACCTACTAAATATATATTATTATAATAGAAAGAAAAGGGGAATAAAAATGAAAATATCAACTAAAGGACGCTATGCCCTTCGCTTACTTATAGATTTAGCTCAACATAATGATTCAGGTTTTATAACACTAAAAGACATTGCCGCAAGACAAAATATCTCCAAAAAATATTTGGAACAAATCGTACCCATTCTTACCAAGAGCCAAATGGTTCAATCCAATCGTGGTTTTCAAGGTGGCTATAAATTAGCCAAAAATATCGACCAAATCTGTGTATATGATGTACTTGTCGCAACCGAAGGAAATTTATCTTGCGTTGCCTGCCTAGATTCAGATGTAAATACATGTCCTAGAAAAGAAGATTGTGCAACACTTTATATTTATGAAGGATTAAATCAAGTGATTAAAACCTATTTAAAAGGAATCACACTCCAAGACATTTTAAGTCACGAACAAAGCTTTGATTATATAATCTAAGCTTTTCTTTTACTTTTTTTAAAGATAATATTACAATAATGGATAGGAAATGAGGTAAATTTATTATGAAAACTGAAACAAAATGTTTACATGCCGGATACGAGCCAAAAAATGGTGAGCCAAGAGAAGTTCCAATTTATCAAAGTACAACTTTTAAATATGATTCAAGTCTTCAAATGGGAAGATTATTTGATTTAGAAGATAGTGGATATTTCTATTCACGCCTTCAAAACCCAACAAATGATATTGTCGCAAGTAAGATTGCTGCATTAGAAGGTGGTATTGCTGCTATGCTTACATCAAGTGGACAAGCTGCCAACTTCTTTGCGGTATTCAACATTTGTGAAGCTGGAGATCACCTAATTGCTTCAAGTGCTATCTATGGTGGAACATACAACCTATTTGGTGTAACAATGAAGAAAATGGGTATTGATTGTACATTTGTTGACCCAGAAATCAGTGAAGAAGACCTTCAAAAAGAATTCAAGCCAAACACAAAATGTGTCTTTGGAGAAACCATCACAAATCCAACTGTACGTATTTTTGATATTGAAAAATTTGCGAAAGTTGCACATGCGAATGGAGTTCCATTAATTATTGATAACACATTTGCTACACCAATTATGTGTCAACCAATCCAATGGGGAGCTGATATTGTTACTCACTCTACCACAAAATATATGGATGGACATGCATCTTGTGTAGGTGGGGCCATTGTAGATAGTGGTAATTTCAACTGGCTAGAACACGCCGATAAATATCCAGGACTAACTACACCCGATGAATCGTATCATGGAATTGTCTATGCTGAAAAATTTGGTAAATTAGCTTATATCACAAAAGCTACAAGTCAATTGATGCGTGATTTAGGATCGATTCAAGCACCTCAAAATGCATATTATCTAAACTTAGGACTAGAATCATTAGCTGTTCGTATGAAGGCACATTGTGCAAATGCACTAGCTGTAGCTAAATACTTAGAAGCCAATGAAGATGTTGCATGGGTAAAATATGCAGATCTTGAAAGTGACCCTCATCATGAATTAGCTAAAAAATATTGTCCAAACGGAACTTGTGGTGTATTGTCATTTGGATTGAAAGCCGATCGTGATCAAACTGAAAAATTCATGGACAGCTTAAAACTTGCTTCTATTGTAACCCATGTTGCCGACGCCAAAACTTGTCTATTACACCCAGCAAGTCATACACACCGTCAAATGAGTGAAGAACAATTAAAAGAAGCTGGTGTTGCTCCAGATTTAATTCGTTTCTCTGTCGGTCTTGAAGATGCACAAGACATTATCAACGATTTACAACAGGCACTAGACGCAATGAAAGCATAGTCTTTTACAGAATGGAATTTTCCATTCTGTTTTTTTTCGCGTATAATAATAGATATACAAAAAAGGAGTTGTTCATATATGCCAATCAACATACCCGATGATTTGCCCGCAAAAGACATATTAGAAAGTGAAAAAATCTTTGCGATTGAAGATAAAAGTGCACATAGACAAAGAATTCGACCATTAAAGATCGTGATTCTAAATCTAATGCCTAAAAAAATAGAAACAGAAACCCAAATCTTACGATTAATTTCAAAAAGTGCACTACAAGTTGATATTGATTTTATGATGGTCAAAAATCATGTTTCTAAAAATACAAGTCAAGATCATTTAGTTAAATTCTACACATACTTTGAAAAATTAAAAAATAATTATTACGATGGAATGATCATTACAGGAGCTCCTGTTGAACATCTTGAATACGAAGATGTTGATTATTGGAATGAACTTGAAGAAATCATGGAATGGTCTAAGACTCACGTCTATTCTACATTACATATTTGTTGGGGAGCACAAGCTGGACTTTATTATCATTATGGAGTTCAAAAGCATATCTTACCAGAAAAAGTATTTGGCATCTTCCCAGAACAATTAGTCGATGAATATGACTTTTTAACGAATGGCTTTGATGAAATTCACTATACACCTCACTCTAGACATACGGCAATCGATGAAGATGCCGTCAAAAAAGTGAAATGCTTATCCATACTATCTAAAAACGATGAAATTGGATCAAACATCATTGTCACAAAAGACTATCGTCAAATATTTATTTTAGGTCATTTAGAATATGGAAAAGAAACATTAAAAGATGAATATTTCAGAGATTTAAAAGCCAATAAACCCATCCATATTCCATTCAATTATTTTCCCGATGATGATCCAGAAAAAGAACCTATTTTAAAATGGAGAAGCCATGCCAATCTTCTATATCGAAACTGGCTAAACTATGTATATCAATTAACACCATTTGAAATTGAAGAAATTGGAAAAATAAAAGAACCCATTGGTACGGGTTCTAGAGAAGATCATGGCTATGCCAAGACATTTACGAAGTAGAAATACTTCGTTTTTTCATTGTTCTGCAAACATTGGAGTGGATAAATAACGCTCACCTGTATCTGGTAATAATACGACGATTGTTTTCCCTTTGTTTTCGGGACGTTTTGCGATTTGAATAGCGGCATATGTAGCAGCACCACTTGAAATACCCACTAGCATACCTTCATTATGTGCAATTAAACGACCTGTTTCATAAGCTTGTTCATTTGTGACTGTAAATACTTCATCATATACACTTGTATCCAAAGTATTCGGAACAAAACCAGCACCAATACCTTGAATACCATGAGGACCTGCATGACCTTGTGAAAGTACTGGACTTGTTGCAGGTTCAACCGCAACCACTTTTACATTTGGATTTTGATCCTTCAAATATTTACCTGTACCACTTACAGTACCACCTGTTCCAACACCGGCAACAAAAATATCAACTTTCCCCTCTGTATCCTTCCAAATTTCTGGACCAGTCGATTCATAATGAGCCTGAGGGTTTGATGGATTTTCAAATTGACTTGGAATAAAACTGTTTGGTGTAGCAGCTGCTAATTCCTGAGCTTTTGCGATAGCCCCCTTCATCCCAGCCTTTCCATCTGTTAAAACAACTTTTGCGCCATACGCCTTCAATAAGTTACGACGCTCTACACTCATTGTTTCAGGCATTGTCATAATAGCCTTATATCCCTTAGCTGCTGCAACAGACGCAATACCAATACCTGTATTTCCACTTGTTGGTTCAATCAATGTAGCACCAGGTTTAATCAAACCTTTTTTCTCTGCATCTTCAATCATTTTCTTTGCGATACGATCCTTTACACTTCCAGCTGGATTAAAAAATTCTACTTTTGCAACTACACTAGCATCTAAACCTTCTTTTTCTTCAATATGTGTTAATTCTACTAATGGTGTATTTCCAATCAAATCTGAAATTGCTTTATATACTGTCATTTTCTTTTCCTCCTATTAAACAAATTCAATATTATTCATTTAAAGAGCTGCAACATCGCTTCATAATCAGTACCTCCACTTATTATTCCTAGTAACTTTATAGGCATTATAGGAGTTTGCTTTTCCAAAGTCAATAAAAAAGTGATAGAAATTCATCTATCACAAATTCTTTTGAATGAAATAAGAAACACCATCATCTTCATTTGATTTTGTAAAATACTTTGCAACTTCTTTTAAACGATCCTGCGCATTCTCTACCGCAACCCCTTCGACAACTTCAAACATAGAAATATCATTATAGTTATCCCCAAAAGCTAATACCGAACTTGGCTCCATATCAAGATATTTTAAAAGCTTTAACAAAGTTTTACCCTTCGTCGAATCCTTATTTGTTAAAGTATAAATAATACCTTCCGATTGCATACATACCGTTTTATCGCAAACAGAATTCAATTGATCTTTCACCCTCTCCATATTTGGATGGATCATCACAACCTTAAATATTGATTCCCTAACAATATCTTCAATATTGGCATCTTCAACAATTTCGCATTTACCGATCAAACGATTCTTAAACGCATCTAGCCCTTCTTGATATCCGACTGAATAGATTGTCTGATTCGTATAAGCCAGGAGCGCAACTTTGTTTGCGACTAATATATTTAAACAAGTCTTTAATTCACTAGAATCAATTGGACATTCATAAATACATGTATCACCCAAAAACATGTTTGCTCCATTATTCGTAATATAAGGTAAAGTAATATTTAATTCTTTTATATAATCCTGAATAATATGCACATTTCGACCCGATACAAAAGTAAGTGGAACATTCTTTTCAATCAGAACACTTTTAATATTTCTATCTAAACTTTTATCATCATGCAAAAGCGTGCCATCTAAATCAGCAACAATCAATTTAATAGTTTTTAAAGACATTCCTTTACCTTTTCAACAATATGATCTGCATTCAAACCATATTTAGCTAGTAGTTCATTTGGGGTTCCACTCTCTCCAAAAGTATCCTGCATACCCATCATTTCCATACGCACTGGACTCTTCTTAGAAGTTACTTCACTCACTGCACTTCCTAAACCTCCATACACATTATGTTCTTCACAAGTAATGATGATTTCATGAGATTTTGCGATTTCTTCAATCAACTCTTCATCAATTGGCTTAATACAAGGCATGTCCACAACAGTAACTAAAATTCCTTCTTTTGATAGAATATCTGCAGCCTTCAACGCTTCTTGCACCATCATGCCTGTCGCAACCAATGCCACTTTCTGACCTTCTCTTAAAACTTTTCCTTTACCCAATTCAAACTTATAATTTTCATCATATACATCTTCTACTGCGCCACGACCCAGTCTTACATAACAAGGTCCTGCAATATCAGCCACTGCCTTTACAATAGCCTTTGCCTGATATTGATCACATGGTACAAATACTTTCATATTTGGAATACTTCTCATAAGTGCAATATCTTCAATACATTGATGACTTGCACCATCTTCTCCAACTGTAATTCCAGCATGCGTTGCGCATACTTTTACATTCAAATTAGGATAACAAATACTATTACGAATTTGCTCAAAAGCTCGGCCTGCCGCAAACATCGCAAAACTTGATGCATAAACAACCTTATTACTTGCGGCCATACCAGCAGCGACTGCCATCATATTTCCTTCGGCAATTCCCATATTAAAATGATGTTCCGGTCTTGCCTTTTTGGCATCGATTGTCTTTGTAGATTTTGTAAGATCCGCATCTAATACTAAAACATCATCTCTTTCTACAACTAATTCTGCCAAAGCCTTTCCATAGGCATTACGTGTTGCTTCTTTTGCCATTATTCAAGACCTCCTAATTCCTTCATTGCCGTTTCATATTGTTCATCATTTGGAGCCGTACCATGCCATGCATAGTTATTTTCCATATAAGAAACACCTTTACCTTTGATTGTATGGGCAATAATCATTGTTGGTTTATCCTTAACTTGTTTAGCTTGTTCAAACGCATTTCTTAATTCATAAAAATCATGTCCATTTACGTCCAATACGTTCCATCCAAAAGATTCAAATTTACTTGCGAAAGGTTCCGGTGATATAACATCATCAATATTTCCATCAATCTGTAAATGATTGTAGTCTAAAACGGCACATAAATTATCCAATTTATAGTGAGAGGCTGCCATACAAGCTTCCCATACTTGTCCTTCTTCACATTCCCCATCACCTAATAAGCAATAAATTCGATGTGTATTCTTATCTACTAATTTATTCACAATAGCCATACCTACAGCACAAGAAATACCTTGTCCTAAAGAGCCTGTAGACATATCAACACCAGCTACTTCATTCATATTTGGATGTCCTTGTAAATTTGAATTGATCTTTCTAAATGTAGTTAAATCATCATCTAACAAACCCTTTTCTTTTAACGTTCCATATAACAATGGACTAGCATGCCCTTTACTTAATACAAAACGATCACGATCAATTGAATCAACATTGCCTTTATTGATATCCATCTGTTCAAAATAGATTTCTGTTAAAATATCTGCACCACTCAAAGATCCTCCTGGATGTCCTGAGTTAGCACTATGTACTTCGGTTAATATATTCTTACGAATATTGTTTGCATGTAACTCTAATTCTTTGATTTCCATTTTACTCAAATCCCTTATCTAACTTATCTCTTAAAAATGCGCCCGCATTCTTTACAACATCTTGCCAGTCTTCATTGTTCACATACCAAAATTCTCCGACAAACATACGTACACCTAATCGTTTTAATGTTTTAATATTTTTCACAAACTCTGTATGCCCTGTCCCAAATGGAATTTCACGATATTTACCTGGAACAGTTTCTTTTAAATGACTCGCAAAAATGTGTCCTTTTCCACACATTAAATCTTCATCCACATCTACACCATATAATAAGGATGCATTTTTTAAGTTTCCAATATCTGGATATACACCTAGGTATGGACTGCTTACTAGATTTACATAGCGCATTGCCTTTTCTACTGTATCCATAAATGGTGTTTCCATTGTTTCAAAACCTAATACAACTCCTTTTTCAGCTGCCATTTCCACACATTTCTTTAGATTTGTTTCAAAATCATGATTCGTATATAAATCTCCATCTTCATAATAGACGTCATATCCAGCTAACTGAATAATGCGAATTCCTAGATCTGCCGCAAAATCAATCGCTTTCTTCATGATTTCCAATGATTTCTTTTGAATTTCTTTATCATGAGATCCAAGTGGATATTTACGATGTCCACTTAAACACATTGAAGAAATAGGAACACCCGTTTTTTGAATGGCTTCTTTGATTTCATCTGTTGGCTGATCCAATCTTGCAAGTTTTGCATCACTCTCATCAATACTGATTTCCAAATAGTCAAAGCCACTCTTCTTGGCAATCGTTAATTTTTCTACCCAAGTAAGTGTACTTGGCATACTCTTTTCATACAGACCAAGTCTATATTCTCTATTTAGCTTGTCCATAATAAGCTCCCGGTCCATGTTTACGATTAAAATGCTTATCTAGTAAGACCTGCTGCATTGAATCAATTTCATTATTGTTTAATAAAGATGCGATCGCATTCATTTTTGCGCACTCCTCTAAAACAACTGCGTTATGAACCGCATTGAATCCATCCGTTCCCCAAGTGAAAGGTCCATGTGAATGTACCAATACACCAGGAACTCTGTCTGGATCTATATTGCGTGTTTTAAATTCCTCTACGATTACTTTTCCTGTTTCCAATTCATAATCTCCATGAATTTCTTCTTCCGTCATCAAACGAGTACATGGAACTGCTCCATGGAAATAGTCAGCCTGTGTTGTTCCTAATGGAATGATATCTTTTCCTGCCTGTGCAAAACTTGTTGCCCAAGTAGAATGTGTATGAACTACACCTCCGATATTTGGAAAATTACGATAGAATTCCAAATGCGTATCTAAATCAGAGCTTGGACGTAGATTTCCTTCCACAATATTTCCATCTAAATCCACAAGGACAATATCATCGCGAGTCATTACATCATATTCAACACCACTTGGTTTAATGGCTACAATTCCTTTTTCACGATCAATTTCAGATACGTTTCCCCATGTGAATGTGATTAAGCCATATTTTGGTAATAATAAATTTGCATCTAATACACGTTGCTTCAATTCTTCTAACATATCTTAGTCCTCCGTTACAAAGTAGATTGCTGCTTGGGCTGCAGTATGGTTTGCGCCAACAATGATGTCTCTATTATCTTCATGTACAACACATAGGTTGGCTGGTCCTACACCTTTATCGACCATAGTGACTTTATATTCTCCATCTTCATATGTAACGACAAATAATTCGCAGTCTTTTCTTCTGACACCACATACAAATGCATTTTGTCCCGCAAGTTTAGCACCAACTAAGGCATGCGCAAAATCAATTTCATTATCGTATTGCCATACTTTCTTATATTCACTTCCATCTTTCTTATAGATTTGAATTGTATTTCCATGGAATTCTTCAATCGTCATGATTTCATCCTGTCCATCTCCATCAATATCGATTGTGGCAATCTCACCAATATGTCCAGATAAAATTGGTTCTACTTTCCATTGTCCACCACGTTTTTCTGGTGCACTTACACGTAAGATTCCTTGGTCACTTCCAAAGTATCCAACATCTTTCCCATTTTCTTTTGTTTGCCAGAACCCATGGTTACGATATAATCCATCACATAATACTTCTAATTCAACTCCTGTACTTGGATCTTCTGGTAATTCAGCTACATAAATTCTTCCTGGAACACTCCAGTCGTTCTTTTCTTTTTTAGAAGTAGCTACTGTAGCTAAAATCAAATAATTGATACCATTCTGGTTAAAGATTCCAAAACGATGAACATAAGGTACAGATACTAAATCTTTGAATTGCCATGTTCCATTGTCATATTTTCCCCATACGATTTTTGCCAAAGATGGCGTAACTTTTAAATAGAATTCTTGAACACAAAGAAATTCTTTTTCTTTTCCTGGAATCGGAACGATTGACATACATCCACCTGGATGTGTCCATACGTTTTCTTTGGTTTCATAATCTTTTCCATAGTACATATTACATGCGACATCTGGATCTTCACTAGCCAATAAAATATGGTTTTGACCATCAAAATAAATATTACTTGCGCAATAGCAACGGTACATATCATCTAGTTTTTTCTTAACAATTTTCATGATTTTCTCCTCTTTTTAGGTAATTTTGGGTATAAGAAAAGCTGCATAAACGCAGCTTTCATTTTTTTATTATTCACTAAGTGCTGCTTTTAAGCCTTCTTCGATTTCTTTTGCAGACATTACATTCTTAAGTCCAACAACTTTGGTTCCACGTTTCTTTGAGTCTTCAAACATAGGAACGAAGTTTTTTGAACACAATACGATATCATAATTTCCAGCAGCAGACTTTCCTTCACTCACTGCACAGTGATGAATTTCTTGTACATCAAGTCCCATCTTTTTAGCCACTTTTTCAACATTTAATTTAATCATCATACTTGTTCCAGCACCATTGCCACAACATACTAATAATTTTAATTTTGCCATTGTAATATCTCCTTTTATTCAGCACTTACAGCTTGTACTTTTTCTAAATATGCATCATAATCTTCTGTAATTAAGAAATATGTATCTGGGTGTTTACGATATTGTAATTGTGGAATTGCCACCAAAATCAATACTACGATTCCTACACCTACGTATCCAGCATATTTCATGATTACTGTAAAGATTGGCCATACTGTTGCCCAGTCAAACATTCCTAAATATCCTCCGTATTGACTTAATCCTACCCAGCCAGCGATTAAAGCAGATCCGAATACTTGAATTAAACCAGAAATAAATGGAAGAAGCATTGCAGCTTTGATACCACCACGATTATCAGCATATACAGCGATAACTGCATTATCGAAGAATACAGGAACGAAACCTGCAATTACCAATGTTGGTGAATGCATCAACAATAAAGCACCAATCGCTAAGAATTGTCCTAAAGCACCCATTAAGAATCCTACTGTTACAGCGTTTGAACTACCAAATCCAAATACAGCGGCACAATCAATACCAGGAACAGCTCCAGGTAAGAATGAATTCGAAATACCTTGGAATGAATTTGTAAGTTCTGTAACGAATGTACGAACACCTAATTGTAAGATAGCTAGATATACCGCAAAGTTAAACGCTGTTGTCATAGTATAGAAGAAGAAGTTTTGTGTTTCTGCGATAAATCCAGCTTCAACTAAATAATCCTTTCCTAATACCATTAAAATAGCACCGAAGAATAAGAACATCAAGATAGATGTTGCAACCATATTTTCATTAAAGATAGATAAGAATCCTGGGAATTTTAAATCATCCAAACGTTTTGAATTTTCACCCTTCATCTTTTTAGCAATACTACCAAATAATGCGATACCAAACATTTGTTGGTGAGCAATCGCAAAACCTCCACCTTCAGTTAATTCCTGCGTAATTTCTACTGTTAAGTTTGAACCAACAGCCCAATACAATCCTAAAATCAATCCCATAACAATTAGAATTGGTGTACTTCCTAATTTAGGGAAGCAGAATAGAATCAACCAGAATGCTGTTGATGCTTGTTGCATCTGTACATGACCTGTTGTAAATACAGCACGCATTTTTGTCCATTTTTTTAATCGAACTAAAATTAAGTTCATAATAAATGCGATCAACAATAAGATCATAACTTGAGAGAACGTTCTACCAAATTGTTCCTGTAAGCCTTCTGTAACAGCGTTTTGTCCAAAATATGGATCAATAACCATTGCGTGTAAATTGAAACGATCTTTTAACCCAACTAAGATTGGTCTAAAGTTTCCTACCAAGCCTGAAGAACCAACACTTAAAATCATGTATCCTACTGTAGCTTTAATAAATCCTGCAAATGCATCGTAAATTGGTTTTTTCAATAATAAGTAACCGATAAATACGATCAAACCGATAAAATATGCGGGTTGCGTCAAAATATTTGTCGCAAAAAAGTCCCATACTGTCATTATTATATTCATTTTACTCTCCTCATATATTATTCATATTGATTAGCGATTTTTTCTAAATCACCTTTTGTTTTTGCATTCATCAATGCTTCAACGATATCCTCATTCATCAAAGTATCCATTAATGATTGTATATTTTGAATATGCTGATCATGGTCAATTGCTGCTAAAGAGAAGAACAATTTTGCCCTTTTATCTGGATCTTCTGGATCAAAATCAACTTCTTCTTCCACCTTCATAAATGAAATAGCTGTTCCATTACATCCTACTGCTCCTTCTGTTGAGTGTGGCATCGCAATACCTGGAACAATCACAATATAAGGTCCATATTTATTGACACATTCAATAACAGCTTCTACATATTCATTTTCAACTGTATTATCCTTTAACAAAGGTGCATAGCTTTGTCGAATGGCGTCTTGCCACGAATCAACTTTCTCAACAAAACAATAGTGTCCTTTTTCAACAATTTCTTTCAACATATTCATTACCTCTTCTTATAAAACTGATCGATATGGAACGTTAGGTTCCTCTTCAAAGCAATCCTCAAATCCTCTACGATAGTGATATTGACGTTTTGCTTTATCTGTTGGATATACATATTTTCCACCAACATCCCAAATAAATGGATGGAATTTGTAATCTAACACATCTTTCTTATAATTATATAACAATTCGATTTCTTTTGGGTCTGCTTTAAAGTTAGTCCAAACATCATAGTGAATAGGAATTACTACATCTGTTCTTAAAGCTTCAGCCATACGTAATATATCAACACTTGTCATTTTATCTTGCATTCCAACTGGATTTTCTCCATATGATCCAAACGCAACATCGATATCGTAATCTTTTCCATGTTTTGCATAATAAATTGAATAGTGAGAATCACCTGAATGATAGATATTTCCTCCCGGTGTTTTTACTAAGTAGTTCACAGCCTTATCATCCATATCTGTTGGACATTTGCCACGAAGATCTTCACGATCTGCTCCCTGTGAATCCGTTGTTGTGATACAAGTACGATCAAATGAATCTAAGGCAACAATTTCAATATCTTTAATTTTAATTGTATCTCCAGGTTTTACTGTAATGCAACGTTCTGCAGGTACGCCCCATTTTTGCCACAATTCAACAGATTTTTTAGGACCAATGAATGGTACTGGAATTTCATTTCCATTTTCATCCACTGTAGTCATTCCTGATTTTAGTACGTGACTAGCATATTCAGCTGACATGTGATCTTGATGGTAGTGTGTTGCTAATACTGCATCTACTTGCTTAATTGCGAATGGATCGATCACAAATGGTACGGCTCTTAAATTTGGCTGCATATTTCTACATCCGCACATATTAGCCATTTGATGGCCAACTTTCATTTTTCCATCACCATGAGTACGTTTACCATTACCTGCCCATAAGTCAATTGTAATGTTTGCACCACCAGGTGTTTTAAACCAAATACCAGTACATCCTAGCCACCACATTGCTACAGTGCCAGGTTTTACTTCTTCATTTTCAATTTCTTCATTCAACCAATTACCCCATTCCGGGAAAGTTGACATGATCCAAGAATCTCTTGTAATTTCATCTACTTTTGACATTTTGTTTTCCTCTTTCTGTTTTTCACCATGGTTTTTTGACACTCAAATCATAAAACATTAAAAGATTAAAAACAATCATATTTTATGTTCGTTTATATATTTTTATGATTATTTAATCATTTACATACATTTTTATGTTCTTTTAATCACACTATATGATTGACTTATATGTTCGTTTTAGATAAAATAAGCTTAAAGAAAGAAGGTAAAACATGAAACCATTAGAAAAAATGTCTTTTTCCCAAAACGCTCAACAAATTATATCGTACGTATTCTATATTTTATTTGCAGGCTTTAGTATTTATAAGATTATTCAAGTTGAATTCTTATCTACTAAAATTTTATTTATTATTTTACTAGTTATCATCCTAGCAGTTGCATTATATTCTGAATATTTAAAACATTTATACAGAAAAGCAATCAAAACAATTGCCTACGATTTAAATCCTGAAAGAGCAAATGAACAATTTAATGAACTATTAAAAAAAGACGTATTTCACGCCTATAATAATGATAAAAAAATATTTGATACTTTATATTATATAGATCAAATGCAATATAAGAAGTGTTTAGAACATATTGAAGAGAACTCAAAATTCTTTCACAGTTCAATCGATCAATTACTAATCTATCATTACACTAAATTCTACTGTTCTTTTATGTTGAACGATTTGGAATGCACCAAACAAGAATATAATAAATTAGAAAGAATGCGGAATACAAAGATAAAAGGGGCAAAGGTATCTCCTTTATTTAATTGGGAGTTTATGGATGCGATATATTTAATCTCAAGAAAAGATTACAAACAAAGCTATAATGTATTTAAATCTGTAAACACAGATAATATGAATCCTAGAGAAAAAGTACAATATTATTATCAATTCGGCTTATTATGTAATAAAATAAAGGAAAAGAATCTTTACAACAATTATAAAAACAAAATCATAAATTTAAAAGGGCTAAGCAACACATGTAAAAAGGGAGAAATTTTATGAAAATGACAAAGGAAGTCGTAGATAAGCGACGAAAAAAAATCATGCAAGAAATACAAGTCAAGGGTACTGTAAATGTAGATGAACTTGCTACAGAATTAAATGTAACACCACTAACAATTCGTAGAGATTTACAATATTGGGAAGACATGGGAGCTGTTGAACGTTTCTATGGTGGTGCTAAACTTGTTCAAAACTTTGTTGAACATGACATAGATCCAAACGAAGCTTATAAACATGCGATTGCCAAATATGCTGCAACATTTATAGATGATGGAGATACAATTTTCATCAACACAAGTTCAACTGCACTATTAGTCATAAAATATATCATAGGGAAAAGGGTCACAATCATCACAAATAACGGAAAAGCTATTTTCTGTGATCATGACCCAGATGTACAAATTGTAATGACTGGCGGCGAGCTTCGTTTCCCTAAAGAAACAATGACCGGTGATTTTGCCTTAAACAATCTTCAAAGAGTCAAAGCCAACAAGGCATTTTTAGGATGCAACGGATTTGACAGCGAAGTCGGCATGAGTACGGCAATTCTTCCGGAAGTAATCATCAATGAAGCTATGATTTCTAGGTGCAGTGGGGCTGCCTTTATTTTAGCAGATGCGACAAAAATTAATTATGTGCATCAATTTGTAGTCGCAAAGCCAGACTCATTTGCTTACTTAGTAACAGATACTCGAGTACCTGCTGAACAAATAGAAGAATTTGAAGAAAAAGGTATTCTTGTCAAACAATTAGATCCCCTACTTAACTACAAGAAATGAGAAATCATTTCTTTTTTTAGTCCAACAACTCTAACCTATACTCCATCAAACACTCATTGGTTTCATATACACTCTTATGATTTTCAACACAATAAATCAATAAGGCATCTCTTTTTACTTTTGGATACAACATCCCATTATTCGATAACGACAATAAGTTGTTTATCATACGTAAATCTAAGCCTAATCCTAAACTTAACTGAATCACCTTATCTTTATTAGGAACCTTGGATCCATCAAATATTTGATACCCATAATTCCTTTGAATCGTTGTCTTCGATAAAACTTGTGCCTTAGTTACATGTTTAATTTCTAATATGTGATTTAAATACTGTGAAAAAGTTAAATCATCTAGACTTTCCATTAAAGTATTTAAACCATCACTCTTTGTTTCTTGAATTGTTTTTAATAATTGATTTGTCTCTGCCATAATACTTATAATATACACAAGAAAGAGCAATTTATGAAGACTTTACAAATAATTAAACAAGATCAAGATAAAAACATTTCATTAGTAGAACATGAAACAACACACACTAAATATATCCAGAAAGAATTGAATTATTACGATAAGACTCTTTATCAAACGATTCAAAAGATAAAGAATCCATACTTACCTAAAATTTTTGTGATTCAAGAAAATGACAATCATCTAATACTAATTGAGGAATATATTGAAGGAAAAACGTTAGATCAACAATCCTTTTCAAAAGAACAAGTTAAAGACATCATGCATCAATTATGCGAGTGTTTAGATGCATTACATAAGTTAAATCCACCTATTATTCATCGTGATATCAAACCAGAAAATATTATTTATCATGATAATAAGGTGACACTCCTTGATTTTGGCATTGCACGATTTTTAGATTCCAAAAAAAGTAAAGATACCCTTATCTTAGGCAGTGTTGGCTATGCAGCACCTGAACAATTTGGTTTTCAACAATCCAATCCACAAACAGATATATATGCCTTGGGTAAATTAATGAACTACTTATTAAATGGTTCTTTAGAACATCAAAACAATATCCCATTTGATTTAAAACAAATCATTTTAAAGGCAACACAATTAGATTATAAGAATCGCTATAATTCTGTGAAAGAAATGGATCTAGCCATTCAACAAAAACTAGTTGTTATTCCCCCACTTAATAATGACACATTCAAATCTAAGATGATCAGTTTAGCTTGGATTGTATTTACACTTATAATTGTGGTCGATATGGAGCCAGGGGACACCATTAAAAATAGTTTTATTAATAAACTGAGTTGTTTTGTGTTTATTTATTTTGGTTTATTCCTTTACTACAACAAGAATTTATTCCATAAACACATGTCTAAAGTGCCTTGGCCAATCCTTTATTCCATCATTTTCTTTCTATTTTTATGTCTAGACGTATGGTTTTTTATGTGGATTGATTCCCTAATTTAAATTGTATGCTCGCGGCATACCAAACCTTTTTATATTTTTCTTATACTAAAGAAAAAGAAATAAGGAGTATATATGAAAAAGGGTTTAAAAGTATTTTTAACAGCCGCTATTGTCTTATCGGCTGTCGCATGTTCAACAACGAGTGATGAAGAGACAAAGACTAAAGAAACAAAAGAAAAAATAGTAGAAACAAAGGAAGATACAAGTGTTCCAAAAGAGTATCGTAATGCACTGCATAAAGCTGAAAATTACAGTAAAATGATGCACATGTCCAAACAAAGAATTTATGATCAACTAACTTCAGAATATGGAGAAAAGTTTGATGCAGAAGCTGCACAATATGCGATTGATAATCTAAATGCGGACTATAATGAAAATGCATTAAAATGCGGAGAAAACTACAAAAAGACGATGCATATGTCAAAAGCTCGAATCTATGATCAATTAACTTCAGAAAATGGAGAAAAGTTTACACCAGAAGAAGCGCAATATGCCATTGATAACATTAAAGGAGACTATTTAGAGGCAGCCTTAAAATCTGCCAAGAATTATCAAGAAACTATGAACATGTCAAAAGATGCCATCTATGATCAATTAACTTCGGAATATGGAGAAAAATTCACGGCTGAAGAAGCACAATATGCCATTGATAATTTAGATGAATAATCCTATACTAAAGACATGAAACTCGCTATATTATTTCCTGGAATTGGATATCACACGGATAAACCATTACTATATTATTCAAAGAAGATATTAAAGAATATGGATTATGAAATCAAAGAAATTCATTTTTCATCTTTAGATTTTGATTTAAACAAATCTAAAGATGAGGCATATAAACAAGCCAAAGACCAAATTCATAAATTCGATTTAAAAGCTTATGATTCCATTCTCTTTATCTCAAAAAGTATAGGTACTTATTGTGCAGCTAAACTTGCCCATGAATATAAGTTAACTGACAATATCTATTTCACGCCATTAGATTTTACTTTGGAATATCTTCAACAAAAAGATTTAGTGTATTCTGGAACTCAAGATCAATGGGCTAACTTCGATAAGATTGAACATTATTGTATTCATCATCTTATTGAATTTCATAGTATTGTTGATGGGAATCATTCTTTAGAAACAGGAAATATTCAAACAGATATTGAGAATTTGAAACAAATCATGTATCGTGTAGAAACATTTATCCACAGCTTATAAGGCTGTGGATATTTTTAATTGAACTTTTAACACTCAAAATCACTCACATCATGCAACAAACACGCAATTATTAAATCCTCTACATTCAATCCTTCTTTTTTTGCGATTTCCTTTCCAACATTTGTGACACGATATGTATCCTTTATTTTCAATTTCAAATAGTCTTGAGCCTTAACTAAGTACTCCATATATTCATTATATTATTTCTTTCAGAAAATTTCTGAAAAAGATGTGTGTTCATGGTATGATATACGAAAGGAGTTTTTTATTATGAAGTTAAATGTCGATTTAGAAAATCATTCATATCCAATATATATTGAAAGAAACGCAATTCAAAAAGTACATGAATATATTCCTGTATCAAGAAAGATTGCGATCATCACAGATACAGGTGTTCCAGAAAAATGGGTCAATATCGTCAAACAACAATGTCCGGATTCTTTTGTATGTACGATACCACAAGGTGAACCATCCAAATGTTTTGATCAATATAAAAAGCTTTTAGAAGAAATGATTTCACACAACATGTCTAGAAAAGATGCCATTATTGCACTAGGCGGTGGGGTTGTCGGAGATCTTGCAGGCTTTGTTGCTGCAAGCTACATGCGCGGCATTGATTTCTACAACATTCCAACGACTGTATTAAGCCAGGTTGATTCAAGTGTAGGTGGAAAAGTTGCTATTGATATGGGTTCCTACAAAAATATTGTAGGAGCATTTTGGCAACCTAAAACTGTTATTATCGATCCAAACGTATTATCTACGCTTTCCCTTCGCCAACAACACAACGGTCTTTGTGAAGCACTTAAAATGGGACTGATTCTAGATGATCATTTAGTCTCTTTATTTGAACAAGAAACATTAGATATCGATGCGATTATTACGCGTTCTATTGAATTAAAGCGAGATGTAGTTCAACAAGATGAAAGAGAAAGTAATCTTAGAAAGATTTTAAACTTTGGACACACCATTGGACACGCCATTGAATCTGCATATGGATTAAATACATATCTTCATGGAGAATGCGTGGCGATGGGTATGTTATTCTTTATTGAAGATGAGACATTAAAACAACGCGTATTAAATATATATAAAAAGCTAGATCTGCCACAAGTACCAGACTATGATACTGCCACACTATTAGAATATGTAACACATGATAAGAAAAGCAGTCATAATACCATATCTACAATTCTAGTAAAACAATCTGGTTCTTATATCATCAAAGAACTTTCTTTTAAAGAAATACAAGAAGTATTAGAAAGAGGACCTTATGAAAAATAATTTCGGTACAAATATATCTTGGACATTATTTGGTGAAAGCCATGGTCCTGCCATCGGTATTACATTAGATGGTCTTCCTGCAGGCTTTAAGGTGGATATGGAACAAATCAAATCGGACATGGATAAGCGTAAGGCAACAGGTAAAATTTCAACCCAAAGACACGAAGCGGATGAAGTGCATATTCTTTCTGGAATGTATAATGGCTATACAACAGGTACAGCACTTACCATTCTAATTGAAAACCAAAACACTAAATCAAAAGATTATTCAGCTTTTCATGGAAGATTGCGTCCTGGACATGCTGATTTTACTGCCTTTGAAAAATACAATGGATATCAAGACTATCGTGGTGGCGGACACTTTTCCGGAAGACTTACCGCATGCATTGTAGCTGCTGGAAGTATATGTCGACAAATTCTGAAATCACAAGGCATAGTAATTGGATCACACATTGAAAGTTTATATACTCTATCGGATATTCCTTTCTCTAAAGACTACACTGTTCTAGAAAAACAAATTCAAGAAGTCAATGATAAAAATTTTGCGGTTTTAGATAATCAAGTCAAAAATCAAATGATTCAAGAAATCGAAAAAGCAGCTGCTGAAGGTGATTCATTAGGTGGTGTTTTAGAAACCGCCGTTATAGGCCTTCCTGTAGGACTAGGAGAACCTTTCTTTGATTCTGTAGAAAGCATTTTATCGCACTTAATTTTCTCTGTACCAGCCGTCAAAGGTGTTTCCTTTGGCGAAGGATTTGGCTTTGCGAAATTAAAAGGCTCACAAGCCAATGATGCCTTCCGTTTTAATGATAAAATTGAAACTAAGACAAATCACAATGCCGGAATCAATGGTGGTATCACAAATGGTATGCCGATTTTGATCCATACTTGCATTAAGCCAACGCCATCGATTTTTAAAACACAAGAATCTGTGGATTATCTTTCAAAAGAAAACGTGGATCTTAAAATTCAAGGAAGACACGACCCATGCATCTTGCACCGAGCAAGAATTGTTGTGGATAGTGTAGTTGCGTTTGGTTTATTAGATTTATATATGTCTAGGCTTGCCATTAAGCCACTTCAGGGGGATTTTGAATGAAAGTAAAAGTAACACCAAGTAAAGTACATGGAAACATAAAAATACCTGCATCCAAATCTATGGCGCATAGAGCTTTAATTTGCGCCTCATTAAGTGATGGTACAAGTATTGTTTCTAATGTCACAAACTCAAAGGATATTGAAGCAACTGTTGGCTGTATGAAAGCTTTGGGTGCTAAAATTAAACAAATCGATGAAACTACATATGAAGTAACAGGTACTAATCTTTTCAAACAAGAAGGAAATATTACGTGTAATGCGAATGAATCCGGTTCTACTTTACGTTTTTTGATTCCACTTGCTGCATGTACAAATGCCAAAGTTAAATTTTTAGGTCAAGGAAGATTGCTTCAAAGACCTATGGATGTATATGCGAATGAATTTAAGAAACAAAATATTGAATTCAACCAATCCGATAAAGAAATTATTGTGAGTGGAAATCTACAAGCAAAAGACTATGTTGTACAAGGAGATATTTCCAGCCAATTTATTACAGGATTCATGTTTGTCCTTCCATTATTAAATCAAGATAGTACACTAACAATTACTAAGCCTTATGAATCGAAGAGCTATGTAAATTTAACGATTCAAATGCTAGCTAAATTTGGCATTGAAATCATTGAAACTAGTTCAAATTCCTATTTAATCAAAGGAAACCAACACTATAAAGCACAAGACGTTTCTGTTGAAGGAGACTTTTCTCAGCTAGCCTTTTTTGCGGTATTAGGCACTTTAAACAATGCTCTTTCATGCTCCAATATGGATATGTCTAGTATTCAAGGTGATAAGGCAATACTAGATTGTATTCCTAGTTTTACAAGTAACAAGGATACAATCACGTTCACAAAAAAACAACCTGCACCACAAACTATCGACTTATCTAATTGTCCAGATTTAGGACCAATCTTATGTGTCTTAGCCAGTTTCACAAATGGTGAAACAAATATTGTGAATGCAGCTCGTTTACGTATGAAAGAAAGTGATCGTATTCTTGCTATGGAAACCGAACTTAAAAAATGGGGTGTGGACATTACATCCACATTTGATTCGATTCAAATTCATGGTAAAGAACACTACCAATCAAATAAGGCAATTGAAATCTTTGGACATAATGATCACCGTATCGTTATGGCAATGACCGTATTTGGATTATGTGCAGAATCTGAATGTATTATTGATGATGCCCAAGCCATCACAAAGAGTTATCCTACTTTCTTTGAAGACATTCAAAGCTTAGGTGGAAAGGTTGAGATTCTATGACAAACATTGCGATTATCGGACTTGGATTAATGGGAGCAAGTTTTGCGAAGAAACTAACACACTTAAACTACAACGTGTATGGTATTGATGTTTCTCAACAAACGATTGATAAAGCCAAAGAATTAAAAATCATCGTAGATGGTAGCACAAATCCTTTAGATGTCATTTCAAAATGTGATACATTTATCTTCTGTCTATATCCAACTAAAATTCTTCCTTGGATTGAAGTCTATCAAAATGATATTCCTAAAAATTCATTATTAATGGATATTAGTGGTGTAAAGACAAATATTGTCAAACCTATTCAAGATGTATTACGTGAAGATCTTGAATTATTGAGTATTCACCCCATGTGTGGTAGAGAATCTCGTGGTATTGAATTTAGTGACGAAACGATTTTTAAGGGCTCAAACTTCATTCTTGTTCCTACTCAAAAGAATAAAAATGAAACAGTTGAAGCCGTAAAGGAATTAGCTAACAAGATGGAATTTGGTAGAATCTGTACTCTATCTATTGAAGAGCATGATAAAATGATTGGCTTCTTATCCCAATTGACCCATGTCATTGCGGTATCTTTAATGAATACACATGATAATGCACATCTTGTAGAATACACAGGAGATAGTTTTAGAGATTTAACACGTATTGCGAAAATCAATGAAGATTTATGGACGGAACTCTTCATTATGAATAAAGATATCCTATTAGATGAAATCAACCAGTTTATCGATTCAATCTCTCACTTTAGAGATTCTTTAGAACAAGAAGATACACAAGAAATGAAGCGTTTATTCATTCAATCTACAAAGCGTAGAGATAAGTTTAATAAAACCGATGCAAAGAAGAGATAATCCTCTTCTTTTTTTGCACTTTTTTTGGCATAATAAAAAGTGGAGGTTTTACAAATGAAAACGAATACAATAAAAAGTTTTTTAACTATTACACTCGCCATGTTTATCATCAGTGTCGCCATATATTTCTTCTTAATTCCTAGTGGTGTTATTACCGGAAGTGTTACTGGTTTAGCTATGGTTTTAGCTAAAATCACAAGTCTATCTATTTCTACACTTACCTTTGTGATCAACGCCTTATTGTTGATTCTAGGTATCGTTCTAATTGGTAAGGAATTTGGGGCAAAAACGATTTATGCCTCTTTATTATTACCTTTATTTCTAGCTGTATTTGAAAGAATCTATCCAAACAACATTTCTTTAACCCAAAATGCTGTTTTTGACATGGCTACATATACATTGATTTTAGCTTTTGGACAAACTATACTATTTCGTGTAAACGCATCGAGTGGTGGAACAGATATTATTGCGAAAATCGTCAATAAATATACACATATGGATCTTGGTAAAGCTTGTACATTAGTTGGTCTACTCATTTGTACAACAAGTCTAATTGTATATGATATTGGTGCTTTAGTGGTTGGTGCTTTGGCAACTTTAGCCAATGGTCAGGCTGTAGATTATTTTATTGATGGTTTTAATAAGAAAAAGAAGATTTGTATCTTATCCAAAGAATATGAAGTGATTCAAGATTATATTATGAACACATTAAAGCGTGGTGTTACTTTATATTCGGCAAAAGGTGGTTATGATAAGACAGAACATACAGAGCTTGTCACAATTATGGCTACAAATGAATATAAAAAATTACTATATTATCTTCAAGAAAGTGATATTGAAGCATTTGTAACGGTATCTACAGTTAATGAAGTCATCGGTACTTGGAACACTAAGAAAAATCGCATTTAAAAGGACTCAGTCTCATAGTTTAATTGCACTTTCGATAATCCTTTTTGTATTCGAAATGGATTGTGATATTTTGTTTTTAATATACAAAAAGACTGTAGCGACTCACATATCGCTACAGTTTTATTATTTATATTGAACTTTTATTAAAGGTTTATCTAATTGATCGCCTTTTTCCAATTTAGAAATACGCTCATCATTAACAACTATCATCATTGTAATCGTATTATAGCCTTTTTCTTCAATCATTTCTTTATCGAAACATACAATAGGCTGACCTTTATTCACTCTATCATTTATATTCACTTTCTTAACAAATCCTTCGCCTTTTAATTCGACTGTATCCAATCCAACATGAATCAATATTTCAATACCATCCTCTGATTGAATCCCAATCGCATGAAGGCTGTCTTGGATCATAACAATTTGTCCATCAATAGGTGAAATAATTTCTCCATTACTAGGGTTGATTGCGATTCCATCACCTAGTAATTTGTCTGCAAAAACTGAATCAGGAACATTTTCAATAGGCACAATATCTCCTTGCGCACATTTAAAGATTTCTAATTCATTTACTTTCTTTCTAAAAAACATTATTGACTCACTTTCTCTACATATTCTTCAAAATCACTTTTTATAACTGTTACCTGTGGACCATAAATGATTTGAATTCCTTTACCCTTTTTAATTACCCCTTTTGCTCCGGATTCTTTTAACAATTCTTCATTCACTAAATTTTCATCTACAACAGTTAAGCGAAGTCGAGTTGCACAAGCATCAATATCCACTAAATTGTCAACTCCACCTACACCTTCTAGAATTAATTCTGATTTCGTGTTATTTTTATTTTTCAAATCCTCTTTAGTATACAATTTAATATTTGCTGAATTTTCTTCACGTCCTGGTGTCATAATATTAAATTTCTTAATCAAGAATGAGAAAATTAAATAGTATCCAATTGCATAGATTACAAATAAAACTAACATCATTGGCCAATTTGTTTTTGTTGGTCCTTGAAGTAATCCGTAAAGTGTAAAATCAATCAAACCACATGAGAAAGTTGTTCCAATACAAATATTCAACAGATGACATAATAAGAATGATAAGCCTGCTAACCCACAGTGTAAAATAAATAGTGCTGGAGCAATAAATAAGAATGTAAATTCAATTGGTTCTGTAATACCTGTTAAGAATGAAGTTAAACCTGCTGAAAACAATAAACCGGCTACTACTTTCTTATTTTCAGGTCTTGCACATTTGTACATAGCATATGCCGCTGCAGGTAATCCTGCCATCATAAATGAATATTTACCACTCATAAAACGACATGCATCTACGCTAAAGCGTACCGTATTTGGTGATGCCAATTCTGCAAAGAAGATATTTTGTGCACCTGCAACTACAACTCCATCAATAGTTGCCGTTCCACCAAGTGCTGTCTGCCAAAATGGGATATAGAATACATGATGAAGACCAAATGGAATCAATGCACGTTCAAGGAATCCAAAAATAAATGTTCCTGCATATCCAGAAGCTGTTACTAGATTACCTAATGTGAAGATTCCACTTTGTACAAATGGCCATACAAAGAAACAAAGAATTCCTACGAAAATATACACGATAGTACTGATAATTGGTACGAATCGAACTCCTGAAAAGAATGATAATGCCATAGGCAATTCTTGTTTGTAGAACTTATTGTGTAATGCTGCAACTCCTAATCCTACAATAATTCCTCCAAATACACCCATTTCTAAAGATGTAATTCCTAGTACACTAGATAATTGTCCTTGCAAAACAAAATCTGCCTGACTTCCATCTGGAAGAATATAACCAGAAATCTTTAGCATCGCATTAATAGATGTGTGCATTACAATAAACGCAATTCCAGATGATAAAACTGCAACGGCCTTTTCTTTTCTTGCCATACCTAATGCAACAGCTAATGCGAAAATCAAAGGTAAATTTCCGAAGATTGCTGTACCTACCTGAGACATAATTGTTAACAAACCATTTAATACAGTTCCTGATCCTAATAATCCTGTTAAATGATATGTCTCAATCGTTGTTTGATTTGTAAACGAAGAACCTAATCCCAACAAAAGTCCTGCGATTGGTAAAACAGATACTGGTAAAAAGAAAGACTTTCCTACCTGCTGGATCGTAGCAAAAAACTTTCCAGACTCTTTAGACTTATTCATATTTCATTTTCCTCCTAATAAAATTGATACATTGTCGTTGAAATAAAATTTTTATTTGAATCAAAAATTGGCTTTTCAAAACCCTTTGTGTTAATTGCATTTGGAAAATAATCCGGTTCCATACAAAATGCATCATACTTTTTATAAACAACCCCATTTTTACCTATTGTATTTTTTAATGAATTTGATGTATAAAACTGCATTCCTGGCATATCCGAGTACACATCCATATGTATTCCACTTTTCATACTTCTAGTTTGAGCAATTAATCGAAATCCCGTATGAGGATGATCGAGTACATAGTTATGGTCATATCCTTTTTCAATTTGTAACTGGTGATAATTTGAATTTAATCTATCTTTAATAAATGAATACTCTGTTAAATCCATTGGTGTATTTTTTACTTCTCTAATTTCACCAGTTGGAATTATATCTTCATCAACAGGCGTAAATGATTTCGCATGAATACAGAACTCTGTAGAAAATATATTTTCTCCCAAATTAAAATATGTATGATTCGTAACGTTTAAAATCGTTCTTTTATTTGGTGTCGCAAAGTATGACAATATCAATCCATTTGTCTCTGTCAATGTATATGTCATCTTTATATAGACTTCGCCTGGAAAACCTTGCTCCATATCACAACTTAAATAAGATAAACATACAGAATTTTCACCAGTGATTTCAAAATCCCAAATCACTTTATGAAATCCATGCTCTTTGTCACTATGAATATTATGGTTTCCTCTATTCTTATCTAATAAATATGTTTTGCCATCCAATTCAAATTTTGCATTCGATATACGATTTACATTGCGACCTACCGTTGCCCCAAACATTGGATGATTATCAAGATATTCTTCTAATGAGTCATATCCTAATACTACATCCTGAAAATTACCCTTTTTATCTTTAACAAACAAGGATATTAGAATAGCACCAAAATTAGTGATTACTGCTTTCATTCCTTGTTTATTTACGATTTCAAACTTGTAAACTTCTTTGCCCGATGGATGTATTCCAAATATTTCTTTTTTAACGCTCATGAGCAATAATCTCGTTCACTACTGAATCTTTGATTGTTACATTTTCTTTTTCTAATTTTTCAATTGTAGACTTAAATTGTGGTAAATAATTCTTATGTGCAATCAACAATTCATCCAAAACACGTTTTGCATTTTCTCCCGATGGAATCAATTCATTTAATGTAAATGCTTCAAGTGCCAATCCATAATTACCTGTAACTGCAGCTTCAATTGTACATTCTTCCATTGCCTTCATACATTGAAGCCATCCTCTTTGTGCACTTGGTAATTTTCCCCAAGCAACAGGCATTGCTCCTTTTGCCCCAATATAGCAACTTACTTCAACAATTGAATCTTCTGGCAATTCTGGAATTGCTCCTCTATTTTTTGTGCTGACAACCATATGAGTCTGCTTATTGTTATAAATCGCATTGATACATTCACACGCTGCATCGCTGTAATAAGCTCCACCACGTTTTGATAACTCTTCTGGTTTATGATCTAAATTCGGATTTTTATATAATTCAAACAATTTATTTTCTGTTTCTTTTACTTGTTGACCACGAGTACCAATTGTTTCATATTCCATCAAACTATGCTCTAACATTTCTTGTTGACGATAATAATATCTATGGTATCCACAAGGAATCATATTCATTTCTCTGATTTGTTCTCCAAAGAAAGGAACGTTATTGATGTTTGCTGGAAGACCAACATCTTTTCCATCCAACATAGCATCAATCACTTTACTTGTTAATTCATTTCCATCTTTATCATATACTTTGTGCCAATGAAAGTGATTTAACCCTACGAATTGATAAATCAACTCATTTGGATCTACATTTAATGCAATAGGCTCTTTCATCATAGCAATCGTTGGAACATTACATAAACCGATACAACGATCCCACTTTCCGTATTTAATAACTGCTTCAGTTACCATTCCACTTGGATTTGTAAAATTAATTAACCATGCATTTGGACATAATTCTTTCATATCCTCTACAATATCAAGAATGACAGGAATTGTTCTAAATGCCTTAAAAATTCCACCAGCTCCATTTGTTTCTTGTCCTAACATTCCATAAGACAAAGGAATTCTCTCGTCTTTAATTCTAGCTTCCAATAAGCCCACTCTAAATTGTGTTGTAACAAAATCCGCATTTTTTAATGCCTCTCTACGATCAAAGGTTACATGCACTTTTACATCATAGCCTGCTGCATCCCACATACGTTGTGACATTTTAGCATCAATATTTACTTTTTCTTTTCCTTGTTCAATATCGACAAGCCAGATTTCCTTAATAGGAAGTTCATTGTAACGTTTAATAAAACCTTCCATCAATTCAGGTGTATAACTGCTTCCGCCACCAATCGTAACAATTTTCAATCCTTTTTCCATAATGTTTTCTCCTTTTCTATTGATAGCTTTAATTTACATTTCACCCAATTGTTATTCAATATGCCCAAGAATCGTAGATAGTTTTTTCTACACAAAATAAAAAAGATTCAAAAAAATCTGAAACTTTTTGAATCTTTTTAATCCTCTGGTCGATCATCCATATAATCAATTGAATCATAAATATATTTTGTATTCTTTTTTCTTTTCTCATTATAAATACAACTATACAAAACATCCATAATATATTGCATAGCTATATGACTTGAAAACTGAGACATTCTATCTCGATTATTTTCAGAATCACTAATCGATAAATGATATGTCACATATTGAGAATAATAATTACTTCCTGCTTTTCCAATTTGTATAACTTTCACACCTTTTTCATATAATTTTTTTACAATTGGCAATATAAATGTAGCCTTTCCCGAATAAGATAGAATAATCGCTACGTGTTTTTGGTCCGAAGCCAATACAGTTAATCTTTGATTATAAAAGCTGCTTGGACAGTTTACACTTCTTCCAATAGTCAACATTTTATCTTGAAAATTTTCTGCTATATTTGAATTATGGGCATGAGTATAAACATCAATTACATCTGCCGAATCTATTAATTGTGAAACTGCTTTGATTTGGTCTAAATCAACATATTCAAATGTATCTTTAATAGCCTTCTCATAAAGTTCTAAAAGCTTAAAAGCTATCTGTCTAGGATTATCCTTTGCCTGAAATGGATAATTCACATTGATATAGGAATTATTTTCTAATAAATCAGCATTTTCTTTTGCGATACTCACTTTTAAATCATTGAATCCATTAAACCCAATCTTTTTCACAAAACGATGAATCGCAGATTTTGATATAAATAGTATATCAGCCAATTCTTGAATCTTTAGTTTCGTAACCGCATCTTTATTATTTAAAATATAAGATGCAATTTCTGACTCTAGCGGTGTCATAGAATCACATAGTTCTATCCTTTTTTCCAATTTCATGTTATACACCTCCAACTATTCCAATAATATCTAAGAATTCTTAAAATATAAAGAGAAAAATTAATAAAAGCATACTATTCACTTTCAAAAGTTTAAAAAATTTCATTTTTTGAAAGTGAGGCAATACTATGAAAACCATTTGATAGTGGTAATTTAAAGATAACCAATTTGGATCGCATTATTTAGTTTTCAAATGAATCCATTACGTCTTTTATTCTATATGATGGACCTACTATACTGACTATATGTGAATGATGCAGTAGTCGATCAAGTATCGCATTTGCTATTACAGGATCTCCGAATATAGTTGACCATTTAGATAGATTCTTATTTGTTGTGATTATAGTTGTCGTTGTTCATATTGCCTTGATATTAACTGGAAAAACAGATTCGCATCTTCTTTGTCTAAATTGATATATCCAATCTCATCTATTATCAGCAGTTTCTGGCGTGTAAAAAACTTAAGTCTTTGATCCAGTCTGTTCTCAGATTCAGCACGTTTCAATTGAAGCATCAATTCTTGACATGTGATGAAATATACACTTTTTCTATGCTTTGCTGCTTCAATGCCTATTGAAGTTGCTAAATGTGTTTTCCCAGTTCCCGAGCTTCCGATAAATAGAATATTTTCGTTGTTTTCCATAAATTGCAATGTCGTGTAGTCTTCTATTTCACTTTTATTGATGCTCGGTTGGAATGAAAAATCAAAGTCATTGATTGTTTTCTCGAATGGAAATCCGGCTGTGTGCACACAGGCTTTGATGGCTCTTTTTTCTTTTAGATCCATTTCTTTTTCTGTTAATTCATATAGTGCATCAACAGTTGATTTTTCGCCTGAATTGATCATAGCGATATAGTTTGGCAGGTTTTCTTTTATTGTGAATAATTTAAGGCTTTCTTTTTATTAGCTTCGCCATTCAATAACAACAGTCTCTCGAATAATGAAATACTAATTTGTCTTTTTAGCTCTCTAACTAACCAACTTGCTTTAATTGCTTCTTTTTCATAGAAATCGCTTTTGCCATCATCTGATATATATAGTAATTCACAGTAATACGACCAACTTAAATCTGGTAATTTTGATATTTCAAATAAGAATGCTATTCAGAAATTTAGTTTAAAATATGCATATAACACTTACTTTTTAAAGGGTTTTATGTTAATGTTTAACTGGTGATATAATATGAAATATTATAATGAAATTTTAGATTTAGGTATCTTTACAAGACAAGACATACAAAGAATTATTCAAAATCCCAAAACTGCTGAATCCTTTTTATCTCGTTCCCTAAAAAAAGGATATATTAAAAGAATTAAACAAAATTATTATATTGCGATAGATATCGCAAATAATACTCCATTTTGTAACAAATATGTTATTGCCACAAAATTAGATAAAAGCAATTATATATCTTATCACTCTGCTTTAGAATATCGTGGTTTAAATAATCAAGTATTTAATGAAGTTGTTTATTCTGGTCATAAAAGAATCAACGATTTTGAATTTGAATATGTTGCTTATCATTTTGTTCAAAGTAAATGTGATCTTCAAATTGAAACAAATTATGATGGTGTTAAAGTAACAAGTATTGAAAGAACAATGATTGATTGTATTGATCAAATAGATTTAGCAGGTGGCATTGAAGAAATTTATCGCGCTTTTGATTCAATTCATAATATTAATGAAGATAAGTTGATTGAAACATTAAAGTTTTATAATAAAAAAGTATTATATCAAAGAGCCGGCTATATTTTAGAGACATTTAAAAATAATTTAGGTATCAGCAATGCTACCCTCGACTATATTCATTCACAAATAGGTTCTTCTAAGTGTTATCTAAATTCTTCTAAAAAAGTAAGTAATACAACATTAAATAAAAAATGGAATGTTTGCGTGCCCAATTATATTTTAACAATATTAAGCAAAGGAAGTGATGACAATGAATTTTAATAAAAGACAACTTCAAAAAGAAGCTGATAAATATCATTATATAAGAGACACTTATGAAAAAGTTATTCGTTTAGTTGATATATTATCTTATATCCGTATGGAGCCTGACTTATTTAATAATTTAGCTTTAAAGGGTGGAACTGCAATCAATTTAACAATCTTTGATCTACCGCGCCTATCAGTTGATATTGATTTAGATTTTACCACAAATTCTTCGAGGGAAGAAATGATGCAAAAAAGAAAAAGAATCAAAGAGTTGCTAGTAAACTATTTAGAGAAAAATGGTTATAAACTTGATAAAGACACTCGTGAACATCATGCTCTGGATAGTCTTAAAGCAAGTTATATTAATGCCGGTGGAAATCCTGATACCATCAAAATTGAAATTAATTATATGCTCAGAGCCCATGTTTATGAACCAGTGATTGTAAAAGCAAAAGACTATGGTTTGATTGGTGAAGTGGAAATTCGAGCTATTAATCCAATTGAGATATTTGGAAGTAAACTAGTAGCTCTTATGACACGTTCAACTCCTAGAGATCTTTATGATTTTTTATACATGATAAATTCAAATATATTTAATGAAATAGAAATAAATAAAATGAAGAAATGCGCCGTATTCTACGGAGCTATCAGCAATGAAAATGGTAATTTTGACTTCAATTTGAATAACATTGATTCCATTACACAAAATCATATTAAAAGATTTTTACTTCCTGTTATTAATTCTAAAGAATTCTTTTCATTACCAGAAGCTAAACAAAAAATTATTGATTTCTTTAATGAACATTTTGTATTAAATGAAAATGAGTCTATGTTCTTAGATCAGTTTAAACAAAAGAATTATATGCCTAAACTGCTTTATGATGGCGATGAGTTAAAGAGAATTAAAAATCACCCTATGGCTTTATGGAAAACAAGAACAACAAAGAAACTCTAAGCATCCCTATGGATGCTTTTTTTTAATTGAAAGAAAAAGACCACCCATAAAGAGTGATCTTGATATTTCTTGTACGATAATATAATTAACGTGATACTTACTTGAATCCAATCATGGAACGAACAAAAATGAAGCACACTCCACATGATACAAGACATACTTGTATATCGTTACTGACAAAAGCGGATGTGAATCCAACTACGATCAAGAAGATAGTAGGTCATAAGGGAGCCATGAGTTTAACAGAAAAAGTATATACTCATATGCATTATCAAACACTGTTGGATGCGATAAATTGAACATAAAAATTTGTGGCCTACTTGTGTCCTACGCATACGATTTCATAGTATTTTGACAAAAGAAAAAAGCCTTTATATAAAGGCTTTTGCTTTCTCTTAAGGAATATCTAAATCTGGATAGGGATAAATCAACCTTTAAAAGTCATAGGGATTTTT